>WNFY01001722.1_pt1 | contig 21371 bp, 19 predicted proteins | sample 5400091 | NCBI WGS metagenome assembly WNFY01 (sample SAMN13153364, study PRJNA577476) | soil metagenome | isolation source: 60 cm soil or saprolite under grassland replicate 1 | place: USA:California | collected 2016-06-15
CGAATAAGCTGAAACTCACTTCACGTCCGAGCCCGCCTACCCGCGAGTTGCTCGCCTTTGCTCATGGCGCGGCGCCGTTTCTTCGTTCAAGCGCGCCGTTGATGTTTGCCTCCAGCGATGAATCCAACGCGCCAGTGCGACTCAACGACAAGCCTTTTCGTGGCAAGCTGGAAGTGTTTGCTAATGCACGCGGCGGGCTGACCGTTGTCAACGTAATCGGTCTGGAAGACTACGTGCGCGGAGTTGTGCCGAACGAACTGTCGCCCGGCGGCTTTCCCGTCATTGAAGCCTTGAAGGCACAGGCAATCGCGGCGCGTACCTACGCTTTTAGGAACCGGGGCCAGTTCGCTACCGAAGGTTTTGATTTGCTGCCGACTACGCGTTCTCAAGTTTATCGGGGATTGACGAGCGAGCATCCTCTCTCTTCCCGCGCGGTCGATGAAACGCGAGGGATAATCGCGACCTACAACGGCGAACCGATTAACGCACTTTACACTTCGACCTGCGGTGGTCGCACCGAAGACTCAGAAAATATCTTCAACGATGCGGTGCCTTATCTTCGCGGTCGCGAATGCGCCGCCGAAGGCAAAGCTGAATTTGCGCCTTTTATGATCAAAAGCTCGCGCGAACTTTTTGAAATCAAGGATGAAAAGGATCTGATATCGGCTCGCGACGCGGCATTGTTGGCGATAAACGGATTCCTCTTGCCAGTTGATAGAGTTTCCAGCGTCTCGTTGTCGGCTCATGTCACAGAGTCCGAAGCGCGCGAGTGGCTTGGCGCCGCTGCCCGTCTGTCACGCAACGTTTCATTCAAGCCGCCGGATGATGCTACGAAGCCGGCGCAATTCAGCACAGCTTTGGTCGGCGCGGTGTTTGGCGATACGCGCGCGGACACGCTCTTGAACCGCGCCGATGTCGACTATCTGCTTGCGTTTCATGATGCCGAACAGGTTCCCGAGGTCAATCGCGCAGATGTCGCCATGTTGCTGCGCGATCGACATTTAACGCTCTTTGCAGATGCCACACTGCGGCCGAAGGAAACAATGTCACGATCGCGCGTTTTGCACGCGATTGCCAGCCTGCTTGAAGCGCGCAGTTTACTTGCGCTGCAGAAAGGCACTGCGCGACCTGCCGCGGGCGGCATAATGATGCTTCGCTCCAATAGAGGCAAGGATCAGCCAATAGTTGTCAACCGCGAGGCATTCTTATTTCGCGAGTTCGGCGAAAGTCTCTATCAAATGAAATCGCTGGCACTCGTCGGCGGCGAGCCGCTCACTTTTCATCTGAACGCAAGAGGCGAAGTTGATTATCTCGAAGTTCGGCCGGCTCCCAATGGTGCGTCGGCTGAACGCTTTTCGCCTTTCACGAATTGGACGACGGAGCTGTCAATCGGCGAGGTGCAGGCACGTTTGGGTCGATCTGTCCACGGCGTGGGAGCCATTACGGATTTGCGAATTGCCGCCCGGGGATCGTCGCGACGCGTAATCGATCTCGAAGTGATTGGCAGCCAGGGCACCGGCCATGTTCGTCGTGGGCGCATTCGCTCCGCACTCGGATTGCGCGAACAGCTCTTCGTTATCGATCGCATTTACGCCGAAAACAATCGCGTCGTCGGGTTTGTTTTCACCGGACGCGGCTGGGGCCATGGCGTTGGCATGTGCCAGGTCGGCGCCTATGGTCTGGCGCGACAGGGATACAGCGTGGAACAGATTCTCAAGGCTTACTACACAGGAATTGAACTGACTAAGATGTACTAGGGGCAACTCCTGCTGGTTGTAATCTGGTACTGATGAAGTTTCGGTAGTCAGATCGCTATTACTGGGAACGCGGGCGCCCTCGCCCGCACCGCGCCGCAGGCGCAAAGTGGCTTGCAGACGGTAAGAACCGTGTCCAGGTTGTAGTTTTCGCGCTTCGCCCTCATGCGGGCGGGGCGCCCGCGTTCCCAGCGAATCGGAGCCTCATTCGAGAGTGCATTAGTGCTTGCAATAAAGTTGAGATGCTTCTTCGCCCTTCTTTTTCTGTCCCGTTCCCGAGGCCGCGCCGAGTCCACAAGTAAGAATGGTCACTTCACCAACCGTTTTGACCCTTTATGTCGTGCCGGACTGTCCCTTGTGCGCGCAGGCGCGGGAATGGTTGCAAGAACATGGTATCAGCTATGTTGAACGAGATGTCGCCAACAACTTCGGAGCGCTCCGTGCTATGTATAAACTGACAAAACAGCGCTTGGTTCCTGTCTTTGAAGCAAACGGCCAAGCGCTCGTGCGGCCTGCCGACGAAGAACTGGCTGCGTTCCTCTTGTGAATCGACGATGCGTTTCTCCCGAGCGCAAATCATCGGCGCTATCCTGCTGCTGGCAGTCATCTGGCTGGTAATTGCAATTCGGCTTATCATCTCTCGCGGGTGACCACGGCCGATCGACCAATCATCGCCATTGTTGGGCCGACTGCTTCGGGCAAGAGCGCGCTCGGCATCGAACTGGCATTACGCCTGGGGGGCGAGATAATTAATTGCGATTCGGTTCAGGTCTATCAGGGGATTCACATTGCAACGGCTAAGGTTCCGATCAAAGAGCGTCACGGGGTGCCCCACCACTTAATTGATTTCGTCTCGCCGCATGTAAACTTCACAGCCGCGGACTGGGCCAGGGCAGCAATTGAAAAGATCGAAGAGGTCGAAGCGCGCGGCCATGTGGCGATATTGATCGGCGGGACCGGCTTTTACCTTCGTGCTTTGCGCCAACCTTTGTTTCCCAGCCCAGCAACTGATGAAATACTTCGCGCGCGCCTGACGCGGATACGCGAGCGAGGCGGTCCTGAACATCTTCATCGAATCTTGCGAAGGTTCGATCCTGCTGAAGCTGATCAACTAAACGCTCGCGATTGGCCCAGAGTCCAACGAGCAATTGAATTCTGCTTGCAGACCGGTGAGCCCATCTCACGGCAAAGACCGCTGCGGCCTGGGCCGCCCCCTCTGGCGTCGCGCCTCCGAATCATTGCATTGAATCCGCCGCGCGATGAGCTATATATGCACATAAACGAGCGTGCCGAAAAGCATTTCGCCGGCGGACTAATTGAAGAAGTTCGCCAACTCCTCAGTGAAGGTGTGCCGGCCAACTCAAATGCATTAGGGGCGCACGGATATCGGCGCGTCGTCGAATACCTGGTGGGTCAGCGCGATCTCGCCAGCGCTCTTGAACAAACGAAACTTGACGTGCGTCATTATGCAAAGCGTCAGTTAACCTGGTTTCGTCATGAGTCAGGCGTAACCTGGTTCGACGGGTTCGGCGATGACCCTCAGACAGTTGAAAGAGTCTTCGCGTATTTGCAGTCGCGTTCATGTTAATGCACCGTCACTAGTTTGCACGGAAAACTCTTGTCAGGATTGGGAGCGTGTTATACTCTGAAACCGCTCAAGGTAAAGCAAATACTGGAATAGAGTGGAACGACTCGTGGACTCGAAGGCAGCGCCACAGAACATTCAGGATGGCTTCCTCAATCTCGCGCGGCGCGAGAAGACCACGGTAACCATTTACCTAGTAAATGGCGCCAAGTTGCTCGGTCGGATCAAGAGCTTCGACAAGTTCTCATTGATCCTCGAAACCGGCTCGCAGGAACAATTGATTTTCAAACACGCTATCTCCACCATCTCGCAATCGCGTCGCGGATCGGGAGAGTTGCGCTCCTCATCACACGCCTCTGAAGCTGCTCCGGAACCAGCGTTAGAGACGCCAGTCACTTGAAATCCTGCTATCACCTCGCCTGACATGCCCGGCGTTTTCATCACCTTCGAAGGAATTGACGGTTGCGGAAAGTCTACTCAGCTCCGTTTGCTGGCTAGCGAGTTGAGAGTGCGTGGCATCGAGGTTGTGACTACCCGAGAACCAGGCGGCACACCGCTCGGTCAAAGGTTACGAGCTGCATTGTTGGATGTGCAGGAGCAAGTTGATCCCCTGGCGGAATTGCTGGTTTTCGCCGCCGACCGCGCTCAGCATGTGCGCAAACATTTGCTGCCGGCAATAGAAACCAATCACGTTGTACTTTCGGATCGTTATGCTGACGCGACCGTTGCCTACCAGGGTGCTGGCCGCGGATTCGATCCGAAATTGATCAAAGAGATCGTCGAGCTGGCAACGGGAGGATTACAGCCTGATCTGACCCTGTTATTCGATCTATCGGTCGCTGAATCCGCGGTCCGCACCAGACGCCGTGTCAAGTCTAAACTCAGTGACCGAATGGACATCGAAGAGGCCGAGTTTCACACCCGCGTGCGCGACGCCTATCTCGGGATCGCGGAAGCCGATCCTGGCCGCATCCGGATCATTGACGCGCGACGCTCGGTACAGGAAACGCACGCGGCCGTCATGGACATCGTGATGCCTTTTTTGGTTGAGCGTGGACTGATCAGCGACACCGGGCAGTAGCCCGACCGTCAGGGAGGGCTTGGCACCACTCGCATGGAGCCCTCCCTGACGGTCGGGCTTCTGCCCCGCCTGCTGCTTATCAATATGTTTTCTCGTCTAATCGGAAATGATGAAGTAAAGGATTCGCTGCGGCGGTCACTTGCAACCGACCGCCTCGCGGGTTCTCTTCTCTTCACCGGCGATGAAGGTGTCGGCAAGAAGTTGTTTGCCCTGGAGCTGGCGAAAGCGCTTAACTGCCGCAATCAGCAGGGTGTTGAAGCCTGTGATGAATGTTCTTCTTGCCGACGAATTTCACGATCCACTTTTCCGCCATTCGGAAAGGATGATGACGATAAAAACAGATTGATTTGGAGCGAGCATGGTGACCTGGCGATGGCTCGTCCTTACAAGCAGATTATTCGAGTCGGACCGATGCGTGAGCTGGAACGCGAAGCAAATTTCCGTCCCTTTGAGGGTGCCGCGCGCATCTTTATTATCGAAGACGCCGAGTACATGAATGACACGGCAGCTAACGCATTACTTAAAATTCTCGAAGAACCGCCCCAGACTTCACACTTGATTCTAACCACCTCAAATCCAACTGCATTGCTGGCAACCATTCGTTCGCGCTGTCAGATGATTCGCTTTGCTCCAATTTCCGCTGCGGAAATCGAGCAGTTTCTAATCGAGGAGAGCGGACTTCCGGCCGGCGATGCGGCGTTATTGGCAAGGACTTCGCGTGGCAGTATTGGCCGCGCCCTGGCGACCGACGTCGATACCTATCGTGAGCGGCGCGAAGCAATGCTGGCCGTGTTGACCGCATTAACAATTGACGATGATCGGGCGGAACTTTTGCGCAGAGCTGAAGAGCTGGCGGCCAGCCGAGATCGCGATGAATATGAACAGCAATTGGATCTGCTCGAGACCCTAATTCGCGACGGCTGGGCAATTCACCTGGGATTGCCAAGCGAAGCCATCATAAACAACGATCTTATCAGCAAGTTGCGAGAAGTTGCCGGAGAAATCAAAAGCAATCAGGCTGCCACCTGGCTTCAGCAAATTGAGGAAATGCGCGCCGCCCTGGAAGTCAACATCAATCGCCGCATTGCCAGCGATGCGCTGCTAATGACGATGGCATCGACTTGATTGGCCCATCCACCTTCATGTGGACTTCCTGCCGGTCACAATGATCATCTGAGCCGGGAAACTCATCCGGTTGTTCGGAAAAAACTCACGAGCAGCTTCGTGAACCTCCTGCTTCGCGCGGCTAAGCTGGTTCGCTGAAAGCTTTGCCAACTTATTTCTCAGGGTGTCGGAGGTTTCCGACCGCAAAATCCAAAATTCTTCAGGTCCGATCGGCGCCTCAATGTGAAACTCAAACAGTCGTTCACGAACGGCGGCCGCTCCCGCATTCTTCATGACATCCGCCAACTTGCCGATTTCAGCGAAGCGAAATGCGCCGGGTGCGTCCGGGTCGGCAGCAGGTGATTCAACGTAGCGGGATACGATATCCGAGACGATTCGCGTAAACGGATTTACTTCGTTCCTGGACCAGACGGCGAGTGACAGCGAGCCACCGGCCTTACAAACGCGGAACATCTCACGCAGCGCTGCGAGCGGGTCGAGGAAGAACATCACGCCCAATCGACTGACTACCGTGTCGAACGTATTGTTGGCAAATGGCAAAGAATCGGCGGTGCATTGTCGGAATTTGATGTTTGTCAGGCCGCGTTGATGCGCCGCGGCTTCGGCCGCAGCGACCATCTCAGCAATAGCGTCTGTGCACGTGACCCTGCCCTTTGCGCCGACTTTCTCAGCAATTGTTAGCGAAGGCTCACCCGCGCCACCTGCGACGTCGAGCACGGATTGCCCTTCGCTGATGGCCGCCTCTTCGATTAGCGCTTCGGTCAAAGGTCGGAACATCCTGCGGAGCGTGGCGCTATGTTTCTTCCAATAAGGCGCAGTTTCGCGCCACTCAAGCAGGATTTTATTCTCTTGGCTTGCATTCATCGCCTTAGGTGGGCCCTGCACAGTCAACAAAGAGCCAGCAATCGCCGGCCGCTTCATGGTCAGGTCTAGACTATTTGATTGAGACTAACTGGGATTCGAGATCCAGCGGCGGAAGCGCAGGCTTAGCGCTCGCGCCGTCGGCGAGGAGTTTCTCGGTCTCTTTGACGAAAGCTTCGACGATATCGTCACCAGCAACTTTGCGCATCGGTACGCCATCTTTGAAAATCATGCCGACGCCCCGGCCAAATGTTATTCCAAGCTGCGAATCGTGAGCTTCGCCCGGACCGTTGACGGCGCAGCCCATGATCGAAAGATGCAGAGGCTCTTCAACATGGGCCAAACGTCTTTCGATTTCGGTCACGATCTCGACAAAGTTATCTACATCGAGACGTCCGCACGTCGGGCAGGCAACGACGGTCACGCCGCGCGTGCGCAGGCCGAGTGACTTGACGATCTCCCAGGCGACCCGCACTTCTTCCTGAGGCTCGGCCGCAAGCGAAACACGAATCGTATCGCCGATTCCTTCATGCAAAAGAATCCCGAGACCGATCGAGGATTTCACGGTACCCGTGAATGCGGTTCCCGCCTCGGTTACTCCGAGATGAAATGGATAATCAACTTGTTCAGCCAACAAACGGTAAGCCGCGACCGTACGCTGCACATCTGAGGCTTTAAGAGAAATGATTATGTCGGTGAAGTCGAGATCTTCGAGAATCTTGATATGACGCATGGCTGATTCGACCATCGCGTCAGGTGTGGCCGTGCCGTATTTTTTCAACAGATCTTTTTCGAGAGATCCGCCGTTCACACCGATGCGAATAGGAACCTTTTGCGCCTGTGCCGCGCGCACGACTTCGACGATACGTTCATGCTTGCCAATATTTCCAGGATTTAGACGAAGCTTATCGATGCCGGCCTCAAGCGCCATCAAGGCCAGTTTGTAGTGAAAGTGAATGTCCGCAACGATTGGGACCTCAGGCACGCGCTTGCGAATTTGTCTCAGCGCAACTGCGGCATCATTGTCGGGCACGGCGAGGCGAACAATCTCGCAACCCGCGCTTACCATCTCTTCGATCTGCGCAACTGTGGCGCCCACGTCAGCCGTGTCAGTCTTGGTCATCGACTGAATGACGACCGGTGCGCCGCCACCAATCTGAACGTTCTTAACCTGGACTGCTTTCGATTTCCGCATCATTGTGATTTGCTTCGTTTAGAGCGACGACTTGTCGTCGCCAGCGGGACAAGTCCCGCCTCTAAACCAGTCGCCTAGAGAATATCATTTTGCCGGCGTTGCAGTCGCGGGCGGATTATTATTCGCGCCCTGCCGCAGCGACCAGCGCTTCAGAACGTCATTCGTAATAACGAATACCATCAGCATAATGATTACGACGAAGCCGATTTGCTGGATGCGGTCGCGGATCGTTGCTGAAATTGTCATCCCCACTGTTGCCAGCAGCCCTTCGATCAGTAGAAGGAAGATTGCCCCACCATCCAGCACGGGAATTGGCAACAAATTAAAGATTCCAAGATTCAAGCTTAGAAATCCCAGAATACTGAAGACCCCATCCCAACCAAGGCGAGAAACCGAGGTAGAGACTGCGGAGTAAATGCCAATGGGCCCGGAGATAGTGTTCCGAACGGAGCGCTTGCCCGCGATCAGTTGACCGAACGCCTTTCCTGTCAGGCGCATAATCTCGATGTTCTTGTCGGATGCATAACGCACGCTGCCAATCACGCCCACGCGCCGTGAAGGAATGTCCTCACTCGGCTGGATTCCGAGTCGCTCCTGATCTTCCGAATCGAGTTTCCGTGCCGTCGCGGTAACCTCATGCTGCTGCCCATTGCGTTCAACACGCAGGGCGATCGGCTGTCCACGATGCGCGCGCACAAACTGGGTTACTTGTTCGGCGCTGCGCACCATTTCTCCGTTAACGGCCACTACGCGGTCACCTACCTGCAAGCCCGCTTCCGACGCCGGAGAATTCGGCGTTACCTGATGAAGAGTGACCGGCAGGTTGCCATAGTCAGGGATGAAATCGAGAAAACCGACCGTCTCGCCTTCTTCAGTATGAGCCGTCGGCGTGATTGTAAGCGCAAGATGCTGAGCGTTTCGCTCGACTTCAATCGGCAAAGGCTGTCCCGGAGACAAAAGCGCGTCACCGCTAATTGTGTCCCACTTGGGATTCGTATTGCCGTTAAACGAAACTATTCGGTCACCTGGTTTAAGCCCAGCAGTCTCTGCAGCTCCTCCAGGAAACACCACGCTGACAACAGGCGCAGGCGTGATTTGCACGCCGAAGATCAGCGCAGCTGCAAACGGAATTGCCAGCGCCGTTAGAATATTCATTACTGGACCAGCGATGGCAACCAGTATTCGTTGCCACCGCGGCCGTAGATCAAATCTTTCATGGGCCGGAATGTCCGACGCTCCTTCACCTTCCAATGGTGCATTCGATTCGTCGCCACCGAGCTTGACATAGCCGCCGAGCGGAATCGCCGAGATGCGATAATCCGTCGTGCCCTTCTTGGCCCCCAAGAGACGCGGACCGAAGCCAAACGAAAATGTTTCGACGCGAATCCCGAGGATTTTTGCGACGATAAAGTGGCCGAACTCGTGGAGAATGACTGCCGCGCCCAGAACAAAGATAAAAGCAATTGCGCCAACAAGATCAAACGGTAAACTTATTATGAATCCCACCTGTTTCTTATCCCGTCATAGAGGTCATAGAGTTAAACTAGATCGCCTTTGCCGCTCCAAAACGCACAAACACGGTTTCGAAACGAGTTTACGGGCTCGCATAAGATAGGTCAAACCAGGCAAGGTTGCGTGGATGCTTTAGGCAGCGCTGCTGGTGCGCGCGTCTCGCGCGATTCCGTCGACGGTGGAACGGGCTGCGGCGCGCGCTGTTCGATCGGCATCGAGCACCGCTTCCAAGGTCCCGGCTTCGCGCTGATCGTGACGATTCATGACGGTTTCAATAACATGCGGAATGTCGGTGAGACCGATGCGCTCGTCAATGAAAGCGTGCACGGCTTCTTCGTTAGCTGCGTTCATTGCCGCCGGCAAGGTGCCACCCGCTCGTAGTGCGCGGTATGCAAGTGAGATGCATGGGAAACGCTCAAGGTCGGGTGCTTCGAAATGCAGTGATGAAAAACGCGTTAGATCGAGTGCAGGCAAAGCCGAAGAGCATCTTTCAGGATAGGTGAGCGCGTATTGAATGGCGTGACGCATATCAGTCACTCCCATTTGCGCCATCACTGAGCCGTCGATCAATTCGATCATCGAATGAACGATGGATTCAGGGTGCACGACGATGCTGATTTCGTCGGCACTGAAACCAAAGAGCCAGTGCGCCTCAATTACTTCCAGGCCCTTATTCATCAAGGTGGCAGAGTCAATCGTGATTTTTGCCCCCATGTCCCAGGTCGGGTGCTGCATCGCCTCAGCGACGGTGGCGGAATGAATGGCAGCCTTGTCGCGAGTCCGGAACGGACCGCCTGACGCAGTTAGAATTATTCGCCGCACTTCACGTCGCTCCTCGCCGCGCAGACACTGATGCAGGGCATTGTGCTCTGAATCGACCGGTAAGAGCTCCGCGCCTGATTTTTCAGCCGCGCGTATCATCAATTCTCCTGCCATCACCAGCGTTTCTTTGTTCGCCAGCAAAACGCGTTTTCCTGCCTCGAGCGCCCGCAGAGTAGGAACGAATCCCACGGCACCAACGGTCGCTGAGACAACGCAATCCGCTGCTGAAATGTTGGCGACTTCAACCAGGCCCTCCTCGCCATAAACAATTCGCGGTGGCGAAACCTTGCGTCTCTGCAACTCGCTCTTTAGTTGCTCAATTGTATCTTCCGTTTCAACCGAAACTAACCCTGGTTGATAGGCTGCGATTTGATCGGCCAGCCTGGTAAGGTTGCGGCCAGCAGCGAGGGCTACTACCTGAAATCTGTCGGGTCCGAGCGAGTCGATTACGCGCAGAGTATTGCAGCCGATCGAGCCGGTGGAACCGAGAATTGAAACTCCGCGGGATGGCATATTGTTACTGTGCTAGTTCAAAGGCGGGGGCGCTATTGGCGAACCGTAGCTTTGCATCAAATCGATCGTTTGTCCATCACGATCGTATGAGGCGCCGGTGACTCGCCAATCGCGGTTGCTGCGATACGACAGATCGACTCTGGCCTTGACTGTTTGCTTCTCGCCGATGACTTTCAGATATAAAGTTGCGACCCCATCGCCATTCTGCACGTTAATGTTGCCGGTTACAAACGAACCAAAGTCCTTAACTTCGCCGATATCCTGTTTCAGTATTTCATTGCTACGAAGATAGGCGCGAGCGGTTTCTGCGGCCTCGCTGTTACCAATGGTGTGAAAGACAAACCAGGCAGTTCCGCCCACAAAAAGCGCGACGATTAGCGCCAGCACGGCAACCACTCCGCCGATAATTAAGAGTAGTTTTTTAGTGCTCATTTGAAATACAGGCGAGCAAAATAGTAGATGAGCGGCGCATTGAAGAGCAAGCTATCGATGCGATCAAGCACGCCGCCATGCCCGGGAAGAATCTTCGCAGTGTCTTTCGCGCCGGCACTTCTCTTCAAAGCGCTCTCAGTCAAGTCACCAACCACGCTCAAGACGTTCATAACGGCCGCCAACGGGAAGGCCAGCTTCAACGGCAGCTCGCGAAAGAACCAGAAATGCGCCAGGGCCGCAGCCAGCAGGCTAATCATCATTCCGGCAATCGCACCTTCCCAAGTCTTGCCGGGACTGATACCCGGCGCGAGCTTGTGCCTGCCGAAGACGCGGCCGGCATAAAACGCTGCCGTATCGGCGCTCATAATCACCAGGAAGAAAAACGCGAGCAGATGTTGTGAAAGAGCCTCGTGAAATCCCATTCTTACCGCGACCAGGTAACCACCAGGCAACACCACGTAGAGCACTCCCAGCACTGTGGCACCTACCGACATGATCATCTTGTCAAAAGGCGCGCCGCGCACCATCGCGGCCGCCAGCGAGCCCATCGTAAGTACCAGTATTACTCCCTGTATCATTCCAAAGTCGATCCACTTTCCCGGGTCGGTGAAGTAGAAGACTGTGAGCAGTGCGGCAGCGCCGAGATAGCCTGCGGCGACGTCGACTTTGACTTGCTGTCGTTTCGCGAGCAACCAGAATTCGAAAAGGGCAATTACCATGGCGGCTGTCGTTAGGAAAACAAACAACAGATCAAGTTTCGGGACCAGGATCGAAGCAATCAGAATTGGAAGCAGTACCACCGCGGTCACTAGCCGGGCGACTGACGGCGGAATCCTTGCGAGCTTTGATTGGGCTTTCGGTTTTGCGGGTTGGGGTTTCAAGTCGTGGAGTGTTGGTAGCTTTTTGAGCCCTCAATTACGGTCGGGCTACTGCCGCCTTTCTATTTTGCGTTGACTACCAGCTTCAATCCTCCGAACCGGCGACGACGCTGCTGATAATCGACAAGGGCTTCGAGCAAGTGTATACGACGAAAATCCGGCCAGAGCGTTTCCGTCACGTGAATTTCAGCGTAGGCGCTTTGCCACAATAAGAAGTTGGAGATGCGCAATTCGCCGCTCGTGCGAACGAGCAAATCGAGCTCTGGCAGGCCGCGCGTGTATAGTTGGCCCTCAATCTGCGACTCAGTTAACTCATCGGGCGATTTTCCTTCGGCGATGAGTTCTTTCATCGCCGCGCGGCATGCGTCAACGATCTCGGCGCGACCGCCATAGTTCAGAGCCACGCTCAAAATCATTCCGGTGTTCTCAGCCGTACGTTCGGTTGCTTTCGCAATGTCCGCGCGGACAGTGGGCGACAGTTCGCTGGTGCGGCCAATAGTCTGAAAGCGAATGTTTTGCCGATGAATTTCGTCTAACTCGATCCGAAGATACTTTCGCAGCATGCGCATCAATGCATCGATTTCATAACGCGGACGTTTCCAGTTCTCGGTCGAAAAGGCATAGAGAGTCAAAGCTCCAAAGCCGAGCCGCGCGCCTGTATCGACGGCAGCGCGAACCGCCTCGACGCCAGCTCGATGCCCGGCAATACGCGGTTGACCGCGCTGCGCCGCCCAGCGACCGTTCCCATCCATGATAATCGCGACATGCCGCGGCATGCGATCCCAGGCGATAGAAGAGAGCAAGAGATCATCACGGGTGCCCTTCTTAACTATTTCGGAAAAATCAGATAGCACTGTTTGCCGGACTAAAACGCATCAATTTAACCTACGAATCGGTTGTCATTCTTACTGCTAGCCGAAGCAGTGTCAATCATACCTCACGCTCTTTAGGGTCAGCCCATGCGCCGGAGCAGTCGGCCCGGCCAGGCCGCGATTGCCGTCTCGAATCGCACGGCCAATCGTGTCAGTATCCAATTCATCGCGGGCGGCGGCCAGCAAGGTTCCCACAATCGAACGCACCATGTAGCGCAGAAAGCCATCAGCAGTTATTGCTACCGTGATCAAATGGCATTGGCTGCGCGCGTCCCATCCGTCATCGATCTCAACTGAAAAGATAGTGCGCTCGCGTGAGTCGGCATCAGACTGCGCTGCAGAAAATGCCGTCCAATCGTGCTTGCCAAGAAACTGTGAAGCGGATGATCTCATGCGATCCAGATTGAGCGCGCGCGCCTCCTGATGAGCATAACGAGCCCAGAACGGCGACATTACTTGCCCGTGAACGACGCGATAAACATAAGTCTTGCTGCGAGCGGAATAACGGGCATGGAAGACCTCAGGCGCGATGTCCGCGAACAGCACGCGCATGTCTCTCGGGAGATTTCCATTGATTGCGTTGCGAAGTTTCCAGGGAGTTATCTCGCGTTGAAGCTGCACGCTGGCGACCTGTCCTTCCGCATGGACGCCGGCATCGGTGCGGCCTGAACCATGAACAATAACTTCGCGATCGTCCAGCAACGAAAGGACGCGGGTCAGTTCACTCTGCACCGTGCGCAGCTCGCCTTGCGTCTGCCAGCCATGAAAATCTGTGCCATCGTATTGGAGCAGAAGACGATAGTTCATAACGCAGAAGGCAGAAGGCAGTAAGCAGAAGGTAGAAAAACTCTTCCTTCAAACAAACCAGAGTATTTCATTTCAGCGGCTTTCTGCCTACTGCCTACTGCTTTCTGTTTTCCTGCTTCCGGGCTTTGTCGCCGGCTCGCCTTCTTTGCACAATTCACAATCAGCTGGCGAAACCGCCGGCACATCCAGCGAAGCCAGTGAGAAGAGTGGCAGGCCTACATACGACTTGCCGCCCGAACGGTCGATGATCGAGGCGGCCGCTACGACTGTCGCGCCGGCGCTTGATAAGGCCTTAATAGTTTCCCGCGTTGAACCGCCGGTCGTAATTACATCTTCGACAACCAGGACTCGCTCGCCTTCTCGCACGCTGAAGCCGCGGCGCAAAGTCATTATGCCGGTCTCGCGTTCAGTCCAAATGAAACGCGCGCCCAGTTGGCGTGCCACTTCATAGCCGATTACCAGCGCGCCAATTGCCGGCGAAGCAACCGTTTCGATGCGTTCGCGCCGGAAGTGCTCGGCGATCGCTGTTCCGAAATCAATGGCCGCGCTGGGCGATTGCAAGGCGATCGCGCATTGCAGGTATACAGAGCTGTGAAGCCCGCTCGACAAAACGAAATGCCCTTCGAGCAAGGCGCCCGTCGCTTTGAATCTTTCGATTACCTCAGTTGCAAGCATTGTTTCAAAAAGTTCGCTTACCGACTACAATGCAATCCATGGAAATCTCGCCCAATCTGGTGTCTGACTCTGCGCTGGCGCAGGAAACTTTCGATTTCCTGCGCGCTCAGGGCGGGCGCGCGCCTATAACAGAAATTGCGGATGTCGTGCTTCGCCTTTCTCATGCCGGCAGCGAACTGGCGGCGCTTTTGGTAGCCGACTTGGTGCGCAATGATCTTCGCTTCGTTATTGAAGGGGACCATCTGGCAATCAACGATGATGGGCTGGCGCTCCGGCCATTGAAAGAAGTTGATTTTGTTGTGCTCGATGTCGAAGCAATCGCCGGTAGAAGCCACCCAACCAGGATTATCGAACTTGCCGCATATCGTCTGCGATCCGGCGAAATCATCGACGAGTTTCAGACGCTGGTCAATCCCGGCATGCCTCTGCCCCGTTTCATAGCTGCGCTGACCGGATTGTCTGATGAAGTACTAAAGCGATCGCCCGCGTTTGCTGATATCGTCGGTCCGTGGCTGGAGTTCGTGGGCGATGCTGTGTTGGTGGCGCATAATTCTGACTTCGATGTGCCACTGCTGAACCAGGAAATTAAACGTGTGTTTCCCGGGTATCGCATGCGTAATAGCGAGGTGTGTACTGTCAAACTCGCGCGTCGTCTGATTCACCATTCGGCTGGCCACAATCTTGATGCCTTAGCCGAATACTTCGGGTTTGAAATTCCTGAGCGCCATCGCGCCGCCAGCGATGCGCGGGCAACTGTGCGTGTGCTGCTGCATCTGCTGGATATTCTGGACAAACACGGCGTATGTACTCTCGCTGAAGCACGTTCCTTTCGAATTAATATTGAGCCGTCTCGCGCGGAACTCGATTTGCAATTAGCTCTCGATGTCTGAAAGCGGCTCTCTCGCCTCGCCGCGTCGCACGAAAGTGCGCGCCACAAACGTAATGATAATCAACAGCGCTACACCGATGCCGATCGCGGGATAATATTTGGCCAGCAATTCCTTTGCGTGCTCGCCATAGCGCGCCGCAAGATAGCCCTCCAGCAAATAACGAAACGTTCGGCCGGCAGCGATAGCGAACGTGAACCGCAATAGATTCAAGCGAAATACACCGGCCGAAACAACAAAGAGTTTGAATGGAAAAGGTGGCGGCAACAGCGAAGCTACCAGCACTGAGAGTACATCGTAGCGGTCAATCAAATCCTTGACCCGTTTCTGCTTTGATTCTGAGAAGCGAGCCAGGGCGCGCCTGCCGGCACGCTGCGAAATCCGATACAGTCCTACGCATCCGACAGTTGAACCTACTGTCGCTGCCGCAACGTAAATCAACATCCATGATGGGCGCGAGGCCGCTAACAGCAGTAATACCGCGTCCACACCGCCCGGCATCGGCACCAGAACCGAGTCGAGAAAAGCGATGGCCAGCAAACCAAACGGGCCAAACGAAACCAGATAATGCGAGAGTTTCGTCAATTCCGCGGTAATCTTATGAAGAAGTATTTTCAATAATTCACTCTGTCCTTTCGCCCATCTCAGGAAGCATCCTTACTTTGTTTGAACGCTGCTCTTCCCTTGCCCGACAAAAGATAAATGGCTAGAGCAATCAGACAAATGCCGGTAACGATGCTGACGATTACTATGCCATTGTCTTTAAAGAAACGCAGCACTCGTTCGCCATAAAAAACCGCGAGTGTACCCTCGGTGTAATAGCGAAGTGAACGCGCTACAAAAATCGTCAACAGAAAGCGGCGCCGCGGAAACTGTAAAGCGCCGGCGGTCGCCACGAAGATCTTGAATGGCATCGGCGGCGGCAGTATAGCCGGCACCGCCAGCGCCAGAATTCCAAACCGAGCGTACGCGCGCTCCACCCGTTGCACGTATTCGAGGCGAAAACGGCGGTGCAAAACTGCTTGTCCGCCGCGCCGCAGGATCGTGTAAAGCAATAGACAGCCAAGCACTGAACCGATAGCCGCGAACATGGGGAAAAACAATACAGCCCGCGGATGAGTGTAGCAGCGAGCGACGACCAGGTAATCGTTCACTTCAGGCAGCGACAACAACGATGAATCCAGCGCGCCGATCAGAATCATCGCCGGTCCGGCTACATAAATTGGCACGTGAACAATAAACCGGCCGAGCCGCCTGGCAAGGACATTCAACCAATCAAACATAACTATTAGGGACGGGTGACAGGTAGCAAGCGATAAGAGAACAAACTACGAGATTCTAACTTGTCACTTATCACCTGTCACTTGTCAGTGCATTTCAGTGGTGGGTCAGTTTGATGTCCGACAAGCTTTAGCTTGTCGAACTTTGGACGACAAACTGAAGTTTGTCGGACATTTGCATTGAAATTAACCCACTACCAGCATTTCACTTGGCTGGTGTGAAGATGGACGGAGTGTCATAAGTCACACCTACGGTGATTCCCGAGCGTGGGCTGAACGTGGTCAGACCTTTTATACCGGCAAAATCGAAACGCAGCCCTGAGGCACGAATCTGTAACCCGAGACGCGCCTCGCTCTGAGATTCGGTGCCCAGCGGGCCGCTCCCAGGCCTGGTATTAGCACGGCCATTGACCTCGCCGGCAAGGCTAAATTGCCTGTTGAGTCGAACAATTCCCGCTAAACCGTACGTCAGGACGTCATTCTGGGCGAACAGTCCAGTCGGTGAGGTTAGGATTCCAATGCCCAGGTTGCCGAAGGTGTTCACCCGCGCATTTTGCCCAAACTTCTTGCCCAAAAGCACCTGTCCATAAGCGTTCGTTTGATTCAAGCCGATTCCTCGCGCCTGGTTCGAGTTTGGCAGTTCTACTCCAAAGCGAAAACCAACTGAAGGGAAATGTGCTGTTTCGTTGCGCAACTTGATTTTTGTCCAGAGGGTGAAGTCACCAAAGTCATTAGTTGAATTTGCGCCTGGAGTAAGCGAGAGCGGAATTGCGCTCGGTCCCCGAGCATTAATGCTTAAAACATTTTGCGCGACGCCTTCAACCTGGACCTCAACGTTCGGCGCCAAGCCGATATTGATACCAATCACGCCGACACGCGTCAGATCTCCGGTCAAGCCGGAGACGGGAAACCTGGCCTTCTGAACAAAATCTATTCCGGCTTCAATGCGAAACGACCCGGGCGGGATGATGTCTACGTCTTCAGTGAGCAGTGGTCGTTGTTGACCATGCGCGACGATTGCAAAACCCAGCGCCATGAAAAGCGCGCAGGAATTGAGAGCAATAGATTTGAATTGGCCTAACACTTGGGTCATTACTACTGATCGACGTTGAATTCCGTCGAATTGTAATGTGCGCACCGCATAAGGTCAACGACTTCTTAATCGAATCAAGGCGTCTTTATGACCTGAAAAGAGTCGAAATACTTGCTCGTCGCTTTTTCGCTGGCGCTTTCGTTTGATTTCGGCATGATGAATTGCACGATATATACACGCCGCTCAATATCGTAAAATCTCGTGTGGATAACATACTCCACTCCTGCCGGGTCTTTTAGCGAAACTCGTAAGTCGCGACCAGGATAACTGCCGAAACTTATCTCATGTTCGCTGAGGATGGTTCCTTTAATAGCATCGACCATGCCGTCTCGCGCCTTGTCCAGAGTGAAAATCATCTCGGCCGGGTAGTCAAAATAGCTAACCATATAACCCACATCCGAACCGAAGACCGAAGCCGTGTATTGAATGAATTTATTGCCAGCAGCTGAGGTTGGCTCCTGCGTACTGACCGTAGGCTGGCTCGGAAGCAGCACAGTATAGCGCCCTTCCTTTGAGGTGTATTTGATCCAATCATCTGAATGCTGAACGCCAACGATCAGAATAGGGCTAACCAACAATAGAAGTATCGCTGAAAGTCTTTTTCCGGTTCGTTGGTGTGATAATCGCTTAAGGAGTCTGCACATTTAGCGGTCGTTTTCCCACCGAGTTCTTCGGGTATTTCATTAGAGCAAAATCGGATTCTAGAGACTCGGGTAAGCCAGGTCAAATTTCGGTAGTGCCCTAAGGTTGTTTTGCTGGTGCACTAGCCCGACCGTAAGGGAGGGCTCAATTGCGATTCGGGTGGGAGCCCTCCCTTACGGTTGGGCTAAGGCCCCCCGCGTGGTGTTTAGCAACACAACTTTAGGACACTAGCCAAATTTCTTACCGGAGGATGCGATCGCCAATCAACTCCGTCTTCCGAGTGTGCTACCATCCTCGCCGCTGGAAGCTGGTGTCTTAAATTCAAAGGCTTCTCTTTTAGGGTTCCGTGTTGTCCGTGCCTACTTGGTAAATAATTCGCAGAAAATACTCACCATTGAGACACAGAGTGCACTGAGGACTACAAATCAGTACATAACTCGCTGGAAACTCAAATTCTTAATCAAAGACGAATTATGAAAATGAAACTTGCGAAGATTCCGATAGTAATGATTAGCGTAACCCTGTTTGCGGCCGCAACTAACATTCGTGTTTCCCGGTCGGCAGCTCAACAGACCAACCAGACCATTACCGTATCGGGTTTGCACGATCGGGTCATGGTGCGACGCGACGATCGCGGAATTCCCTACCTCGAAGCCGGCAACGACGAAGATCTTTATTTCGCCCAAGGCTACCTGACGGCGAGCGATCGCTTGTGGCAGATGGATCTCCTGCGACGCACGGTGCGCGGCGAGCTTTCGGAAATCTTTGGACAGACAACATTAGCAGAAGACAAGCGTCATCGCGTGTTTGGCTTTGCCGCGGTACTGGATGATAGCGTGGCTCGCCTGCCTGCGAACCTTAACATTGCATTGACTGCTTACGCGAACGGTGTCAATGCTTTCATCGATTCACGCAACGACCAGAACATGCCTCCGGAGTTCGCCATCTTGCAATACAAGCCGCGTCACTGGACCCCGGCGGATTCACTCGCCGTCGGCAAGCTTCTCGCCGAATATCTTTCAACCAGCTGGCAGTTAGATATCATGCGCGCATCGCTCGCTGCTCTGCCAAAAGAGAAACGCGATGCCTTGCTACCTGAGACCTCTCCGCTTGATGTGTTAGTCGTCGGCAGCGATCGTGCGGGCCTCAAGAGCGCAAAGCAGCAAGCAACAAAGGGGCGTTCACCATCAACTACGCCGGATGCTGCGCTTTTATTTCGGCTGAATGAGTTAGTTGAGACCGAGCGGCATTCATTCGAACGCGCGGGTTTCTACAATCAGAGTCTGGAGACAATTCAGGCGAGCAACAACTGGGTTGTTTCCGGAAAACGAACCGCGTCGGGCAAACCTTTATTGGCGAATGACCCGCACATTCCGGCAGCAGCGCCGGGTATTTGGTATCAGATTGAACTGGCTGCGCTTGGCATTCATGTAGCCGGCGTAACTTTCCCAGGCACGCCGGGAATCGTCCTTGGACACAATGAACAGATCACCTGGGGCGCAACTAATCTCGGCCCCGATGCTCAGGATGTTTATCTGGAACAATTCGATAAGGAAAATCCGAATCGTTATTTGACGCCCTCGGGTTGGCGTGACGCGCAGATTCGTCATGAAGAAATCAAAGTTCGCAAGAGCTTTACCGACGCGGCCACCGAAACACAAACGTTTGACGTCACTGTAACTCGGCACGGCCCGATTATTTTGGAAAAGGACTCAAACCGTTACGCCTTGCGATGGACTGCGTTGGATTCTGCCTTGCTTGAGATGGCCGGTTTGTTCGACGTGAATCGCGCCCGCAATTGGAAAGAATTTACCGCAGCCTTCAGTCTCTACGGAGGACCCACGCAAAACTTTGTCTATGCTGACATCGACGGACATATTGGATACTACGGCGCCGGCCACATTCCCATTCGCAAAAGCGGAGATGGCAGCGTGCCGTACGATGGCTCGACTGATGATGGCGAATGGACTGGCTACATTCCTTTCGATAAATTGCCGCACGTTTACGATCCACCATCGGGAATAATCGTAACTGCCAACCAACGTGTCGCCGGACAGGATTATCCCTACTTTCTCAGTCACGTTTGGGCCCAGCCTTATCGTGCCCGCCGTATCTTTAATCTGCTCTCTGAGAAAGCGAAGCTGACGGTGGACGATTTTCGCCGCATTCAGGGGGATGTTTACGCAATCCCGGGCGTGACCTTTGCCCGGGCTGCAGCCAAGAGCCTCAAGTCAAGCGCAGCAGCGGACGAGAAAATTGGGAAGCTGGTCGCGGACTTCGATACCTGGGACGGGATGATGAATGTTGATTCGCGCGTCGCGCCGATGTGCAACCAAATGCGTAGTGCCTTTCGTCAACGAATTCTCAACGCGGCACTCGGAGCCGATTTGGCCAAAACCTACACGTGGCCCGAGTCTGACGTGTTCATCGACCGGATTGTTTCAGATCAGCCGAAGGAATGGCTGCCAAAGGAATTCACAACGTACGCCGCTCTCTTGCGCGCGTCTTATGCTGACGCGCGACAGGCGCTGACCAAATCGCTGGGCGCTGATGAGTCAAAATGGACTTGGGGAAATATGGTGAAGGCGCGGTTCCCCCACCTGTTGGCGCAAGCGCCTTTGATTGGCCTTCAATTTACAATCCCGCCTTTTCCGCAAAATGGGTCCGGCGGAACAGTGAACGTAGGCGCAAGCGTCTCAATGCGCCTGATCGCCGACACAAGCGATTGGGACAAGACCTTGAACGGAATTCCATTGGGTGAATCGGGTTTGCCGGGCAATCAAAGAGTTGGTGATCCTTCAACCAGTTGCCAAATGAAACGGGAGGGCGAGCAATGGCGCGTATTTGTTGCCATCGAGCTGCCCGTCGATGTGCGAAAGGCGTTGACCGAGCATATTGATCGGCTGCGGACTTCTCTGCCGGAAGTTCGCGCAAGCTGGGGCCTCGAAGAAAACCTACATCTCACCGTGAAATTCCTTGGCGATATTTCTGTTGCTGGAGTAGCCGCCCTGTCTAACGCGACTGAGCGCGCTGCCGATGTCTTTGAAAACTTCGCGTTAATCATCGGAGCTTGCGGCGCCTTTCCAGCACACGGTCAGCCGCGTGTCCTTTGGATTGGAATTGAAGACCCATCAGGTAAGCTCTCGCAGCTTCAGCAAACGCTGGAAGATCAATGTGCTGCGGCGGGCTTCGAGCGCGAGCAGCGTCCCTTTCATCCCCATCTGACAATTGCACGCCTGCGAAAACCGCAGGGCTCACGACGTCTGGCGCAGCTTCATAAAGAGATCGGCTTCAACTCTAAGACAGTCGACGTTTCAGAACTGGCCGTGATTAGAAGTGAACTCCGGAGCGAAGGAT
>WNFY01001620.1_pt1 | contig 21367 bp, 7 predicted proteins | sample 5400091 | NCBI WGS metagenome assembly WNFY01 (sample SAMN13153364, study PRJNA577476) | soil metagenome | isolation source: 60 cm soil or saprolite under grassland replicate 1 | place: USA:California | collected 2016-06-15
GCACCCAGCACGAGCAGGTGGGCGTTCGACCGGAAGCGCGCCAGGTGGCAGAGCAGGTCGAGGCTCGCCGTATCCGCCCAGTGGAGGTCATCGAGGGTGAGGACCAGCGCATGTGGTGCGCCAATGCCCGCCAGGAAGGTGCCGAGTGCTTCGTAGAGCCGAAGGCGTGCCTGCTCGGGAGGGAACGGCAGAGGGACAGGACGCTCACGGAGACAGACGGCCAGCTCGGGCAACAGACTGGCCAGCACTTCGGGCGCTGCGGCCGCCTGCCTGCACAATTGGTCTTCCTGGGTCACCCGGATATGTCGACCGAGTGCCTCTACAAATGGCAGAAACGGGGGCATGCCCTCAGCCTCAGAGGCTGCACCTCGCAGGACGACCGCCCCGTCTTGCGCAGTGCGCAGCGCAACTTCATCCAGAAGCCTGGTCTTGCCCATACCAGGTTCTCCTGTCACCAGCACGACACGAGCACGCCTGTCCTGAGCAGCTTCATAGTGGGTCATGACTACGGTCAACTCCCGCTGTCGTCCAACCAGAGGAGCAGGTACGAAAAGAGGCCCTATGGAGGGTTCAGAATGAACTTGCTGTGGTGTCTTATCTCTAACGGTCATGGGAAGCCTCCCGCGCTAGATGCCCCATCATGTAGCATCTTCTTTGCGTCGTCGTATTCGGTTCAGCATCCAGTGATCTCTCTTACGAGGTAAGACGGATATGTCCGGCATAGCGATGAGTCGTGTTGCCAGCATGAGGGGTTCAGTTCACCCAGAGGGAGCACTCAAGCCTCCTCACTCACTTCCGGATAGAGTGTATGGACCATTGCAACGAGGGGCTGCATACATGGGTCGTGAGCATGGTCCATCAGACCTTTTCCTAGCATTTTTCCCCTCATTGCCTCCTTGTCAGCAGTTTGCCTCGCATCCATAGCCATGTGTTGCATCATATCAACTCGCCGCTCGGTCTATTGTGCTTGCTGGCGGTGGATGGTAATAGCCCTCAATGTTTGCTCACCCTTTGTACTCACTGAGCAAACATTGGGGTCAAAAATGAGACGAAAAATGTACCTGAATGTTTGCTCGAAAACGAAAATGTGCGCCCAGAAATCATGTGATACATTCATAAAGCGTTGTATTCTATAAAAGCTGTGAAAGCGAATTCATATGATTAGATCTGACTTTATTGAATATTAGATAATTAAACGGGCGGCATAAACGGCAAATCAAACATTCGGGTAAAGTGAGCAAGAATTCAGGTCCAAAGTGGGCACATATTCAGGGCTATTACCAGTGAAAGAGCCTGACAATAAGCCTCGGTACTCTCTTTCAACAAACCATTTATTTCACAGCATAGGTGCAGATGATATGCACATCCTCCAAAGGTTTCAGCACTAGTTCAACATCATTCTGGAGTACTTTAAGTTCCCAGGTGGCTTTGGCTTTATCCAAGTCTACATGTATATCCACTACGTCGATTTCCAATGGATCCGAAACCCGATGGAGCAGCCGGCCAACGGCAGCGCCTTCCTTGAATTGGACGGATTGCTGGCCTGGTGAAAAGAGCGCCGGCAGCGTGGATACCTCCTCATCCTCCTTTGGCATACCGAACAAATCGACCCGCTTGATGGTGATGGCCCGTCTGTGGAATAAGAACGGGAAGCGGTTTTTCGTGAGCGCGAACGCCTGGATATGATCACCATTGGCGTCTGCGGTCGTCATGAAGCGGTACCACTCGGTAGGGAACTCGTGGCGTAGGCTGAACGCCCGAACCAGGCCCTTCTGGTTTGCGCCTCGGATCAGCTCTTTGAGTGCAACCTGCAATTCCTCCCTGGCGCGCTGCTTGAGTAACTCGCCGCCTTCACGCGCTGTGTAACGCATGTGCAGGATGACATCGGAGATCGTGTCGTAGTCGAACGACCGGAATTCCGTCGGCAGCTCGAGACGCCATGTGCAGATGGCACCACTACCCTCGAAGGGCAGGTAGCGCTCGTCGCGCAGGTTCGTTTCGAACAACCCACTATCGTTCTGACCACTGCTAACCGCGATGGACTGGATCGAGCCAAAGGAGTCGGTAAAGCGCGAGTCGTCGTTCTGGGTGTCGCGGGCGTATTGGCCCTTTCGCAGGTTTTTGTCGTAACGTATCGAACTCTTTAGGAGTGTGAGGGTGCTGTTAACACTGGTATATGGCCCGATCACACACGGGATGCTGATGCTAACCGATTTGATCCGACGCAAATAGTGCCCAGGGTAATCCAGATCAAAGAGCGCTTCAGGGATACTTATCTCGCAGCGCCCGGTCTCGCGCAGCGTCAACAGCGCGACCGGGTCGAGTTGCATCGTCGAGACATGCCGGGTAATCTCATACTCGCGCTTGTTTTGGTCGAGATACGCTACGTCCATACGCTTGAGATCGTAATGCAACTTCTCGCCCGCCAGCAGGCCCTTTCTCACACTATCCCAATACCCGAATTGGATGAAGTTCGAGTCGCTGTCGGTGAGACCGAGTTCGTGGCGATAGGCTTTCTCCGCCCGCTTGGCGATGTCGTAGACCATCTGATAGCTCTGGAAGTAGATGCTGGAGATCTGCCCCACCATCCAATTGTATAGCTCCTGGTTCGTAAACTTGTCACGCAAGAATTCTTCAATTTCCTCGGCGTTCTGGATCTGTTGGTCGTGGTTGTCCAGTTCCAACTGAGCGATCGCCTGACGAATTTCGGCAGCAGCAATCTGCTTTTCGATCTGCTCCAACTCCTTCGCTGCCAGTTTCTCCTGGAGTTTCCAATCGTCCCACCGCCGTTGATAACCGCCGATGGTTGCGCTCATGGCACCAGACGCATTCAGGATGGATACCATCGCAGCCAGGTACGAGCTGTACGCCTTGATCGCCTGGCCCAGGTTATCCCCACCATAAGTAGCGCCAGCAGACGATGGAGCTGCAGCCTTGATATTCGGGATCAGAGCCATGATATTGCCAACGAAGTCCACCTGCGCCTGAATCCCTTGCAGGACCTGGGCCGCCTCCATCAATTGGAGATGGGCACTTTCTCCCGCATTCATATATTGGATGTTTGTGTAATACTGGTGGCGGATGGTCGTCAATTCGTGGGCCTTCCTCAACCCACTCAGAGATTCTCCTGCCTCCGCCAGTTGTTGTTCTTTCACCTGCCGTGCGGCCTTCAAGAGGCTTACCTCATGGCCGGCGCGAATGTTCGATAGCCGCTCGACGTCCCTCTTTTCGAGCGCAGAAAGCAGGACAGCGCCAAGCGATTTCACCTCAGCGCATAGCTCTAACGCTTTCTGGAGCATATAACTGAAGCGATGATGCGGGAGAGGGGCGCTGAGATCGCTCAGGACGGTGCCGAAATCCACGCCGGCGGCCGCGGCGCGCACCAATAACATCGGGTCTATCGGCGGCTCAAACAGCGGCAATTGGCGTACGACACCCTCGATGTTCATGCAGTGGCGAATCTTGTACAGCCGGTCCGCTGTGGTATCCCAATAGCCTAACAACCTGTCATTCTTAGGAATGCAGAAATAGGGCATGGGGTGCGGAAGCGGAATCTCGAATGTTTGCACCAATGGGGCTACCGATGGAGACAGGAAGTGCTCGATTTCTGCCGAAGCGTTGGCAAGGGCATCGAGCTTTGTTTTAAGCTGGTTGTATGCCTGCGCTTTCGTTTCGGCACGCTCGGGAATATCTTCCGGGCGTTTGCCGAGAATGCGAGCAGCGAGGACGTAGAGCTGGGTAGCTTCGTTGATGGACTCGAGTGTTTCGCGTCGGAACAACTGGTCACCCCAGGCTATCAGATTATCGATATACTTCATCACGAGGGCTTTCTGGTATGCCACTAAACGCATGCGGGCGATGAGGTGAGGCTTAAACGGGTCTGCCTGCCACCGCTTTACCTGCTCATCCAGCTTCTTTGCGTCCTCCATCAGCTCCTGGATAGTCTGGATCTTGTGGTTTCTCGTCTCGTCGTAGAAAGGTTTGAATTTCCAGAAGCGCTCGGGGCCAGGATGAGAAGGATTATGGGGGGAGTCGGTCGACGTCGGGTCGAAGATGTAATGGAACCACTTTTGCGCTTCTTCGAAGCGCTGGTTCTGACTCAAGCGCATGGCGATGAGCAAGGGGATGTGGAAGAATAGCTCCCAGTTATACAGCGAGTACGTGCCATCACTAGAAAAGTCGATTTGCTCTTCGGGCAAATACGGCTCAACTTCGACTAGCTTCTGGTTGGGGTTGTACCAGGAGAGCGCCAGGTCGCGCAGTCCCTGGCGGCGCAATTCTGGTTTCTCGCTGTCCGGAGCAGGATCAAGCAATCCAGGTATGCCAAAGCGGTTGAGCTGGCGGATAAACTCTCCTACGAAGGGATGGTAGAAAACCTGGAACTGGTAGCGCTGTTCGGTGTGGATTTCGACGGCTTCAAGCTGGACGTCCCACGCCTTTTTTGAGAGAGCGGCCATCTCTGCCGGGTGTACTGCGCGCGCGCTGCCCTCCACGGCAACATCCAGCTTCACGCTTCTCTCGGACCCGGTTGCCGGAACAACGGGGAGCAGTTGGATAGCCATGCCGGAATTGACTATGCGGCCCTCTTCGGGGAGCAACTGAGGAGAAGGATTACTTGCCAATTCCCGCAAGTTGCCTGCGGTGCCGGGCAATACGGCCAGATTTACTGGCGGGGACGTGGGCCTTCCCATGCCCACACTCGATAGGTCTGGACTGAGGCCCGGGCTTCGTGGTCCGCTTGGGTCGCCAGGAGGGTTGATCGGCGTCTTGAACCCGGGCAGCTTAGATATGGGTTTCCCGATCCCCAGTTTCTGGAATTTCTCGAAGTACTGCCTTCTCATGGCTTCGATGTCGATCGTGGCGATATCGCTCGTGATGTTGATGACGGGGTTACGCGCCTCGACGGTCTTCTGGACGATGAAGAATGTCCGGGTATCGTCCTGGTAAAAGAACGGTGCCTGAGGATCGAGCTTGACGCCGCGCGAGGAGAAGAGCAGCCGGAACTGGGAAGGCGTCATGTTCAGGATGCGTTGATCGTACAGCTCCAGGATGGGCAGTCGGGCGGCCCCTCCAGGCTTTTCGAGCGGGTCTTGCTGTTTCACCATCATCTCTTCAACGCTGAGAGACGCTCCGACAATGATGGTTTCAGGCGATATGGAGCCATAGAGCGAGCTGTCAATCTGGAATACCTCTACATTTTTGTCACTGCCCAGGAACTGAAATTCACCGAGCTGCCATATCGAGACCGTCGTAGATGGTGTTGTCGCCTGGGTAATTGCTTGCGGCGCACTCCCGTTCTTTTGTGGTGTCCCTTCCAGGCCCGGAGAGTGGGTTGTAGTCAACGTCCCGCTTGAGCCTGAGCCTCCCAACTGACCGATTGCTCCGCCGGTAAGAACGCCGGACTCGATGGTCTCAGCTACAGAGCCGAGGGCATTGGACGTGGCTGTTCCACCCGTCGTTTCTCCTTCAACTTTAGAGAGTGCTGGCTTGATGGATCGGTAACAACCTATCGTGAGCGGATTCTCGGCAAGCACTCGGAAGGTGAAATACTTCCTGGATTCTTCAGGTGGATCCAAGATATCGAGTTTCATTGACTTCGGGGTTACATTCTTCCCCGACCATTTCCCATTTCGATACTCACTCCAGGCCAGTTGGATTTCCTGGTACTTCTCCGCTTCAATGCCTGGATCGCCTGGTTGGGTTTGTCCGCTGCTATTCACCGGATCTTTGATATCCCGATATTCCATGATGCGGAATTGGATGCTTGCCGACCCGACCGCCTCGAACGAGGTGCATTTACCGAGAAACTTGTTTGCCAGCCAACCAGCAGGGGTGGATTGCGTACAGTCAATGCCAACGTGGAAGTAGGCTTTGACCTTAATGCCCTCTTGAGTGTTCTCTGACCAGGGTCGGCCTATCAGGTTGGCACCGTGACCGCGCGAACCGGCGAAGTTCAGGCGCAACTCGTACTTTGCCTCATCCCAATCAAACCCCGGGTCCAGTTTACACTCGACTGCGGAAGGAGGAAGCGGAATCCCGGCTATGTTGATATTATTGCTGTCGATCCTCATATCACCGGATGCCCCAAAGAACAAACCCAAATCTATCGAACTTCCCCATTTTGTCCATTGACTGACTCGCCGGGTGGTTTCCTTCGGCGCTTCCGCCGGCACCCGAGGAGCACGCTTTTTTAACTTCTCGCTGAACACCGGCCAGAACAGGTGCAGCCGACGGTTCCAGACGACGGGGATCAGGTGATTACCTTCGATATCGGCATCCACTTTTTCCCAGGCCGTCCAGTAGGAGGAATCTATCCGGCGGCGGTAATAGTAAATGTGCGGGAGGTTGCGCGTGCGACCGAAAACATGCACCACATCGATATCTCCCTCTTTTTGGTGGTACATCCCGCAGACTTCCAGCCGTGACACTTCGTCGAGTTTCTCCAGGTAACGCGTGAGCGCCGTCTCGGCTGTTTCCATGCTGACATCGTTCTGCATCAGCTCGTTTTCCAGTTCCTTAAAAAACGGCGATTTATCGTCTCGTAGCTCCGGCTCGATCCAGTTTTCGGGGTGGAAGAACACCTTGCGGTTTGCTTCCCAAACACGGTAGTTCTTCATCCATTTCCAGCGCCTCACGTCCTCTGCTCGCATGGCTATTCCCGGTTCCAGGTTCATCTGACAACGCTGGATAAATAGTTGCACTGAGCTAATTGCCTGTTTGACGCGCGTGGTCATCTGGCAGGGATCCATTTCGACGTCAATCAAAAAGTGTTCGTACAGGCTATTTGGGTCTCGCAGACCATAGGCGTGGAGGAGGTATGCCACCAGGGCAGCGCGCTGTTTCTCGCGCAAGGTATCGCGCAACGGTTTCGCCACGTTCAACCATTCATCTTCCCCGTACTTGGCTTTGGCCGCTCTCTTCGCGTTATGGACATCCCTTTCGATGAGGTCAATATCGGCCTTGCGCCAGTCGCCCGCCTGGCTCGCCGAGACTCCTAGCCGCTTCAGAACCTTGAAGCAGGCCTGAAGCCGGACAAACAATCGCTCATCTCGATAGTCTCCCGGAAAGGTGAGACCCAGAAGGCCGGAGTCTTTGGAGTCGTTCTTCAGGCCGAGAAGGGTCTCCAGTTCCGCTACGGGCCAGTTGGCACGTTTGCTCAGTGCCTGCAAAAAATCTTGCTTGGCTTTGTTTGACCTGCTCGATTGGGCGCCAGGTCTTGGACCTGACTCATCAAACACGACCAAAAAGAACGCCAAATCCAACAGGTCAAAGAGCGCGGGTTCGCCTGCTGGCAAGCTGTCGCGCAGATGGATGGCGGCGACCAGTCGCTCCCATGTTGCAAACGAGGTAGAGCTGGATGAGTCGAGCTGCAGCTTTGCCAGGTCCAGCCAGCCGGTTTGAGTTGTGTGATGGAGGATCCAGCGTAGCTCTTTTGGGCTGATTCTGAGCTTCGAAACCACCATGGCAATCTTGTGCAGCAGTTTGTAGCCGTTGAACTGTTGGAGGAACGTAGCTGTTGTAATGGGATCTTTATCATCTTTCCCATCTGCTCCAGTCAGGGGCATGTCACGGAAGAGGGCTAGCGCCTGCTTCAGCTTCCCATCCGTCATCTCCAGTGGGATCGACAGAAGCAGTCCCATGGCTTCCACCTCCAGCTTAAAAGCCTCGGCCAGATGTTGAATCACCAGGCCCTCGCTTGAAGAAATAATCTCTCCGGCATCGCCGGGTTGGATGCTCTTCTCGACCTCAATCCTCTGCAGCCCATCACGGATTTCAGTGAGGACGAGGGCAATCCTTGCCTCAGGGGGAGCCAGGTTGCTGGAAGGCATGATGCGATGCCGCAGCAGATAGTCAAGCTCAGCAATGCTGAAGCCAGAGGAACGAATCGTTTCTACCTGCTGCACAAAGCGCAAGGTGGCCTGGGCAGAGGCAAAGGGATCACTTCCAGTCAGCGCCTTGAGAGAGAGGAAATCCTGGATGGATACCTTGAGAGCTTTGGCGAGAGTGCTATGGCGGAACAGTCGGGATACATTGTCGAGATTCAGCATATCGTCTGGGAGTTGGTCATTACCGGTCATTCTCAGAATGACGCTTGCATCGTTCACCAGAAGCAGCAGATCTGCTGCGCTGATCTGCAAAGCTGCGGTCACTGCCAGGCTGTGCTCAAGGATCTTTCCACTCAAACTCCCTGCGTCCTCGGGGAAAATTGGGTCCAGCGGGTTCAAGACTTGCTTGTTGCGGAATAGTCGAGCATACAACGACGGAACCACCGGCTGGCCTAGTGCTGTGTAGTTGATGTAGCTGTGTGTATCGATGGAGGCCCACCAACTGAGCAATGTTTCTAGCGCAACGTTCAGTCTGCTTCGTAGACGCTCGATGTGAGACAGTTGGACCAGGAATGCTTCCGTCAGGTCCAACTGGCCGCTTTGACTATTTTTCCTGGGGTGTAAGGCAGCAATAGCCCTATCCAGATCCCCAATCGTCCAGCCTAATTTGCGCTGCAGTCGCAGAAAGCGATGCATTCTTCCTAATGCCACACCTGGTGTCTCACGGTCGAGGTGGATTAGTTCGAGCTTACTGAGATTGCAAGTCGCCGGGTCCTGTGGATCGGTGGATGCGATTCCTATCGTGAGATTGCTGCTCATCTCTGGCGGTGGTTGAATCAGATTGATGAAACGGGTTCCAAGCAATTCGAGGAGTTCTATATAACTGATACCTGCCTGCTGTAAGAAGATGGAGACGCGTTTGAGCACCTGGTCCCAGCTTCCAGTTGCAGGTTTTGCCCGACCGTCAACCGGATCGGCCAGGAGATTGTTGGACTGATCCAGTCCCCAGAACTGCCAGTCGGATTCGGCAGCCTCGCCCGTGATAATCTCAACCTCTTTCGACGTTAGCCCAAGATACTCCCTGGCGATCGAAGAGTTGTTCAATGCGCTTGCAGGTGCGTCATCAATGAGAACTTCTCTCGCCCCCCATTCGGCGGGATCACCCTGTGATTCGTCAAAGAACACTTCCATGATCGCGTGCCGAGGGACGCCAAGGTGTGTGAGGTATATGCGCGCTTCTTCCACGCACTGGTTGAACGGCAGGCTCCAGGGGTATACTGCATTGCGGAGTTGTGTGTAGGCCTCCGGCTTCAGGTGTTCAGGATTGGCGCCTAATTCCTCCGCAGTCCCACTCGTCTGCCACTTGAAAGCATTGCCAGGCCAGTTTCCAATGCTTTGCACCCCTCCGTCAGGTTGAGGATTGGGAGCATCCAATGCGACCGCATTCTCCAGAATCTCATTGACGAGATCAATATACGGGAGAAGGATGTTGGTGTTCTCACATGTCAACTCGATTTCGCCGATGTCGGGCCTGCGCGCCCCCAGGTTGGGGCTATGACCTTGTATGCTGTGAATGCCTCTCGGCTGGCCGGGAAAGAGCAGGACATCCAGGGCGGAGGATAGACGCGATTCCGGGCTGACTTGCCAGTCGGCAGGAATCGTCTTCATGTAGGCTAGCAGATCAACCAGATACGCCGTCGGGCCGTATACAGAGCGGCAGTGCGCACAATCGCAGAAGTCAATCGAGCCAAACAGGTTTCGGTATTCGGCGGCGATAGAATCGCCCAACCTACCCGGCAATGCCATCCCCAGCGGGTCGCCGGTGATGACATAGGGTTCCAACTGGTTCACGGCCACGCTTAATTGCCCGAACAGTGCCAGTCCCTTCGCCGCGTTTTGCTGCGCACGAGCGTAGAGCTGTCGCGCCCGCAGCGGCCCACCAAGAGCGAGCGCGTATTGGTCCACAAATGCATTTGGGGCAAGTTGGGCGATGCTTTGTGCTGAATGCAGTCCGCCTCCTAGCAAGGCACGTATTTCCGTGTAACGGGGAGTCATGTTGAAGAGCCGCTTCATGTTCTTGACTGTATGTACCAGTCCAGGCATGTTGCTCAGACCAGTCAGGGCCGTCTCATGATGTTCTTTCAGATAGTTGTCAACAAGGGTTGTACGGAAGTCGAAGGCCGGGTTATTGCGGAAGAAGGTTTGCATATCCGTTTTCACCACCGCAAAGGGGCTAGACGGATCGTCGTCTTTCTCGATGTGATGGGCGATGACTTGCGTCGGGAAGGTTGCTTCGACCATCCCAGTTAGCATTTTGGCATAATGGCCGATCTTTTCTTCATGGTCCTCGCCCTGCACCTCCTCAGGTAAGGTCAGAGGCTTGCCGTCCGCCTGGGGTCGTCTGAGAATCGTGCGCCACTCGTCTTCACCCAGTTTGGCAAATGCGCTCACATCTTTCAGACCTGGATCGGCCTGAGCCATGTGCTGAAGTTCTGCTATAAGGGGGAGATGATTCCCGGTGAGCGCACCTACTTGCAGTGTCCACTGTACATTCTCGACGACGCCCTCCTGTTTGAAAGCCGGATTTTGACGCAACTCGCGCCAGTATTCTTCTGCTGTACCAGCGTGGCTCTCATAGAGGTTGGCAATTGTGTCTTGTAGTCCTTTACCAGCCAGGTGTGGAGAGGTCTCTAGCAGGTTGCCGAGGACAGCACGATGGGTTGTATCCAGAGAAACGACTGGCAGCTCGACCAGTTGTTCCGCCATAGGCAAGTCACCATTCTTTACACCAGCCATCTTCTCTTGGATAAGGGCAGATGGCTGGTGCGGCTCTGACTCATCGGTAGTCAGTCCATTGCCCTCCGATATTGGCAGAGCCGCGCCGTCTGGTGGGATGGTCGGTGCTAGGCCAATCAGCGGTATCTGCAGGCGGGCCGTTGGGGCTGTGCTAGCTTGATCAACAGCCTCAATCACACGAAACGACGCGGTGAACTGCCCGGCTTCCTCTAAGGATGGTACCTGACGCCCGGCACAGTAACAGACGGCAGTGTACTCTACCGTATCGCCAACGCGAAAGACAGGAAAACGCGCTTTGAAGTACTGTGCATTGTTAGAAATATCGTGCCGCAGCCACTGAGCTGTAACAGTCTCCAGGGTTCCCTGATCTCTGTGGTAGAGCAGCTCGACTTTGTTGCTTGCATCCGCTGGTTTGACGGCGATCGTAACGGTGATATCGGCACCAACGTGAACGGCTCCCTCAGGGGCGGGTGAGTCAGACATACCATACCATAAAGTCATGCCTTCATTTTCGAAACGCATTCTGAGCCTCCTAAGCTTCTCCAATCACGTCAACATGAACTTAGCCGAACCTGAAAACGCCAGCCGGATCATTGCTCAAACGTGATAGGTGTGACGCGCCTGTTGCCGAGTAATCACCTGGAACACTATCTGGTCAGTCAGTTCCGTAGAAAGTTGAGTTTGACGAGCGCCGATTTATCCTTCAACCTGAGTGTGAAACGCTCAAAGACACTGAATTGATCGAGGCGTTGGGCATCGGGTTGCAGGTAGGCCGTCATGGCATCCATCCCCACTGCCAGGTCCATACTGTTTCCTCCTAGATCCATAAGTAAACCTGTGAGGGGAGGAAGCGTGCCTGTCCCATAGAACCCTGCGGTCACAATCGGGATGATACGATCCGCAGTGAGAATCAATGTTGTTGGTAGTGGTGCAAAGCTATCGGCCCAAACATCTTTCTCTAAGACAAGTGCGTAGGGGCCGTAATGGCCCTGCGATTGCAGCTTAGAATAGGCTTCAGCAACCGCTGCAAATGTATTCTCCCCATATCTATTCTTGGACGGTTTATTAGGGTCTACAACATCAGTAGGCTTTACATCAACATTCTGGTCCTCTGAATCCGGGTCTATGGCCCCTAGCAGTCCTGTGCCGAAAGAGTTGTTCCGATGAAGTACCCGGCCACTTCTAAACAAATCCTCGCCACCTTGACCACTCCTGTCCGGGAGTGCAGCGTCCCCTTGAAAGATCAATGTATCTTCGGCTCGCATGAGAATGTTTGTAGCACGAGTTGCCAGTGTAACTGCTGTTGATACATCCATCTCGGTGACCTGCTGTTTGGTCAGGGCGAATCCCACCGAAATCTCGAAGATCGCTGTGTGCAATCCTTCTTCTACGGTCAGCACGTCTACGGGCACCTTTCGCGGATCGCCGGTGTCGATGGTGTCGGAGGGGACCGTCTTTGCATCTGCTGTCGTCATGAAGAGCGGGATGAATTTCATGGCTATCCTGGTGCGCTTCGCCTCGTCATGAACAGCATTGTCGATCTGCTTCCAGATGTCTTGATTCCACTGCGTCAGTTTGTCTCGTCCGAGATTCATGTGATGCCTCCTTTTTGCTCGGGTCAGTTTAGGTCCTAACTCCACTGACCAGATTTGGTTGAATTCAACTATCATGGTAACGTACTACGTGAACGACCTACCTCAACTTTGGGCTACGAATATTGTTCTGATTGAAAATGGCTGAGGTCTTCTTTGTATATCGATAGGTCCCAATTGACTTCATTTGAATTGTTGTTCATCGTTTCTTCTCCTTTAAGGAATAGAGCTTCTCGGATCAAACTCTCCACGCAAATACTGGTTAGCGATACACTGTCGACTCGTAAGTTGTACGGAAGCCAGAGACACGAGTCTGTGTTTTCTCTGGTACAACGAGTTCAGGTATAGACAGCCATCAGCATACTAGCAAGAAAACGATATTCCCTAAGTTAACAAACTACGGTAGGCTCGTGACCGTGTCTTCAACCGTGTAGGTGGTGGCATCCACCACGCCGGTGGGTTCTAGTTGATGCTCCTTCTTGAAGCGGGAGACCGCTTCACGCATCCCCTGCCCAAAGGTTGCACGCTGCCACTCGGTATCAGGCACTGGCAGGCCGATCTGCGCCAGTTCGCTGTGCAGCAGGCGCACATCGTCGCCGCTAAGGTCTAATTTCAGGTCTCTTCCTTTTAGGTTCATTGTCTCCTCCGTGTATCCTGTCCAGCAGTAAGCAAAACTTGTTATCTTCGCAATCGGTTCTACTGCACATAGAAGAAGAACCCTTCCTTCTTCAGCGTATCGAGCGCGCCCGGCTGGAACACCCATTGCTGCGCACTGGAAGAGACTCCAGGGGGAGGGTTTTCGACCGGGCCGGGCGTCAGCATCTTATTTGCTCTGAGCTGATCGGCCACTGCTCTGGGAAGCGCTATGCCGACGACAGCCGACTGTTGGCCCGTCACCCTCGTGGCCGCCCGTGCGGCGAATTTTCTGGCTACCTCGACATCCGGGACGGTGTAGAATTTGCCGCGGAAGTTCCCACCGCTTGTCGACAGGTTTTTACCTTGGGTCTCGACATACTCCTGTGCCGGGATTGAGGTTGTGCCATGCGCGAACACCTCGAACGGCCCATCCTCGATCACATCGCGTACATCCGCCTGTATCGCCAGCGTTCGGAGCGACGGGCGCGCTATGGCAACTGGGGGATCCTGGGCATCTCTAGTCTGGCCACTTCCTCCTATCGGCTCAAGTGGGGCCCCGCGCACCATCTCAGGCTGTGGTCCGAACTGATAATTTCCCCAGCCGCTATTAACATCACGGTGGGTCTTTGTTTGGACAGCAACGGAGGCTATATCAGAGAGGGCGGATGCCGCCAACGTCAATCCTTCCTTGACTTCGGGTCGAGCACCTGCGATGTCCGCGGTCGTGTATGTTGCACTCGCGAGCGCCGAGTTGGTTATAGCCTGTAGGATCTCGAGCTGACGGACCATATACGCCTCTCGGTCTGTCATGAAGGTGAAGACCCCTCTGACCAGACCAGGCGTAATGGCTATACCTTCTCCTTCAGCTGCCCTGTTAATAGCGGCTGCATAGGCCTCGCGGTTGTACTTCGCTCGTCCAGCCTCTATCTGCGGCCCTCCGACCAGGTGACTCCACACCTTACGGACCGTCGATAGTTTACTGTACCGCTCTCGCGCATCACTCTCGATCTGTTGAAGCCTCTGCAGATCAGCCGCCTCGTCTCTCGTTGCTGGTCGACGTCCATCTGGGTCCATGAACTTCACCGGGTTGCTCTTAGCGTAGGTGTATAGATTCGAAGTATCGTCGAGCGCCGTATCGCAGCTCGTCCACCGACCGAGCCACGATATATAGTAGCGCACCCCGTGGTAGTACAACCCACTCTCCTCATCCCGCTCCTTGCCCGTGTAGCGATACCGCTTGAGGCTCACCTGAATCTGGCTATTCACGGCCTGGTACGATGTACTCCCGTAGGGGTAATATTCTTCGTAGGAGATAATTGCGCCGGCTTCGTCAAGCTCCAGTCTGGCTGAGCCGAGGTGGTTGCCGTGTTGGTAGCGCGTCAAGGGCGTCGGCGCAGTGATCACTGCCCCATTCTCACGGGTCTTCGTCTCCACCAGGGTGATGCGCTGCTTGTCGTCCATGATGTGCAGCGTCTCGCGCTCCAGCGCGACGGTCTGTCCGTTGCTGTTATATTTACGGTACAGCTCGAAGCCGCCCAGATAAATGCGCTCGTCTTTGCGGGCACCGTTTTGCATTTCGGTGATCTTGGACACACGCTGGCCTATCGCATCGTAAACATAGTACGTCATCGCAGGCACTTTGTCGGGTGGTGGATTGTCATTCTTGGCCATCCCCGTTGTTGTGCTCAATTGGTCTATGAAGTCCCAGCTCATCTGCGGCAAGTGCGGCATGGCCATGATGTTGCCATGTGAGTCGTAAGTGTATTTTGCACTGTAGCCAGGCGTGGCGACGTAGCCGGGCAGGTTGGCAGGGTCACCGGGCAGGCTAGTGGCAAGCAAGTGGTTGCTGTCCAGCGCATACTGGTAACGCCGATTCCAAATCACCTGACCTGGTTGCTCAAGATTGTGTCCCTCCTGATGTACCATCTGCATGATGTTGCTGACCTCGTCGTAGCGATATGTCTCGACGTAATTCTGCAACGCCTGGCAATCATTGGGCAACGTTGGCACATAGTGGGAACTATCGTCCCAGTCATTCTGCTGGCTATCGCCCTTATGCTCGCGCCCGCTGGCCGCGATCAGGCGATACAATGCGTCGTAGCGATACTCCGCACCCGGCAGCACACAGGCGTTGCTGTGGTACACGCGGTCATTCGCGTTGTCAACAATCTGGGTGATGTTGCCGACCGGGTCATAGGTGTAGTTCAGTTCTTGCAACACCGCGCTGTTGCTGTTACGCGTGGTCTTCAGCCGCTTAAGCTGGAACGTCTCTGGCTCGTAGTCGTAGCTAGTTTCTGATCCATTGCCATATTGCAACAGCACGCGTTGCCCCTTGGCGTTGTAGTTGAGATTCTTCACCACGTGCTGGCTTGCAGTGCCACCAGCGAGCAGTGTCGTCGGCTCGGCGGATTGGTTGAGCCACACGTCCACGCGCACCAGCAGCCCGGCTTCGTTGTACGCGGGCTGGGTGATGTTGATACGTTGCGGGTTGGCCGCCGTGCTGTGGGCCGCGATGATTTGGACCGGTCGGTTCAGTGCGTCGTAACGTGCGTTGGCGGCGAATAACTCGGCTTCCCGCGCTGGATTCTGCGACCAATCGGGTGTGGCCTTGTAATCCACCATCAGTTGGCGCGTCGTGCGCAGTGGATTGCCTTTAAAGTCGTAGGCCTCGCTAGTAACCACACCTGCAGTGTCGGAATGCTCATACAGCTTGCCGCGCAGGTTGCGCTGCTTATCGTCGACCTGCCCTTCACCGTAGACCAGCTTTTCGAATTGGATCTCGCGCGCAGGATGAACCAGGTCAGCGCCGGTGACAAATGAGCCGGTCGCCCGGTGCAGTCCATCATAGGTCACCCGCGTGATGAACTTGCGGCTGTTCCAGGCTAACATCGGCTTGCCCGCTGCGTCGTTCAGCATCCAGCGGTCACCGGCATCCATGCTGTGCTGAAAGAGCAGGTTGCCAGCGATGTCGTAACACGGCGCAAAGCCTTGCGCTTTAAGGTTGCTTGCGTCGTTGAATGGATGTACGCCGTCGGGCAGTGGCGGCATAATGTATTGCATCACACGGTTGCGGCGCGGGTCTTGCACCCACAGTGGTTTGCCCTCGGCATCGAGCCTGGTGAAGGTGATGTATTTCTCGTCGACCAGCGCGTTGGCTGCTCCCATGCGGTTGTGCGCGATGGAGACGACCTCACGACCAAGGCTGTCGAGAATGGTGAGGCTCGGGGTGCCGTAGTGTTGCGCGGCAAGCCAGGCTGCCCGTTGCTTCGGCGTGACTAAGAGTTCGCCGGTGACTGGATTGCTCGGCAAAGGTTGGTCAGGGTCCGGCGGATTGCGATCGGTATACCACTTGCTCTCTTTGACAGTGTCGTTTTGGTCAAATGTCTGAACGTGCCAGGGCGAGAACTCGACCCGGCTGAAGGAGCCATCTGGCAACTCGGTGCGGATCACCCGACCGACCGCGTCGTAATAGATCACGGGCGTTACTCCTACTTCCACCGGCTCCTCGAAGCGATGCCCCCCCTCGGGCGGGCTGAAATACGGCTCATACTGTTTGACCGGTTTGCCCTTGTTGTTGAGGATGGTCTTGCCGCTGGCGACCCAGCGCAAAGGCCCGCTTTCCTGTTCCGGCTCGGCTTGCATCTTCTTCACCACCACGCTGCCCATTCCATCCGAATACTCGAAAGCAGCCTGCAGTGGGCTCTGCTCATTCAATGGAATCTGGCTCACGTGCTGCTCGCGCACAATGCCGCAGGCGCAGGCGGGATTTTCGGCCCAAACCGGCTTGCTGTTATCAATGACTTCACCGAAGTAGTAGATGTGGCGGGCGGTTGCGTTGCCGAGCCAGGTGCGCGCCTGAGTCTCATCGAGGTCGGGTTGATTGAAAAATTTCGCAAGATCGGGGGTTGCCGGGTTGGCCAAGTCGTCGGTGAATCCTGTGAGGTTGTCGCCTTCATTCCCTTTGCCCATCACCGCCATTGCAGCAGGCATACCCAAAATATCGAGAGCACTTCCGAAATATTGTCATTTGCATCTTTCATTTTGCGTGGGGCTAGCACGCGAAAGTCGAACTCGGTCACCTCGGTGCGATTGCCCAGTGCATCAGTACTGGATTGGATGTAGAGATCACGCGGGTCATAGATTAGTGTGGTCGGGTTACCAAATGGGTCGGTGTAACGTTCGGGCAAATAGAAGTGTTGTGCGGCATCGGTATTGAAGCCCGCAACACCGGCGCACATCCAATATTGCCTTGGCACAGCCTCGCCACCAAAGCGTGCGCTCAACTCACCGCCGCTCAAGTAACCGCTGGTCTTCTTGTCCGAGAGTGCCGTCTTCACGAGTGAAGTGAGCCTGTCTTTAAAGACTAGATCGAGAATATCATCCGACAACGCCTGCTTGTAGCTCTCGTAGGGCAACGCGAGTGAGGTGAGCTGCCCCAGCACCAGTGGCTTGTCCAAGGTGGTGTCGAAAAACAGCGTGCGCGTATGTTCCACGATCCGCTTTTGAGATGTGATGTAGTCATGGTCAGGCAACAGGTGATAGGCGATCTCCTGAACAGCCGTTCCGCTGGTCTGGTATTTGTCGCTCAGTTTATAGGCACGCAATTCCTCCAGCGTGAAGTGGCGGCTCTTGGGCGTGATGGCGGTCAACTCATAGGTCAGTACCTCGTAGGGCAGGCGCAAGCGATAGTTGTCCAGATCGGGGTTATCCGGATTGGGCACATCGTTGGTGTAGCGCGTCTCGGTATAGGCCAGATGCAACTCGGACTGCACCTGCTGGATCAACTCCTGCGCACCGTCCTTCAACGCGGCATCGGCATACTTGCACAGGCGGGGATAGACCACGGCAACGGATTGCTGGATGTTGCCATATTCGTCGATGCTCAAGTTGAGCGTGTGCGCGATGCGCGGGTCGGGCGTCAGTTGTTCAAGGCGCAGGTCCAGCTCATAGTGATACGTGATCGCTTCGCTTTCGGTGACGAGAAAGACCGCATGTTGATTGTCCGCTTTCGGTTGCACGCGGTGAATGTGGCAGTTGTGATACGCAGCCGAGAACAGCTTGACCGGCTTGTGTGTACCAGCCGCCAGCGCATCTACATCAAGCTCATAGACCTCTTGTCGCAGCATCATGCCTTTGCATGCCCGCAGCGCTTCGCGCCACTCGTCGGCGCTGAGGTCGAGGGCATCAAGGTCGGGTTCAGGCAAGGCATTCTCTGGGAACGTACCCTGCACTTGCTGACCAGGTTTCACATCCTCAAACCAGTTCGGGAAGTATTCGTCCTGAAAGTGGCTCAGGATGCGTTGCTGGTCGAGAAACACGCCGGTGTGATACCACGTCACGATTTTGACAGGTGGCTGATACAGCGTTTGGTCGTCGGTGATGTAGGGGCTGCTTGTGTTCCCTGCCGCAAACGTGCCGTAGTCTTCGACATCGATCTGTTCGAGGCGGCCAAAGCCGCGAAACTCGCGCTCTGGTCCATCAAAGTAGCCGTGGTGATAGCTGTAGGTGGTGGAGAAGGTGGTGTTGCGCCACTTATCATGTACCGTCACCTTTTCCACACAATGTACGGGGAAGGGCAGCCTGGTGATCCAGGGTTTGCCAGCCTGTTTGTCCTGCAGGTAGAACTTGGTCGACGGCACATACTCAACCGTCGTCTCCGCGCCCAGGTTGTTGACTGTCTTGACCAGCAGGTGCGGCTTTTGCCCGCCCATCAGGTCAAGGTAGCGCAGCGGGCGGCGCGTATCACCAGGCAAAGGCGACGACCAGACCAGGCAGGCGGTGCCATTGCCCAACAGGTCCAGCGTCTGCACGCCGACGACGGTATCGAGTGCGGGGAAGTGTGTGATCGTGGTCTCTGCGCTCCAGCTATTGCCCGATTGGTTGAAATACACACGCACGCCCTCACGGTGCAGATACAACAAGTCGGTCGTGCCTGTGCCGTCGATATCGGCCAGCCGGATGCGGCGATGGTCGAATTGATCGGCATGGTCAAACAGCGGCGCGTTGTCCATCGTGACTTTCGCGCCAAAACGGCCATAGCCGAGATTGGGCCAATAGCACACCTCGCTGTTGCGAATACGCACGATATCGCTCAAGTCATCGCCCGACATATCCGCGAGAGAGATGGACTGTTCCCCATCAGCAAAGACGATGCGCGGCCCCTGTTCTTCGTCCCAGGGCTTGCTCGTGCGTTGAGCGGCGTCAAAGCCGTCTTCGCCCAGCGAGCGATACCACACAAATGCGTCGTGCTCGCTGATCAGGATGTCGGCGTGACCATCGCCGTCGAGGTCGATGAACGTGAGATTGGGGTCGCTCCAATCCACATTGGGCAGGGAGACGAACGGCACGAACGGGTCCCACTGCTCGTCCATTGTCCGTTCATAAAACCCCGGCGTCGGGCCTGCAAATTGCACCACGTCCGGGCGGCCGTCGCCCGCCAGATCAAGGAACTGCGCATGGCCAGCCAACGCCATCGCAGGCTTTGACGAGACGAGTTCCAGCGGCGCAAACTTCGCCTCGATGTGCGCGTCACCATTGCTCCCAACCACGTTCGTCGGGCTGAGGTTGCGTTTGTAGAACCATGCGTCAGCCTGTTCGGTCAGCACACCCGACAGCCCTTCGCCGTCGAGGTCAACCCACTGATAGTATGCGCCGTCGATGCCAACTGGCAGATGTGCCAGGCTATCGCCGCGCAGCTCGCGCAGTTCAGTCTGGATGGTTGCGTCACTGTAGGTGAATTCGACCGGGGGGAGCGACTGTGAGAGATAGTCTCCGCCTGCTTGACGTTGATAGCTGCGCTGCGTCACCTCGATGAGTTTGGAAAAAATGGGCGTGCGGGGGGTTGAAGGGTACTTCTCGTACTCGTAAGTGAAGTCGATCGAGCGAACAAGGCCATTGTACCCCATCTGGGGGCCGTGTGGATCATCCGGGACGTGATGGAACATCAGCACTCGTTTGCACAAGCGATGGGTACGCACTTCAAACGTCGAGCGGTAAGAGGAGAAGGGGTCTTGGCGGGCCGTCCATTTGTCGGCCCCTTCTTGTGGGGTGGGGTTGGGCTGGTCGTGCTCGCCATAGTCGAACACGACTTCAAAGTACCAGTTGCCCTCGCCCGGCGGCTCCGGCCACGGGTGGCCGGCCTCGAGTTTGGGCAGATAGGGTGCGCGATTGCCGTAGCGGATGCCCTTGAGATACCGGTTGGCGGTACGCCGTGGATCCTTCTTGTCGCCACGATTTTGCTGGTGGGCTTGCGAAAGATCAACATTTTCGGCGTCCTCCGCTTTGTAGTGATACGTGATGATGTTGCCCTTGTCGTCGTAGGTCTCGCAGATCAGCCAGCTGAAGATGCGTTCAGGATTCTCGGGGTTGGCGATGCGCGAATTTTCGCTTCTGCCGTACCAGGTCGTAATGTTGTCTTTCGAGATGGAGCGCCAAAAGATATCACCTGGACTGGCCGTGTTTGTCCATCGCTCAATTTGGGCGAACAGACCTTCGACGCGCGGGCGATAGCGGCGAATGCGATAGGTTGTGCCGTTGACAGTTCGCGGCGGCAGTTCCTCGTACGTCCATTTGCCCGGCGCATCCTGTTTGAGCACGGGCACCAGATCTTCGGCACCTGACAGGATGAACACGTCCGAGTCCGAGTCTTGGGCATCCTGATAGCGCGGCAACCCCTTATCCGTTTTGCGCGTGATCGCAGGCAAGGAGAGATTCCAGCCCAGGCCAAAGGGGCCGTTGCCCGCGCCGGAGTCATACGAGAGGGAAAGTTGAGGACCAAAACCGGTACGTCCTGGGCTTGTAGCGATGGGTACCGACATGGAACCTGTGCCGGTGACGGGGTTAGCCGCGAATTTCTCGCCGATGCCCCGCATCGCGCCCCCACCTTTTGGAAGAGAAATGGAGGGGACGTTTATCTGGTTGTTGCCAGATTTGTTGTTCTCATCCTGGTTCGAGGTTCCAGTTGTGTTAGCAAGCACTGGATGGTCCTTTGCTTAACTCTACTCGTCTTACAGGTGTTTACAAAGTATCATCAGTTGAAGGTTACCTGATCAGTAGTACTGGCGGAAGCACCTTGAGCATTCCGGCAGGATGTTTGCCATTCGCTCGTGTACTCGGTGCGGATTGATATGCCCTCCGTGAGGCTCACCAGGCGCCGATACCATGTCTCGCGCTCGGGGTCGTTTGCCAGTGCCTGTGCGGCCTCCTGACTCTCGAAGCGCACGATGGCGATGAACTCGCGGGAGGCCATGACGTTCCTGAGCAACTCCCCCGAAAGGTAGCCCCTGGCATGTGGTTGCTGATGGCGCTGCCAGGCCTCATGCAGGGCTATCACTGCATCCTCTTCGCCCTGCCTGGCCTGGTACGTGGAAAGGGTCACGAACATCTCCGCCCTCCTCCTGGCTACCAGGAATACACGCTCGTTCCTCCAGGCTCCTGAGGATACACGAAGAAACGTCGGCCTTCCCTAGGAGAAGTGTACTCGCCCAAGGCTCCCATGACATCGGGGAAACCTCCTAT
>WNFY01004049.1_pt1 | contig 21366 bp, 16 predicted proteins | sample 5400091 | NCBI WGS metagenome assembly WNFY01 (sample SAMN13153364, study PRJNA577476) | soil metagenome | isolation source: 60 cm soil or saprolite under grassland replicate 1 | place: USA:California | collected 2016-06-15
CAGAATGCGCTGGAACCCGCAGCCCAACTTTGTCACGGCCCGCGGTGACCACATCCGGGACCACCGTTTCGCGCGGCAGCAGCATCGTCAGCGGGCCGGGCCAGAAAGACTGCGCCAGCCGCTCGGCCGCCTCAGGCCACTCCGCGATGAGCCCGCGCGCCGCAGCGGCCTCGGCCACATGCACGATGATCGGGTCCCAGTGTGGACGCTGCTTGGCGGCAAAGATCTTCTCGACGGCAACCGCATCCAGCGCATTTGCGCCGAGCCCATACACCGTCTCCGTGGGGAATGCCACCAGTCCTCCGCCTCGCAGAATGGCGGCGGCCTTCAGCAGCGCCGGGTCTTTGGCAATGGGGTCCCCAGCGCGCCCGATCTCGGCGGGCTGGGATAGAACTTCATCGGGTTCAAGCCGTGCAGAGGCAATACGCAGGCGCAGGGTTTTCATTCGCCAGCTATTGTATGGCTACAGCTTCGGTAACACGATGCCGGTCTGCTTTTGGTATTTGCCCGCCTTGTCCTTGTAGCTGATCTGGCAGGGCTCGTCTCCCTGGAAGAACAGGATCTGGCAGAGCCCCTCGTTGGCGTAAATCTTGGCCGGCAGCGGCGTGGTGTTGCTGATCTCCAGCGTCACAAAGCCCTCCCACTCCGGCTCAAAGGGCGTGACGTTGACGATGATGCCGCAGCGCGCATAAGTAGACTTGCCCACGCAGATGGTCAGACAATCGCGCGGGATCTTGAAATATTCGACCGAGCGCGCCAGAGCGAACGAGTTGGGAGGCACAATCACGCTATCGGCGCGCACCGAGACGAACGAGCGCTCGTCGAACTTCTTGGGGTCCACAATCGCCGAGTTTACGTTGGTGAAGATCTTGAACTCATCGGCCACCCGCAGGTCGTAGCCATAGGACGACAGCCCGTAGCTGATCACGCCGTCGCGCACCTGCTTCTCGCAGAAGGGGCTGATCATCTCCTCCTTCTGCGCCATCTCCCGGATCCAGCGATCGTTCTTTATGGCCATTCGCCTCAGCATCCTCGCTTTTGGTGGGTTCTTCGCATCTTAACATTCAGCTTACAATCGGGGCACCAATAAACCCGCACGGCTTTCCACAGCCCCTTCCCCATAGATTGGCGCGCCCTGCAATCGGGTCTATGGGCGTCTGGGGTGCAATTCTCCGGGTTTGACAAGGCCCGCTTCCTTTTCTAGCATCAGTGGACAAGCTCTTGATTTTCAATCCACAGCGCGGGAGCCGTCGCTTGATCAAACTCGACATCATCAACGAAGTGGTGAACCGCACTGGGGTCACCAAGACCAAGGCCGAGCGCGCCGTGGAGACCGTCTTCGAGAGCATGAAGAAGGCGCTGGCCGACGGCGACCGCATCGAGCTGCGCGGCTTCGGCGTCTTCAACGTGCGCCCGCGCAAGACCGGCATCGGCCGCAACCCACGCACCGGCGCCGAGGTCAACATCCCTCCCGGCAAGGCCGTCCGCTTCAAACCGGGCAAGGAGCTGCAGTCGATCGACTAGGCTTCTTTTGGCGAGCCTCGCCCTCAACAGGATGTCTGACCCCACCCCCGATCCTCTGCCGGACGACCCTCTTCAGGCCGAACCTCTGCCCGCCGATCATTTCGGCGCCGCTGAGGGCGCCTCCCCTGCCGGCGCTCCGTTCGAATACATGCGGGCGTACCGGCCCATGGCGATGCCGCGGCCTCGCTATAGGCTGAATCTGCTGTTGCTGCTGGTGACCTGCTGCACCACCGTGCTGGTAGGCTCGCGCCTGCAGTTCAACTTCGATCACCAGCTTGCAGCCTTTGCCACGGGCGACGAGCTTCTGCCGCTCTTTCCGCTGCAATGGCTCTGGCAGAGCCCACGCCTGCTGCTGCGCGGCCTGCCGTTTTCGCTGGCGTTACTGTCGATCCTGGGTGCTCATGAGCTGGGGCATTATCTCTACTGCCGCCGCTACCGCGTGCGCGCCACTCTGCCGTTTTTCATCCCCGCGCCAACGCTGATCGGCACACTCGGGGCCTTCATCCGCATCGGCGGAACCATCCCTTCGCGCGAGGCGCTCTTCGACATCGGCATCTCCGGCCCCATTGCAGGCTTTGTGCTGGCAGTGCCGATCATGCTTGCCGGGCTCGCGCTCTCGCATCCGATCGCAGGAGTCAGCGACCCCGACCTGCAGTTCGGCTTCCCGCTCATCTTTCAGCTCGGGCACCTGCTGCTGCATCGCGGTCTCTCGCATGCGAGCGCTCCCTCGCTTGCGCACTACTATCTGCATCCGGTGGCCATTGCAGCGTGGGCCGGAATGCTGGCCACGGCGCTGAACCTGCTTCCCGGCGGGCAGCTCGACGGCGGCCATCTGATCTTTGCAGTTTCGCCGCGCCTGCACCGGTTTCTCTCGCGCGGCATGATCCTCTCGCTGGTGGTGCTGTCCTGGTTCTTCTGGGTAGGATGGCTGCCGTGGGCGCTACTGCTGGCGCTGAGCGGCCTGCGGCAGCCCTACGTGCCGCGCAGGCCAAAACTGGGGCCCGGCCGCCGACGCCTCGCTCTCGTCGCGCTGGCACTGCTGGTGCTCACCTTCACTCCCGCACCAATCGTGAACGCCACCTTCAGCGACGCCGTGCATGAGCTGACGCACAGCGATAGATAGCGCTTACGCTCCCCTTCCTTTACGGGGCGGGTGGCCCATTCAAGCCCTCCTTTGGCTTGAGTGGGGCTGTTTCTTTTGCTCTTGATCTTTAACTTTGAAACTTTGAAACCCTGAAATTTTGAAACCTGCGCTTCACGTCAGCGACATCGCATCCACGTCCACAATCACGCTCGTGCGCGGAACCTTCTGCTGCTGCACGGACTCGAGCATGGCGCGCAGCACGGAGTTCAGCCGCTCGCGGCTCGCCGCCTTGAGCACAAAGTGGAAGCGATAATCTTTCTTGAGCCGCACAATCGGCGCGGGCGCGGGCCCCAGCAGGCGCACGCCCTCATGCAGTTTCCGATCGAGGCTCCGCGACTGCTCGAACCACTTTCCCAGCACGCCCGCATAGCGCAGCGCCTCTTCGTGCTTGTCGCTGCGCACCACCACGTTGGCCAACGCGTTGAACGGTGGATAGTGCATCCATCCGCGGAAGCGCAGCTCCTTTTCGGCGAAACCGCGATAATCGTGCGCCGCGGCGAACTGCACCGCATAGTGCTCCGGAAAATGTGTCTGCAGGACGACTTTCCCCGGCGTGGCGCCGCGCCCGGCGCGCCCCGCTACCTGCGTGAGCAGTTGGAAGGTGCGTTCGGCGGCGCGGAAGTCCGGCAAGCCCAGCGCGCTGTCCGCGCCCACCACACCAACCAGCGTCACGCCGTGGACGTCGTGGCCCTTGGCGATCATCTGCGTGCCTATCAGCAGGTCGATCTCGCCGGCCTGAAACTCGCTTAACATGCGCTCGAAGTCGCCATGGCCGCGCACCGTGTCGCGGTCCATGCGTCCGATGCGCGCCTGCGGAAACGCCGCGTGCAGTATCTCCTCGAGCTTTTCGGCGCCGGTGCCAAGGAACTGCACGTACTCGCTCGCGCACTTGGGGCAGTGCTTCGGCACCGCGGACTGGTAGCCGCAGTAGTGGCAGAGCATGCGGTGCTGCCGCTTGTGATAGGTCATCGACACGGCGCAGTCGCGGCACTGCAGCGTGTCGCCGCAGGAGCGGCACATCACCCAGGCCGAATATCCGCGGCGGTTGAGCAGAATCATCGCCTGCTCGCCGCGCTCCAGCCGCGCCGCAGTCTCCTCCATCAGCTTGCGCGAGAGCACGCTCTCTTTCCCGGCCTGCTGAAACTCGGCACGCATGTCCACCAGTTCCACCTCGGGCAGCGGACGCGCCTGCACGCGGTCGGGCAGCTCGATCAGCGCGTATTTGCCGCGCGCAGCGTTGTGGTAGCTCTCCAGCGACGGCGTCGCCGAGCCCAGCACCACCGTGGCCCCGAGCGCCTTGGCGCGCATCACCGCCACGTCGCGCCCGTGATAGCGCGGCGTCTCCTCCTGCTTGTAGCTGTGGTCCTGCTCCTCGTCGACGATGATCAGCGCCAGGTCCTGCACCGGCGCAAAGATTGCCGAGCGCGTGCCCACCGCGATGCGCGCCACGCCACGCCGGATGCGGTGCCACTGCTCGGCGCGTTCGTCGTCGTTGAGCGAGGAGTGAAGGATGGCAACCGCGTCGCCGAAGATGTTGTGCAGGTCGGCCGCGACCGCGGGCGTCAGTCCGATCTCGGGCACCAGCAGGATCGAGCCGCGCCCCTGCCCCAGCGCCGACTGCATCGCCGCCAGATACACGGCCGTCTTGCCGGAGCCGGTCACGCCGTGCAGCAGTGCGACCTTGAATTGCCGGGCCTCAACGCTGCCGCGGATCTCGCGGAGCGCGGCCTCCTGTGGCGCCGTGAAGCAGAACTCCCGCGTGCTGCGCGGCTTCATCTGCGGTGTAGCTTGGGCGGCGGGCTCCTCCACAATCTCCACACCGCCGTGGCGTACCAGCGTCTGCAGCGAACTGGACGAGCATCCAGCCGCGCGCACCGAGTCCAGCGGCAAACGGCCGCTGCTTTCACGCAGCAGTTCCACGATGCGCTGCTGCGCGGCGTTCAGCTTTTTTCCATCGAGCGAACTCTCGCGCAGCTCGACAAACTTCACCCATCGCCTCGCGTCGCGTGCCCCGGACAGGTCTTCGCGCACGATCCACTTCTTCTGCAGCAGCGTGCGCAGCACCTCGCGCGTTGCTCCGGTCGCAGTGCGCAGCCGCTCCTCGCGTACCAGGTCTCCTTCGGCCAGAGCGTCCAGCACTGCGTATTCGCTCATCTGATGTTCGGCACTTTTTTGCGAGCGCAGCGAGGAGCCTGCAGCCGCCGATTGATACAGCGCCTCCGTGCCTACTTGGGTGATGCGATAGCCGCACGCCGCACGGAACTCCGCCTGCAGCGGCAGCATGCTGCGATAGACCTCGCCCAGCGGCGCAAGGTAGTACTGCGCGATCCATCTCCCCAGCGCCAGAAGCCCCCCGTCCAGCACGGGCTGCGTGTCCAGCACCTGCAGCACGCGCTTGGCCGGATGCGTCGGAGGCTCGCGATGCACGCGCGTCACGATGCCGGAGAGGCGCTTCTCCGAGCCCTTGCCGAAGGGCACCACCACGCGCCCGCCCACCACCGGCTCCAGCGGGCCCGGGGTCCCCGGCGGGCCCGCAGTTGGCCAGCTGGGGTGGGGGCCAGCATCGTAGGTGAAGACGGCCTCCAGCGGCACAGGCAGCGCCACATCGCAGTACAAAGCTGTGGTTTCGGGAAAAAGGTTCGTGGGCTGGTGCCCCACATCTGCCGCAGTTAGCAGATGTGGGTCTTCTGCATTCGCGCTTGTAATTGTTCCTTCGGTGTCATCCTGACCCTGAGCGGAGCGAAGGGGAAGGACCCCATCGCAGCTCAAATCGCCGCTGCCTTCGGAAAGGTTTTCCGGCCGACCCTCGTCTTCCGGCTCCATCAGCCCTCGGAACTGCTCTGCGCGTCGGGACTGCGCGTCGGCACTGGCATGCCCAGGTATTTCATCGCCCTCTGCAGGTCCAGCCATGCCTCTTTCTTTTGCCGGGGATCGCGCAGCAGATAGGCCGGATGATAGGTCACCACCAGCTTGGTGGAGAAGCCTGGATCGCGCTCCGGCGCGTCCTTTGGAAGGAAAGGTTGGAAGTCGTACAGATGCCCGCGGAGGTTGGCCATGGAGTCGGAAACCCCCAGCAGATATTTCGCCGCCGTCGCCCCCAAGGCCACGAGGATCTCCGGCCGTACCACGGCAATCTGGCGCATCAGAAACGGACCGCAGGTGTCGCACTCGTCGCGCTCCGGCGTGCGATTGTCCGGCGGGCGGCACTTGACGACATTGGCGATGTAAACGTCCTCGCGGCGCAGCCCCATCGCCTGGATCATGTTGTTGAGCAGCTGGCCGGCGCGGCCCACGAAGGGCTCGCCCTGCGCGTCTTCGTCGGCCCCCGGACCTTCGCCCACGAACATGATGCGCGCCTGCGGATCGCCCACACCGAAGACGATGTTGGTACGTCCCCGGCTCAGCTTGCAGCGCGTGCAGTCGCCGATGTCGTTGCGGATGACGCGCAGCGCGGAAGGTTTGTCCTGCAGGATTGGAAGCGGCTGGCCCACATCTGCCGCACGCACACGTGGGGTCTCGTTCAATGAGGCCAGTTCTTCGCGCTCAATGGTGCGCCCAAAGGTCAAACCAGCGGGCACCTCGCGCCGATAAAGATCGTAGATTCCCAGCTCGCGGTAGTAGCGAACTCGGGCCGCCACGGCCTGGCGACTTGGCTCGTCCAAAACTTTCGCAGAACTCACGCGGTCACCTTCGGCGTGCGCTGGGCGGAGCGCAGCTTCACCACCGCGTCGAGCACCCGGTCGGCCATCTCCGCCTTGCTCATCTCCTCGATCGGCGTTACGCCCTCGGCGGTGATGATCTCGCCCGCGTTGCGCTCCGAGCCAAAGCCCAGGCCGGGGCGCGAGACATCGTTGAGCACGATGGCATCCACGTTCTTGCGCTCCAGCTTCTGGCGCGCGTTCTCTCGCAGGTTCTCGGTCTCGGCGGCGAAGCCCACCAGCAGTTGTCCCGGCGCGCGGCGCGAGCCCAGCTCCGCCAGGATGTCCGCCGTTGGCCGCAGATCGAGATGCAAACCGGCGCCCGGGCCGCCCTCGCGCTTGATCTTCTGCGCGGCGACATTGGCCGGCGCAAAGTCTGAGACCGCCGCTGTCATGATGGTCACGCTTGCGCGCCCGAAGCGCTCCAGCAGCGCCTCGCGCATCTGGGCGCTGCTTTCCACCTGCATGAACTCTTCCACCGCCGGCGGCTTGAGCGCCGTCGGCCCGCTGACCAGCATGACGCGCGCGCCCCGCCGCAGCGCGGCCTCGGCCAGCGCGTAGCCCATCTTGCCGCTGGATCGGTTGCCCAGATAGCGCACCGGATCGATCGCCTCATAGGTCGGCCCGGCCGAGATCAGCATCCGCTCGGCCTCGAGATCCCGGGACTTTGCCAGCTCGGGGCCCCCGGCAAGCCCGAAGTTGGCTTGCTGGGGTGAAAGGCGGGCCATTAGCGCCTCCACGATCACCTCGGTATCGGCCAGCCGGCCTTCGCCCGTCATGCCGCAGGCGAGATATCCCTCGCCCGGCTCGACCACGGTCACGCCGCGTGCCCGTAGCGCCTGCAGATTGGCCTGCGTCGCGGGATGACGCCACATGTTCACGTTCATTGCCGGGGCCACCACCACCGGGGCGGTTGTCGCAAGATAAAGTGTGGAGAGGAAGTCTTCGGAGAGGCCGTTGGCAAAGCGCGACAGCGTGGCCGCCGTGGCCGGCGCCACCAGCAGCGCATCGATCGACTGCGCCACGCCGATGTGTTCCACCGAGGAGTCCAGCGTCGAGTTGGAGTCGCGCTGGGAGAACACCTCGGTAATGACCTTCTCGCCGGTGAGCGCGGCAAAGGTCAGCGGGCGCACGAATTCCTGCGCCGATTCGGTCATCACTACCTGCACGCGCAGCCCGCGCTCCTGCAGGCGGCGCGCGATGTCGGCGGCCTTATAGGCGGCGATGCCGCCCGTTACTCCCAACGCAATTTTCATCTTCGTAGATAAGAGACACAGAGTGCTGCCGCACAATCTTTCTGCGGCATTGGGCCTTTCAGCCAGTCAAACCACACCCATTCGATGCCTGCACAAGCGCCGACGATTGCGCGGGAAACTCTGGCTAGACCCAGATCTGCTGACTGCGGCAGGTGTGCACCAGCGAGACGGAGTACCAGTTTCCGATTGCCTATGCTGCGCCGAAGTGCGGATCGGGCAGCTCCTTTTCCTCGACCGGCCTGGTCTCCCACTTTACTTTGTCGGCCTGCAGCTCCTGCTCGGCGATGCGGCAGGGCTTGGTGGAATTGGTTTCGATCAACGGGCTGGCGCCGTTTTGGAGCTGGCGGGCACGGCGGGCGGCCACCAGAATGTAGCGATAATTGCTGTCAAAGCCGTGATACAGATCCACGTCGTACCTCCTGATACTACACAGTTGCCTTTCTAAAGCTCTCTAATATGGGGCCCAGATACGGCCTGACGCGCTCCAGCCGCCGGCTCTCGGCCAGCTCCATCAACTTCTCCTCGTCTGCCCGCTCCGGTTTGCGTCCGGAGGCGCGCAGCCGTTCGCTGAGGATGATGGCCCGCAACGCGTCAATGGAATCGTCCAGTTGATCGTTTACCAGAATGTAATCGTATTTCTCATATTTTTCAATCTCCCGGCTCGCCGTATCCAGCCGGCGTTGGATCACTGCCTCGTCGGTTACCCTCTCGGCCGAGCTGCGCCGCCGCAGCCGCTTCTCCAGCTCCTGCTTGGTGGGAGGCAGGATAAAGATGCTGATGGCATCCGGCAGGCTGGCCTGCAGTTGCGAGGCCCCTTGGACGTCAATGTCCAGCAGCAGGTCGTGGCCGCGCTTGCGCGCATCATCCAGAAATTTGCGGGCGGTCCCGTAATAGTTGCCGAAGACATCGGCATATTCCAGAAATTCGCCCTGCTCGATCATCCTCTCGAACACCTGCCGGCTGGTGTAGTAGTAGTCGCGGCCCTCTTCCTCGCTGCCGCGCGGCCGCCGCGTGGTATAGGAGACGGAGAAGTCCAACCGGTCCACCAGCCGCTTAATGGCCGATACCAGGGTCGATTTACCACTTCCGGAAGGGGCCGAGATGATAAAGACCAGGCTCATTCGACGTTCTGCACCTGTTCGCGGGATTTTTCGATATCGCTCTTCAGCGCCAGCCCCAGCTCGGTGATGCGCATGGCGTCCCCGGTCAGGCCGCTGGTCTTCGACAGCATGGTATTGGCTTCGCGGTTCATCTCCTGCAACAGAAAATCCAGCTTCTTACCCACATCTTCCCCCTCTTCGAGCAGCCCGCGGAAGTGCCGGATGTGGGTCAGCAGGCGAACGATCTCCTCCTGCACGTCGCTGCGCTCGGCCAGTAGCGCCGCCTCCTGCAGGATGCGCTCCGGCTCGGCGCGCCCCTCCAGCAGCTCCGTCATACGCGCGCGGATGCGCTCCAGGTGCGCCTCCAGCACCGAGCCGCGCAGCTTCTCCACCTCGCTGGTATTGCGCTCCAGGTGAGCCATGCGCGCCTCCAGCTCAGCCCGGGTGTGGTCGCCCTCGGCCTGCCGGTTTGCGTTGAGGTCATCGATCAGCTCGCCGGCCGCTGCCAGCAGTGCCTCCTGCAGCTCGGGTTCATCGGGCATTTCGCTGGAGGAGGACAAGACGCCGTTCAGCCGAAAGATGGCGTTCAGGTCCGGCTCGACGTGCAGCTCCAGTTCGTCGCTCAGCGCGCGGAAGGCCTTCACGTATCCGGAGACCAGCTCCTGATTCACGCTCACCCCCGAGGCTCCAGCGTACTCCAGCGTCAGCGTGAGTTCCACATGCCCGCGATGCATTTTTTCCTTGAACAGCTTGCGCAGCCGCTGCTCGAAGAGCTCGCTTCGCCCCGGCAGGCGCAGGTGAAGGTCCAGAAAGCGGTGGTTCACCGACTTCGAGCTAAAGGTATAGGCGGTTTTGCCGTGCTGGCCTTTCTTCTGGGCAAAGCCGGTCATGGAGCGGATCGACATGGCTAAATTCCGCCTCCTTCCGCATCCGTTTTGCCATGGACTGCGGCGTGCTCCCGCTGGGCTTCGTCTTTGCGACCTTCCGCTTTCGACCCGTCGATGTCGATGAACTGCAATTCGTACAGCCGACGATACGTTCCCAACCGGCCCAGCAGGTCTTCATGCGAACCCTGGTCGGCGATGCGACCGTGCTCGAGCACGATGATGCGATCGGCGCGGCGCACAGTGGAGAGCCGGTGCGCGATGACGAAGACCGTGCGCCCGGACATCAGGTTTTGCAGCGCGGTCTGCACCAGCGCCTCGCTCTCGGAATCCAGCGCCGAGGTGGCCTCGTCCAGAATCAGGATCGGCGCGTTCTTCAGCAGCGCGCGCGCAATGCTGAGCCGCTGCCGCTCGCCGCCGGAGAGCCGGAAGCCGCGCTCGCCGATCACCGTCTCATAACCCTGTGGCATGCGCATGATAAAGTCGTGCGCCAGGGCCGCCCGCGCGGCGCGCTCCACATCCTGCTGCGAGATGTCGGGCTGTCCGTAGGCGATATTGTTGCGCACCGTGTCGTTGAACAGGATCGTCTCCTGAGTGACGATGCCGATCAGGCCGCGCAGCGACGCCAGCGAGAGGTCGCGCACGTCGATGCCGTCGATCAGGATGCGCCCGCCGGTGACGTCGAAAAAGCGCGGGATCAGGTGCACCAGCGTCGATTTCCCCGCGCCGCTGCCGCCCACAATCGCCAGCACCTCCCCGGCCTTGGCCGCAAGATTGATCCCCCTCAGCACGTCGCCCCTGGACGCTGCCGCCGGACCGGACGGTCCCCAGCAGTTCTGCTGCCCGGGTGCAGCGGCATCGCTCGTCGCGTCGGGTTCCCCAGCGTGCCTGTCCTTGGCGTGCTGGGGCAAGTGCCCGAGTTCCTCTGAAAAATGTGTCGCTGGAGTGGCTGGCGCGCCATACGCGAAGCGCACGTCCTCAAAGCGAATCTCATCGCGAAACGCTGTGAGCACGCGTGCGTCGGGCCGCTCATGTACCTCATCCTGCAGGTCCATGAAGTGGAAGACCGACTCGGACGAGCCCAGCGCTTGCTGAAAATTGTTATAGAAGCCGGCAAACTTGCGCACCGGCTGGTACAGGCTCATCGTCGCGATGATGAACTGCATGAATCGGCCAAGGGTCAGCGTGCCGTGATTGATGCTGTTGCGACCGACCAAGAGCAGCAGCGCGATGGCCACCGCCCCTAGCACGTCCATCAACGGCGAGCTCACGGCCAGCGCCACTACCGAGCGCATATTGGCGGAAAACAGCCGCCGCGCCGCGGCCCGGAAGCGCGTCGTCTCCCACAGCTCCATGCCGAAGGCCTTGACGATGCGATGGCCGGTCAGGGTTTCGTGCAGGATGTTCTGGATCTCGGCCAGCTTGTCTTGGCCGCCCCGCGTCATGTGGCGCACTCGGCGGCCGATCCTGCGCGAGCTCACCGTGATCACCGGCACAAACAGCAGCAGCACCCAGGCCAGCTTGCCACCAGCAAAGATTGCCAGCACGGTCGTAAAAATGAAAATGAAGAGCTGCTGTAAAAACTCCGCCAACACGGTCGACATCACAAACTGCACCTTGTCGATATCGTTGATGATTGCGGAGACCAGCGTGCCGGTCGGATGTTTCTGGAAAAAGGCCTCCGAGCGCTGCAGGGTACTGACATAGATGTCATTCCGCAGGTCGGTGACCAAGCCATAACCCGCGTAGCTCACCAGGTAATTGGCCACGTAATCAAATATTGCCTTCATCAGTACGGCGGAAATCAGCGCAAAGGCAACAACTGTCCAGGGATTATGAAAATGACTCGGTACCAGATCTTCCAGATAGATCGTATAGCCGGTATGCGGGACCCTCAGCAGCTCCATGGAGCGCCCAGGTGTTTCCGGCTTCAGGACCCGGTCAAAGATGGGGCGAACCACCGCAATCTGGAATGCACCGAGCAGCCCGACCAGCGCGAACAACACCGCGCCGGAAAACAGCTGCGGCCAGTACGGCCGGACATACCACATCAGACGAATCAGTCGGCGCATGACCTGCTCACGGATGGTGTGCCCATCCGGCGGAGTTAAGGGAGTGCTGCCTTGATTCTACGCTTTTCAGCCCGCTTCCGATACAAACATCCGCAGCCCGCTCATGCTGGGCGGGGTAGATTGGGCCAGGCGCCGGAGATTTATTGTGAAACGGCAGATAAGAACGCCACCGTCGCAACGACGCCCAGAACCGACCGCACGGCGTGCAGGCCATTCCATTTGCGGATCAGTTCGCGCGTTTGCGGACCGGCCAATGCGGGATCGGTCCGCATGAGAATCCTGTTGGTTGGCATCACGCCGAGAAACGTCCACGGCACGTTCGACAACATCAGAAGCCCTCCAACGGCAAATGCGCCTCGTGCTGTCATCCACCAGGCGGCAAGCCCGAGCAGACCACTGATTACCGCAAGTGGCGCCTGCATCATAAAGCCGCGCGTGTACGAGGGCTTCCACTGCGCAAGCAGCGAGCGGTCGTCCAACTTCAGTCTCGCAGGCTGCTCGGCAAAGTTGATGTAGATTGCAGCGCCGGAGAAGAGGGCCGCGGCGATGAGTGCGAGATGTCCTGCCAGCATGCCGTCTCCCGAAATCACCGGCGGGTATTGCCCCGTATCTGCCGCAGTTAACAGGATGTGGGGCCCGTTGCCGTTGCTCTTGCTTTTGCTTTTAACTTCGAAACCTTGAAACCCGCGAAACCTCGAAACTTGCTCTTACCGCGGGCTCTCGCGGTGCTCCACCTTCACCCGATAGCCTGCTTTTCCCAGCCGCTTCTTGATCTCCTCGGCCATAAAGACCGAGCGATGCTGGCCGCCGGTGCAGCCGAAGGTGATCGTGAGATAGCTCTTGCCCTCGGCCACATAAAACGGCAGGAGGAAGCGCAGCAGGTCCATCACCTTGGCGATGAACTCCTGCGTCTGCGGAAAGTCGCGGATGTACTTGGCCACCTTCGGATGCCGCCCGGTGAGCGGACGAAACTCCGGGATGAAGTGAGGATTGGGGAGGAAACGCACATCGAAGACCAGGTCGGCGCTCTCCGGCACGCCGTTGCGGAAGCCGAAGCTGACGGCCGAGATCAGCAGCGGCTGGCGCTCGCTGCTGGCCTTGAAGAGCTCCACCAGGTGCGTGCGCAGCTCGTGAACGTTGAACTTGGAGGTGTCGATCTCCAGGTCGGCGATGTTGCGGATCGGCTCCAGGCGGCGACGCTCGCTGGCGATGGAGCTTGTGACCGAGTCGGCCGCGCCCAGCGGATGCGGACGCCGGGTCTCGCTGAAGCGCCGCACCAGCACCTTGTCGCTGGTCTCCAGATAGATGAGCGTGACGTCGATCCGCTTCTTCAGGTCGGCGATGATCGCCGGAAGCTGCTCCAGCCGGCTGCCCTCGCGGATGTCCACCACAATGGCGGCATTCTTGTTCTCGCGCGCGTCTTCGAGAAGTTGGGCAAAGCTGGGGATCAACTCCGCGGGCAGATTGTCCACGCAGTAGTAGCCCATGTCCTCGAAGACCTTCAGCGCGGTCACCTTGCCCGAGCCGCTCAAGCCCGTGATCATCACCAGCCTGGGCAGACGGACGTGCCCCCTGCTGCGCTCGGGCTCGGACGAGACCGCCTTGGGGGCCTCGGGATGACCGGCTTTATCGGACTCGCTTGCCATGGGCGTAGTGTACAGCAGTGGACGCGCCGGCTCTTACGAATGTGGCTCTTACAGAGGTCACAATTGAGGGCATCTTCCGTTGCGGCAAGATAAATCAACAACCCCGCCCTAACCAGAAGAAGGTTAGGACGGGGCACCCTTCGCTGAGGGCTGTTGCGATTCCCTCTATGGCACTTCGATCAGCCCGAGTTTGCCGTCCTTGCGCCGGTGCAGCACGCGTACAGTGCCCTTCCTGTCGCGGAAGACGAAGACCTCGCGGTCGCGGAACTCGCATTCCTTGACTGCCTCCCGCGGCCGTGCCCACTGCCATCGCCAGCTCGGTCTCCGGCGCCTCGGGCGTCTCGGAGACGCCGCGCTTCCAGGTTGGCGGGGCGGCGCGCTTCACGTCGCGCTTGCGCGTGTTCAGCTTCAGGGCCTGCTTCTCAATGTGATTCAGGGCCTCGTCAATGGCCGCCAGAACGTCGGTCGATTCTCCGATCCCAACCAGCTTCTTCAGACGCTTTGTCAGAGTGATCTCGACGACGATGCGGCGCTGTTTCTCCGCTGTGAGAATTACCTTGCAGCTACAGTTCTCGCCCACAATCTTGGCAAGCTTTGCCAGACCCGTTTCCACTTCCTTGCGAATCTTCGGAGTGATGTCGATCTGCCTGCCGGTGTAATCCACATTCATTCGCGGTCACCTCCTGTTCCCTTCAAACAGCCAATCCGCGCGTCCCAGGGCCCCGCAAGCACGATTGGGTTTGCTGGGGCAGAAATCGCCGGGCGTCTGGTTATATCAGATGCAGAAAGGCTCTGCCAGCTTTGTTTCGTCTGGTGTTTACGTCCGGATCTCGGAAAAAATTTAGCTTGGAGCGGGGTCGCCGCCGTCCCGCCGCTGGCATGCTGGGGCGATCGAGGGCTAATTATCGAGGTGCTACTTTTTGACCCGCCGCTGATGGGTCGAGGGAATCTTCATGTCCTCGCGGTATTTGGCCACGGTGCGCCGCGTCACCTGGATGCCCTGCCCCTGGAGGATGCGGGTCAGTTGTTCGTCGGTCAGCGGGCGCGCCGGGTCTTCTTCCTCGATCAGCTTCTTCACCCGCCGCTTCAGGATCAGCAGCGAGGTCGCGCCGCCCTCCGGCCCATTGACGCTCTCACTGAAGAAGTAGCGCAGCTCAAAGACGCCCTGCGGGGTATGGGCGTACTTGTTGGCCACGGCCCGGCTCACGGTGGACGGGTGCACGCCGATCTCCTCGGCCACTTCCTTGATCATCATCGGCTTCAGGTAGTCGATGCCAAAGTCGAGGAACTCCGGCTGCCGCGCGATGATCGCGTAGCAGACCTTGAGGATGGTCTGCTTGCGCTGCTCAATGTTCTTGATGAGCTGCATGGCGCTGCGGTAGCGCTCCTTGACGTAGTTGCGGACGTCCTTCTCGTTGCCCTCGCGGGCCAGCATCTTCTTGTAGGTGGGGTTCAGGCGCAACTGCGGCAGGTCCTCGTCGTTCATCACCACGAGGTACTCGTCGCCCTGCTTGACGAAGGCCACATCCGGCTCGATCAGCCGCGTGTCCGGGATGTTGTAGCGCAGCCCCGGCTTGGGATCCAGGGTGCGGATCAGCGCCACGCAGCGCTCCACCCGCTCCTGGCTTTTGCCCATGGCCCGGCCGATTTCCCGCAGCTGCTTGTTCTGCAGCATGGGCAGGTACTGGTCGGCGATGACCAGCGCGTCTTCCAGAAGCTCCGGCATTTCCGGATCGCCGCCGCGTTCCTCGTGCTCGCTCGCCGCGTCTTTGAGCTGGGCCATCAGGCACTCGCGCAGGCTGCGCGTGGCCACGCCCACAGGATCGAAGTGGCGAACCAGGTCCAGCGCCTCGTGCAGCGCGTCGCGGCCAAAGAGCGCCTTGCAGGGATGGTCCGGCTTAGGGACCAGCCTGGGGGCCGTCGCTCCGTTCCCGCCGGTGAGTCCGTCCTGAAGCTCATGCGGCACGACCTCGCTGCCGTCGTGCAGAATGATCGGCACGCCTGAGGCCTGCTCCAGCAGCTCGTCGTCGGTAGCCAGGAGATAGCCGTCGTCGCCCAGGTTCCCGATGATCAACTCGGCCGCAGCCCTCACGTCCGGCTTGGCGTTGATCGCCCCTAGCTGCCACATCAGGTGGTCGGTCAGGGTCGTGGGCCGGGAGAGAAAGTTTTCAAAGGAAGGCTTTTCGATCGATTCCAGCTCGCTGGTGCTGCGGTAACCCGGGTCGAGATAGTCGTTGAAGAAGGAACCGAAATCGACCTCCTCGAAGGGGTCGCGTTCCTCGGGTGTGGTCTTCGGCTCTTCCGCGGTCGCCGCCGCGCTCTCGCGCTCGCGCTGCTCCTCGCGGGCGGCGATCTCGTCGATGGTCGGCACCTGCTCCAGGTACTCGTCCAGCACCGGGTTCTCCACCATCTCCTCGTTGATCATGTCCTTGAGCTCAAGCTTGTTCAGCGCCAGCACGCTGACCATCTGCACCAGCCCGGGGGTCAGGATCTGGCGTTGAGTGACCTTGAGGTTCAGTTTTGTCTGCAGCGAGACCATGATTCACACAAGGGACGGTTTCCCAGCCCCGATTTTAAACCAGAATCTCCGGGCCAGCACGGAGTTCGGCAATAAAAATGCTCCGAAATCACCCTACCTTGTGATCTACGACCTTAGAGCAATATTAAGTAGATTGATTCTTCAGGCAGATAGAAGGATTTCCCGCTGCGCCAAGCGCGGAAGCGGCAACATCTCAGGTGCCCTATCGTAAGCTTCTGTTGGTTGTGACGGGGTAGTTGGTTTTGATCCTGGATTTGGTTTTAATCAGGTTCCTTCGCTACGCTCAGGATTTCGCCTGCGGGCTCCCGCTTCGCTCACGCCCGCAAAACGGCTCAACCTTCTACACCAGGCTGAAGCTCTCCCCCAGATACACCCGCTTGACCTCGGGATCGTTCCCCAACTGCTCGGGCGTTCCCGAGCGGAAGATCCGGCCCTCGTTGATGATGTAGGCGCGGTCGGTGACCGAGAGCGTCTCGCGGACATTGTGGTCGGTGATCAGGATCCCGATCCCGCTCTCCTTGAGGGCGTAAATGATCTTCTGCAGGTCCAGCACCGCTATGGGGTCGATTCCGCTGAACGGCTCATCCAGCAGAATGAAGCTGGGACGGATGCACAGGGCGCGCGCGATCTCCACCCGGCGCCGTTCACCGCCGCTCAATGCATGACCCTTATTCTTGCGGATATAGGTGAGCCCGAGCTGCTCCAGCAGGCCCTCCATCTTGCTGTGCCGCTCCTCGGAGCTGCCGTTCTGCGTCTCCAGCACGGCAAGGATGTTCTCCTCCACGCTGAGCTTGCGAAAGACCGAGGCCTCCTGCGGCAGGTAGCTGATGCCATGCTTGCGGGCGCGCAGATACATGGGAACGTCGGTGAGGTCGGCGTCCCCGATCATCACCCGCCCGCTATCGGGCGGGATCAGCCCCACGATCATGTAAAAGGTTGTGGTCTTGCCCGCGCCATTGGGGCCCAGCAGCCCCACCACCTCGCCGCGGTCCACCGAGAGCGAGACCCCATTGACCACGCGGCGGCCGCGATACATCTTGCCGATCTCTTCGGTGTAGAGCGTCTGCATGCTCTCTGGTGCTCGCGTTGGCTCTGCCTTCGGAAGACGCCTTCCCGGTACTGCGGGGTCCCCGGCGAGCCCTTGGCTTGCTGGGGCGAATCAGCGGGATACGTGGGTCCGAGTGACGGCGCGCGAGGTGTCGCCGCCCTCAACGACCACCGTATCATCGCGGCTATAGAAGGTCAACGAATCGCCCCGTACCGTGCCGTTGACCGGATCGCTCAGCATCGGCGGGCCGCCGGTCATGCGGAAGACGCCGCTCGACGCCTCATAGACCAGCTTTTCGCCCTCGACCCGCCGCTCCTTCTGCTGCACCACAACGTGCCCGCCGGCGGTGATGCGCTCGAGTTGACTCGGCCCCATGAGTGGGTTTGGTGCCCCCGCGCCTTCTTTGGCGCTGACCTGGGACGGCTTAAGCAGGATGTCGGCCCGGCCCGCCGTCATCACCCCATCTGCGCCCCTGGCTGTCACCCCGCCGGAGTAGTGCGCCTGCCGCTGGTTGTCCTCATAGGTCAACTTCTGCGCGGTCACCAGTAAGGTCGCGCTCCTGCCTTTGCTGTCCACCTGTAGAAAGACGCTGGTCACCGGGCGCTTTTCGTCCCCGGTGGCCACGATCATCCGCGCCTTTTCATCGAAGTCGATCGTCTGCGCCTGCACCACATTGGAGCCCTGCCACAGGCGCGCCCCGCCCGTGTAGCGCGCCACGCCCGACTTCCCGGCCGGACTGCGCTGGACGTTCATGGCGCGCGCGGTCACGTGGACCGGGTCTCCGGCCGCAAGCAGCGCACCGCTGGGCTGCACCGAGAGCTGGCTGTAGGTGGTCTTGACGTTGCCCGAGGCAGAGAGCTCGCCGGTCCGCCGCAGCACCCGCATGCTGTCGGCCTCAACCGTCGTGCCGCCGTCCACAACTCGCGGCCCTCCGGTGAGTGCCAGCGACCCATCCGAGGGAGAGTAGCTGGCGCGCGCCGCCGTAGCCAGCCGGCCACCGGGCTCGTTCTTCGCCGTCTTGGCGCCGGGCGCCTCGCGATAGCGGAAATCGCCCTCCTGCACTGCCCTCAGGAGCTCTCCAGTGGGGCTGAACTCTGCCACAAGCTTTTCGCTATTGCTTACCTTGTCCGGCTCGCCCGTCGCCCGGCTCACCACCTGGACTGCGCCCTCCCCACGCATCGAGCGCAGGCGGCTCTCCTCGCCGAAGTCTGCGGTAAAGGCCCGCGCGTTGATCACCGTTTCTTCGCCCGCACGCTTGGGATCGGCCGAACGGATGGTCAGCTCGCCGGGACCTTCCGTCCGCGCCCAGCTCAGCCGCGAAGCCGACTTTGTGGTTCCCCACTTCTGCCCTGGTTTGCCAATTACGGGTTTGCCATTTACGCCAGCAGATGCGGGTTCGGTATGAAGCCGAGCCTGTTCTAACCCAAACGTCATCGCGCTCGAGGTCATTGTCAGCGCCTGCGAGTTGCGGCTTCCTTCGCGCGGCGCCTGGCGCAGCACCACTCCCTGGCTGGCATAGATCGTCTGCAAGACGAACGCCCGGCCGGCTCCGCGGCGCTTCGCCGCGGGCACAAAGAGCATCCGCATCTCGCCCGCCTGACCATCGGCCAGCTCCTGGCCGGACTCGAACGCCACGCCGCCGCCGAACCAGGCCGACTCCACTGCGCTCCCGGCCCCAAAGAGCAGCTCGCCGCGACGCGCGCGCAACCGAAGGCCTCCGGCGTCGCTCAGGCGCACGTCTCCGGTGGCGATCACCCGCTGCACCGAGTTGTCCGCCGCAAGATGCGCCACCGCATGTTCGGCCGCGAACGAGCGGCCCACACCGCTGATCTCGACCGTCTCAAGGCTAAGCTGCCGCGGGTCTTTGGTGATCAAGCCGGAGCGCGCCACGATTTCGGTGGGCTGCTGCCCCTCGGTCCGGACGTCAATGTCGGCGGCGAGCCGCAGCTCGTTGCGCCTGGAATCGTAGCTGGCCCCGCGCGCCGACCCCGCTGCCTGTGGCAGACGGAAATCCACCCGCCCGCGGCTCTCAGCCACCCCAGTTTTCTGGTCGAAGGTCATCCCCTCGGCGCGCAGGTGCAGCGCCTCCTGATTCTCGGTGTCCTTCGCCGCTGGCCCACTTGGGGGTGGTGGCCCAATCAAGCCATCCCTTGGCTTGAGTGGGGCTTTTCCGCCCAAGTCGATCTGCACTTCGCCTTTCGAGACCACCTTGGCCTCCGCCGGGTCGTACTCGAAGTCGCTGCCGTAGATCTGGTCGAAGCGGTCCGACTGACGCCCGTAGACGACAATCCGCACATCGTGCAGCGCGGCCCTCCCGCCCTGCTTGAACTGTGTGGCTTTCGCGGCGTGGATGGTGAAAAGGGTGCGGCCGCCCTCGCTCTTGGAGAGCGTAAAGCCCTCGCTGGACTGCTGGATGTTGACGCCGACCTTGGCGGGCAGGTTTCGCAGCGCACGGCGCATCTCCAGTCGCGCGCGCACATAGAAGCCGGCCACAACCGCCACCGCAACCAGCGCCAGCACGGCAATCCACCTGCGTAAGCGCGACATCGGGAGCGCCATATTCATTCAGTGTACCCGAGCGCGCTCCACCGCATACCAATCCCGGATGATCAATTCCAAGAGAAAGAGACCACTTCAGGGTTCCCCATTCTCTTCCTTCTTGGTGCCCCATTTCTGCCTTCTTTTGGCAGAAGTGGGGTAGTTGACTTTGGTTTTGACTTTTCCCGCCGGCCCAGATTCCCCTTGTCTCCTCTGCGATAATGGCCCCATGCCCGCCCCGCTCCTCCACACCAGCGCCGCCGTTCTCGAGTTCGACCGCCTGCGGGAGATGGTGCGCGGCTGCTGCCAGAGCGAACTGGGCCGCCAGGCAGTCGACGAGCTCGCCCCCACCGCGGAGGCAGACTGGGTTGAGCACCAGCAGCAGCTCACCGCCGAGGTGCGGGCCTTCCTTCAGGCCGGAGGACGCTTCGATTTCGGAGGCCTCACCGATCCCAGCCAACGCGTCCTCCGCTCCCGGATCAGCGGGGCCGCGCTCGACCCAGGAGAGCTCCGCGACGTCATCCTCCTGGTCGACCGGGCCGCGGAGTGGCGCGAGGCCGTTCATCATCCCCCCGAATCGCTGAAAGAACCCTGGCCGGAAATCGAGAAACTCAGCTCGGGCATCGAAGATTTCACCCCGCTGCTGCGCTACTTCGCCAACAAGCTCTTGCCTGACGGTTCGCTCGACGACCACGCCTCGCCCGCGCTGGCCGGCATCCGCCGGGAGATCGAGTCGCAGCGCCGCAGGATCCAGGAGTCGCTGCGGGGCTACCTCCGCCGCCTCTCCGAGGACAACGCGCTGCAGGAACAACTGGTCACCATTCGCGGCGACCGCTTCGTCATCCCGGTCAAGACCGAGCAGAAGCGACGCGTCCAGGGCGTCGTCCACGGCGCCAGCTCCAGCGGGCAGACCGTATTTGTCGAGCCGCTGGAGACCATCGAGCAGAACAACGACCTGGTACGCCTGCTGGAAGACGAGCAGCAGGAGATCCACCGCATTCTGCTCGAGATGACCGCGCGCGTCGGCCAGCGCTCCGAGGCCATCCTCGCCGCGGTGGCCATTCTGGGCGAGCTGGAGCTGCAGTTCGCCAAAGCCCGCTTCGCCGACGAGTACCAGTGCACCCGCGTCCAGCTCCTGCCTTCACAAACTGAACTTGAGGGTGCCCCACTTCTGCCCGCGGTTGGCAGAAGTGGGATTCAGGCGGATGCCCCAGGGCTCACCGAAGGTCCCGCGCCCTCTGTCGGCGCTAACCTGGGAGAGCACCCGTCTCTCATCCTGGTCAACGCCCGCCACCCCGTGCTGGAGCGCAACCTGCGCTCGCGCGGCAGGACAATCGTCCCCCTCACCCTCGAAATGGATGGCGCGCACCGCGAGCTCATCATCAGCGGCCCCAACACCGGCGGCAAGTCTGTGGCGCTCAAGACCATCGGCCTGCTCGTCCTGATGGCGCAGGCGGGAATCCCGGTTCCCGCTGACCGCGCCGTGCTGCCCATCTGCGACGCCGTGCTGGCCGACATCGGCGACTACCAGTCCATTGAGCAGAACCTCTCGACTTTCTCCGCCCACGTCACCAACATCGACCGCATCTCGCATGCGGCCACCGCGCACTCGCTGGTGCTGCTCGACGAGCTGGGCTCGGCCACCGACCCCGAGGAGGGTGCCGCGCTGGCCGTCGCCATCGCCGAGCACTTCCTCCGGCGCGAGGCGCTCACCGTCATCTCCACCCATCACACGGCGCTCAAGATCTACGCCGCCAACACGCCCGGCGTGCTCAACGCCGCCGTCGGCTTCAACCCCAAGACGCTGGCGCCCACCTATGAGCTGCGTGTCGGCGTACCTGGGGCCTCGGCTGGAATCAACATCGCGCAGCAGATCGGCCTGAACCCCGAGATCGTCGCCGAGGCACGCCGGCGCCT
>WNFY01003779.1_pt1 | contig 21360 bp, 14 predicted proteins | sample 5400091 | NCBI WGS metagenome assembly WNFY01 (sample SAMN13153364, study PRJNA577476) | soil metagenome | isolation source: 60 cm soil or saprolite under grassland replicate 1 | place: USA:California | collected 2016-06-15
CTTCCTTTCTTCAATGCTATTTCCGAAGAGCAATCTCTTTCGCGTTACGCACCTGATAAGTGGTCAATTCGCCAGGTGCTCAATCACATCAACGACGTTGAGCGCGTTTTTCTTTTCCGCGCGTTGTGGTTTGCACGTGCTTTCAACACTCCCTTACCGGGCTTTGATCAGGAATTGGTTTCTAATAAGGCAGACGACTTCTCCTGGGACAGCCACGTCGAAGAGTTCCGCAACATCCGTCTGGCCACGCTCTCATTTTTCCGCAACCTCCCCGATGAGCATTGGTCCCGTACCGGCATCGCCGACGATAATTCCTTCACCGTCCGCGCCCTGGCGTACATCATCGCCGGTCATGTCACTCACCACCGAACGGTTATCCAGGAACGCTACCTGTCGTCCATATAACAACCCGCTCAATCTCACCCTCGCGAATACTCATCTCCCCTATCTTTCCAAAGTTTCGGATGACCTTCAAAGTAAACACCTCATCGCTGTTCATGGATATCTTTACAGATTTGGATCTGCAGATTCCGAAAGTTTGAGACAGTCGTTCCTGTTGGTCCGACAATAAGTCCGCCTCATCACTGGCTCACGAGTTGCGGTTCCATTAATTCCCCGTGCGGGGCTGAAAACAACTAAGTCGATCAAACGGAGAGTTTCCGAATTTTCGGAGGAGTTAAGATATGGCAAAAACGAAGTACGTAACCGCTTGCGCAGTCCTTATGTTGCTTGCACTGGTACCGTCAGCTTTCGGCCAGACGAGTAAGGGCTTTGTGGTGGGAAACATTTCTGATCCTAATGGCGCCGCCATTGCAAGCGCGACTGTGAAAGTTACCAACACTGCGACTGGAGTCTCACGCGAGACCACCTCGCAATCCGATGGCAGCTATCGCTTCGACGCTGTCGATCCCGGCACCTATAAAGTCGAGGTCAGCTCGGGCGGATTCAAGTCGGCAACTCGCGATGTGGTAGTCGCCGCCGCTCAAACGAGTGATTCTTCATTCAATTTGGAAATTGGTAACCCAAACGAAGTGGTTACTGTGAGTTCGGGTAGTGGCGTTATCGAGTTACAGACTTCTGATGGTGCCCGTGTCAGCACGCTCGAGACACGACAGATCACCGAACTACCGGTACTGGGTCTCAACCCGGTTAACCTCGTGTTCACCCTTCCTGGCGTAGTTGACCCTGGTCCGCTGGCCGGCGGCTTTGTTCAGGGAACAGAGTTCTCGGTCAACGGCCTGCGAGCGCGCGCCAACAATCAGCTCATTGATAGTCTGGATAACAATGACAACTCCATCACCGGCCAGTTCTATCAACCGGTGTTGCGTGATGGCTATAGCGAAGTCACCGTTCTCAATAGCAACTACTCCGCGGAGTACGGCAGAGCCGGTGGCGCTGTTGTTAACGTGATCACTAGGAGCGGAACGAACGAGTTTCACGGCTCGGTTTACGATGTCATCATCCCCAGCAAGCTGGCGGCTCTTTCGCCGTTCGAGAAGGCTGGCCTGGGATTAACCAAAAAGCCTGTGACCATCGAGAACGATTATGGCTTCTCGTTTGGTGGTCCAATCAAGAAAAACAAACTCTTCTTCTTCGGCACGATTCAGTGGTCACCGTTCCGCGCCGGCGGCGTGACATCATCGCCGGCGGTGCCGACGGCTGAGGGATTTACTCTGCTGCGGTCACTTTTCCCAACAGGCGCCAGTCCGAATCTGGATCGGTATCTCGCAACCATCAGCGATCTTCGGGGGACAACCGGTGTATTTAATGTGCCTCTCGGCGGCGGTCGACCCAGCATTCCTTTTGGCACGGCGACGCGAACCAGCGCCCAACCTGTGGACGATACGCAATACCTGTTTCGCGTCGACTGGACTCCGAATTCAAAGGATAGTTTCGGAGTTCGTTACCTTGCTGACAAACAACTCTTTGCTAATCAGGTTCCGCAGTTTTCGACCCTTCAATTCCCAGGTACCGAAGTTGACGTACCGAGCCTCATTCAAAATGCTTACATCAGTTACACGCGTAACATTTCAGCGACAACAACGAATGAGTTCCGCTTCGGCTATGGACGCTTCAACGTGCTTTTCAATTACCGTAATCAGGATCTCTTGAGTGCGCCGCCACAAATCCTTTTTGGTGGCAGTGCTTCAAAAGTGACTGGAATTGGTCCGGATGCGACCTTCCCACAAGGCCGCATTTTCAATAACTACCAATTCCAGGACACCATTTCCCACACTGTCGGGGATCACACTTTCCGAGCGGGATTTGATGTGATGGTGCAGCGGGCCAAACAATTCATTCCGATCAACACGCGCGGAAGCTTTACCTTCACCAATAGTGCGGCCGCAGGTAGCACACCAGCGTTCCCGGCATTCGGAAACTTCGTTGACAATTTCTCCGGCACCTCGGGCACATTTGCTTCGAAGGTGTTTGGCGAAAATGTCGATCATCCTGATGTGACCAATCAGGCTTATTACATCAACGACAATTGGAGGTTCCGTCCAAACCTGACGTTCAACCTTGGTCTCCGCTACGAGCTTTATGGGGTAGCGCAAAACGCAGCGACCTTCCCAGCTTTTTGCGGATTTGGTGTTCCGCTCACAACGCGGTGCGAGGTTAAACGGGACAAGAACAACTTTGCTCCGCGCGTCAGCTTCGCTTACACACCTAAGTTTGGGAAACGGTTGTTTGGAGAAGACCAAACGGTAATCCGGGGTGGCTTCGCCGTTAACTACGATATTTTCTTCAACAACATCCTCAGTAACACCGTCGCGTCTTCACCGAATGCGATTGGCATTACTACACGTGGGGCCACGGTCGGGGGTCGAGGGTTTGCAAACGCAACCAACACCTTGCCGACTGCAGCCCCCGATCCTAACCCGCTTGCCACGCAATCGACTGTTACTCAGAATCTGCACAACCCGAAGACATTCGTGTGGAACCTGGGCATTCAGCGTCAACTGCCGTGGGGGGTTCTCCTTGACGTCGCCTACGTTGGCTCACGCGGCATACATCTCTTTCTCAATGAAGAGTTGAATCCCGTCAACCCAGCAACCGGTGCTCGCTTGCATCCGGAACGTGGTCCAATTCAGCCGCGCACAAATGCAGGCGACTCCATCTATCACTCTATGCAAACGCGTGTTGAGCGAGGTTTCAAGAACAACTTGCTCTTTCGCTTTTCGTACACCTTTTCCAAGGCTATCGACGATGTCAACAGCGAGGTCTTCGTAACCTCGGGCGGCAGCAGTCGGACATCTGATCTGTTAGATCTATTTGGGGGGCGCCGAGCTGATCGAAGCGTTGCGAGCTATGACGTTCCACATGCGGCCTCTCTTACCTTCCTCTACGACATTCCATCGCTTTCGGAAAATCGTATTGTCAAGGGGATCACGAGTGGTTTCACATTCTCGGGGATTTATCGTGTTCAGTCGGGAGCGGTCGACACTCCTTACTTGAATGGCTTTGACATTAACGGCGATGGCGTTGCTACTAATGACCGGCCGGCCATCAATAATCCCAACGCGACGCGCAACTCCGTGGCAATCTTCAACGACTTGTGCGACGTAGCCTCGCCCACTGGTTACTGCAAGAGCGATTTCGTAACGCCCATCGCCCTAAGCGATGCGCGCTATGTTGTCGATCCTGCGTTCCGCACCGGGCTTGCAGGGCGGAACACCCTGCGTGCACCACTCTTGAGTCGGCTGGACCTCAGCCTTACGAAAGCGATCAAGGTGCCCTTCACGCCTTGGGAAAGCGACAAGTTTGAGATCCGTGTTGACTTCTTCAATGTCTTGAACCATCCGATCTTTACCTGGGACGCAGCCAGTGTCGGTGGTAACAGCGATGGCGATGTATTCAACACGTTCTTCAACCAGCCCGAACTTAATGGCGGCCCGAACAACACGCTCCGAAGCTTCCGTTCGGGACGCATTCAACTTCGTTACTCGTTCTAAAGCTAATCAACAGCCAAAGGACTTAGGGGCGGACCGTCCGGGGTTCGCCCCTTTCTTAGTGTCACAGACTTCAGTCTGTGATCGGTAGATGGATTCAACGTTGATTGGAAGCGCAGCCGACACAGACTGAAGTCTATGCAACTCCTGGGTGGATCGATTGTTTTTGCGGTTACTTCCTGGCGATCTTACCAAGAGTCATGGCGGATTTCTTTATGTTGTCACTCAGCAGGATGATGTCCCTGAGATCGCCACTGGCGCGCGAGACTGACTTGGCATCGAGCAAGCCAAGATTCTTAAAGAGAGGATTACTTACAAAGCTGACGATGACATCATGAAGCGTAACGACAGATTTCTTAACTCCAGCGTCGCTGACCGGCATGGGATTGTTGGAACTCTTTTCGAGACTCTGGTCGCTTTCGTTCTCGCTGGGCAGGGCCAGGTTGGTTCGTAGGCGATTGCCGCGCTTTTTCAATTCGGCCGTCAATTCGATGAGACGATCGTACTTCATACTGTTGACGCCTTGAACCAGGCGTACCATTTCATTGTGAATAACCTGAATTTTCTGGAAGTCTTCGTTGATCTGAGGGAACAGGTTTTTTCTACGTTCGTTCGGTGCCTTCGCGTCATTTCTTAGCCGATCGATTTCCCTGTCATACTCGTCCATCTGACGATTGCGTTCGCGGATGGCGGCTCCGGACATCGCTGCCGGGGCTGGTCCAGTTTGTTGGGCCACCATGGCGCCGGCGGATGCAGGTCCGAAACCGGCAAGTGTTAGGAACAGAACAAGACTTCGTGGATGAACTTCAGAGAGGTTGGTTAGAAACTGAGGTACTCCGGGCGCGGGTTTTGTATGGTAGCTGCTCATAAGAAACTTCCAAGGATTTTCCTAGAGTTGGTGGGCCTCAGTATACCTCTGTCCATCAAAGTTACTCAACGTAGGTTCAGATCTCACAGTCGTTGAAAAGCTCAAGATGCAAAATGAGTTTAAAGACTTTGGAGCGCGTTTGCTTCGTTTTCCTTCTGTTGGGTAGTGTCCAATCTTACTCTCCTCTGCGAAGCAAAACCTCACTTTCTTGTTTCTTGAGCAAAGTTTTTTCGAGTAAATAATCGATCCACGAAAGGACACGAACCAAACACAGGAACTCAACACGAAAAGTTGTTGATTTACTTAGTGTGATTTCGTGGATCGATTGTTTACCCAAAAAAGCTGCTCAAGAAAACAAGAAGTTGACGGTTTGTTACACGCGGAGACACTTAGAAAAAATCTCACCCTGCTCCTGCCTCCGGCCTACCGTTTCCTCCACGGCTTCCTGCCTACTCGTCCTGTCTGTGCGCAATCTCTATAGTCAGTAGCGTGTCGTGTGGGGTGGTGAATGCGATCAGTATCAGCCCGGAAATATACAGCGCGAGCGTAAAGAATGAAATGTAGCCGGTGGCGGGTGCAAATGTGGGAGCATCAAGCGTGCCGAGTGAAACACCTTGGAGCAGCGTTCCGGCTACTCGGTTTAGCCAGCCGCCTTCCGGGGCATAAAGGCTGGCCAGCAAGATGTGCTTTAGAACAAACGCTGTGCCGAACAGTGCCGCCAGGCTGCGTAACAATCGCCGGGCATCGAAAGACGAGAATTGATTGTTCCACAGCGTCCAAAGAAAAAAGAATGAGAAGAACCAATGCAACAATCCACGCTCTGGTAACGCCGAATTAAATGCCTGCGCGGATGCGAAAAAGAGCGTCAGGAGCATCCATGTGTGCGCGATGTTTGTGAGAGGTGAATTGGTACTCGATACCCAGGAGCTCAATTGCATAAGGCGACCGCGTATAAAAAGCACCATTAACAAGACGGCAAGGATAAGGGTGATGAGTGGTGGCGGAATAAAGACGAAAGTCCGGTCTCCGTTATTCACACGCAACCCACCCAACAACACCACGGTGAGAAAGATCATCGGCAAGACAACAAAGCTGACCAGCGCGCGGTTCCTTAGCGGATTACCAGCGGGTACCGGCTTGGGTTTCTCTGAGGGACTAGTAATCGCAATCAGCTCACTCATACACTTATTGGACTGACTCCTAACAAAGCGCAAGATCTAATTTTGTCATTTCCTCGTCCTTAGAACTTTCAGCGGATTCAGATCGCCCCAACTCCGTTCCGTCCCCTGCTCCAACTCGGCTTTCAATTCCGCCGCAGTGTGTATTTGCAAGTTTGGATCGTCGATAGTGAACGGTTGGGGCGCAAGCACAATGGCCCGATTGATTGATTCCAAACCCTGCTTAAACAATTCCTGATCATAGTAAACACGGCCCCAGCCTTCACGATAGAAAGCGTAAGCGATATAAAACTGCGTCCGCGGATCGGATTGCGCGGGATCGGCGCGCTGCCACTCATCTCGCGCGGCACGAAACTGCTCACGCTGAAACAGCGTCAATCCCGCATTGAACTTCGCCTGGTCGACCTGGTAAGTGCCGGCGGCTACTGCTGCGCTCGTCGCAACCTCTCGGAACGTGCGGGGCGCGGTTGCATAGATCCAAATGATGAACGCCGCGTAAGTTGCAGTTAAAGCGAGTCCGCCGGTCTGAATTAGCTTGTGGTTCATACTTTCGTAAAATTAGATCGTTTAGGTGAAGCTAGAGGATGCCACAAGGCGTTGTCAATTAGCGCTCGAACTGTGTTCGGACATGCGCCACTTTTGAGTGCGGCATACGGAGACCCCTACCGTGGCTCCTGCCTCCTGCTCCTGCCTCCTACTGCTCCTAAGTCATTCCCGTTTTTCTTTGTGTTCGGGCGCTCAGCTTTTAGAATGTCAGCAGTAACGAATGGAGCTTATTTAAGGAGAAGGCTAATCTCCCCCACTGAGTCATTAATTCGTGCGTCCGCAGATGGTGATGCCCAGGTGCTCAAAGCATTGTTGGCCCAGGGCGCGGACGTAAACGGCGCGAATCAGACGGGACAGACCGCGCTGATGCGAGCTGCTCTCATGGGCCGTGGCGATATTGTGACTCTGTTGCTTGAAGCCGGCGCAGACCTGCGTTTGAAAGATAACCATGGCCTAACTGCATTGGAATGGGCGAGACGGAGAGGCTTTTGGGCGGTAACTCACCTACTGGAAAGCGGCCCGCCCGCACCTGCAAGAGCGGTTGCAGAGAACACCTTCGGTCCAGCAGCGACTGCCATGCTAAAAGCAGCTCGGGCGTATCGCCAGGCCGAAGCACAACACGAAAGAACAACTTCGGTAGTGTCGCAGCCAATCAACCCTGCAACAACGCTTGCGCCCAAAACATCGCCACCGGTCCAGTCAGCCACGCCCGCGGCCACCACGCCCTTATCATCGCCACCTGCCCACTCGATCAATTCGACTCCAACTGTCGAGACTATGACTTCGCCGGCCAGCGACCCGGTCACTCCTCAGATTGAATCCACAACGTTGGCGCCCACTGAAGTAGTTAAGGGAGCTCCGTCCATCGCAGTCACTCCGCCCGCATTTATGCGCGCGCTTTTGTGGGTTCTGGTCACGGTCACCCTGGTTGGTAGCGTATTAATCACCTACCTGGTAACCAACTATTTCTCTGAACCGGAAACAACGACTGCACCGTCTGTGCTTCCCGCAGCGGCACCGGAACCGCCTTCAATTAAGATAGTGGAAAATGTCCCGGTGCTAGCCGGAGAGATCGCGGGTGCAGAGGCAAGCGTGCCCAATCCGGAATACCCGGCGAATGCTAAAAGCGCGGTCGCATCGGGCAGGGTGACGGTCTTGATTCGCGTGAACGGGGCGGGAGGAGTAGTTATTGCAGCGCACGCACTGAATGGTGATCGACAATTGCGAGTTGCCGCCGAAAAGGCTGCGCGGAAAGCGAAATTCTTTCCGCAAAAGCTCCCTAAGCAAACCAAAGTCCTGTCGGGAACCATCACCTATAGCTTCGCTCCGCCTCAAACACAAGCAACGGCAACAACTGGACCACCCAGAGTAAGCAGCGACAACGATTTGCCGTTAATAGGGGGTGCGCTCGTTGGCGCAGAGACAAGCGTGCCTAACGCGGAATACCCAGATAAAGCTAAGCGCAAAGGCGTCTCGGGCACGGTCATGGTCGTGGTTAAAGTGAACAAGGAAGGAAATGTAATCACGGCGCGCGCGTTGAACGGTGACTCTTCGCTACGAGCGGCAGCGGTAAAAGCTGCCCGCAGGGCGACATTCTCACCAGATAAACTTTCTGATGAAGGAAAAATCGTTTCGGGAACAATTACGTACCGCTTCCGGCCGTGACTCGCCGCTTGAGTGCCACCGGCTATTCACTCCGGAGCACCTTTGCTCGTACTGCGACAAGCAGATAACGAGATGAAACTTTTAGGAGCGCGCGACCGAATCTAAATCACTCGCTGTCAACTAATTACACGCCCAACCCAGAACGAAGTTTCTAAGGAGGAGTGAGATGTTTATAGCCTGAGTTGAAATGCCCTAACCTACGGCGTTCGGAGGAGCGGAATGCAACTAGAGCTTCAGCACCCGAGAACAGCTCCGCTCCTCCGAACGCAGCTGGAGGGGTTTGTGTTCCTCGAGCTATAAACATGCCACCCCTAACGGGGTCAAACCCGTTAATGCTTTTTTTCACAGCTTCGGCAGAGACGTGACGCCAAGAATGGCCGCCACTCAATACGGAACCGCGAGCGCGTAGCGACCGGGTCGACGCACGCTAGCTTCATAATTCATTGCACACTTGACCGTGACGTACCTCGACCCGGTCGCTGCCGCTCGCGGTTCCGTATTGAGTGGCGATGTTGTTTGTTCAGTTTGCTCGTCAGGCCTCCCAGTTTTCACACAGTCGTGGGGGTCAATTTAAGGTTAGCAACTGCCCCACCGGCTCCTTTTGGCGCTCACTGATTGCTAACCTCCAGCTCCTTGCCACTCAGATCAAATGTGACGCTTCCCGTCTTGCGGCCTTGTCTACAGGAAACATCCCAACGGGTTTCCAGGTCTCCTTTCCAAAAGTCGCGCGCCTCTCTCGAAATCTTGTACTGTTCTACTTTTCCGGTGGTGAAACCCAAACGGCTCAGCGCCCTCTTGCCTAGTTCAGGCGCCGTCTGCAGATTCACGGCGTCCAAGTCGAAAAGAAAATCCTCGAGTTTGTTTTTGCGAGACATCCGCACCTTGATAGGTGTGTTGTCAGTGAGGTTACTCAACTGGCTCGTGGTCACGCCGTTGATGTCGTATTTGTATTGAGTGACTTCCGTTGAACTGCCCGGCGTCAGTGCTTTGAACCAAATGTACTTGTCATTGATGTTGAGTTCGAAGAGCTTGACCTTGTCCCCGAACGCTTCCTTGATCGCCGGGCCGGCGTCACGCAGGACCTCTGGTGAAAATGCGCTGTACGATGCAGCTCGTGCAGTTTGCGAGAGATCAAGGCCCACGATCTGACCTTTCGAGTTGGCCGTTGCGGTAGCGCTCTCCCGCGGCCCTTCCACTTCGACGGTCCATCGTACATTTCCAGACTTCGATACGTTGCTCGCTATTTGCAAGCCGCGCTCGATCGTCATCTTCCGCACTTTGCCGCCCTCAACTTTGGTGCGCTCCATTGCAGCTTTCGCGAGAGCTTCGGTCGCACCCAGATCGATCAGATTAAGATCGAAGAGCGTACCATCGGATATACTCTCAAGTGAGTTGAGCCTGACTGGAGTCGGTCCCGCGACAAAACCCTTCACGTACTTATATTCGTCAACGTTCTGCGGATTCTTTGGATCCTGGGCTCTGAGCGTTGCGACATCCCTTTCGATTTCCAGGCTCAGCACCTTAACCGGCTCCCCGATCTTCTTCTTGAAGGCCTCTCCCGCATCCTGTGCGGCGGTTCCTTCGAACATGCTCTTCTGACTGAGTAGCCTGGTGAAGTTGCAAGCGAGCAGTGGACCAAGGCAGAGGGCAACCACGATTAGGAAAGAGAGTCGTGTTTCGAAGCGAGTTGATTTCATCCAACCTACCTCCAGAGTGTTGAGGTCACTCACAGTCACACGCAACAGACGTCAGCCCGTGAGTTTCAAAGGGACCACGTTTCCACTCGCTTGAATCCCGCCTTGAATAGATTTCGCTAAACCACGAGTGCGGAGTTCGCATTGAGCGAGTGGTTCGAAAGATCTCAAACCCAAACCAACAGCGAAGGATTCTTACTTCTTTTCTCGCAATCTGACAACAAGTACTACAAGAAATCGCTCGAGCTAAACCCGACAACACAAACGCAGTGCAGAAACTAAGGGAACTTGTGAGCGTAATAGGGCATAATTGGCGCTGGGCGAGGGCCATTAAATGAAACGTTGCCCGAAATGCGATTCAGTTTTTCCTGATACAGATCGGTTCTGCGAGCTTGATGGCACGCCGCTCGTCGCATCCGATAGTGAGCAAGAAGTCGAGGATGTCCCGCCTATGAGAGAGACAGAAGCGACCCGGCAACCCGAGGAGAGCTGGAAGATTTTGGCGATCGTGGCAGTTGCAGGCGTCGCGATAGGAGTCATCGTATTTCTTGTCTATCACGCAATGACACGCCAGCGGGCGACTGAGAGTGTTAATGTATCATCGTCGAATTCGAGCGTCATGCGGCAACAGGGTCCTTTCCTACCGTCGGTTCCCTCGCCGGTTGCGAGCGCCAGCCCTTCTGTTGAGTCATCACCCTCTCCAAGTGCAACGCCTTCAGCTTCCGCTTTAACTAGCCCTGCTTCGGTTCAACTCAGTTCTAATCAAGTTTCGACAGGTGGGGCCGGAAAGAAAAGTGGGCCGGTGACTATCAAGCTTAATGATGGCGCCAGTATCCAAGCTGACGAGGCCTGGCAAACGGCAGAAGGAGTCTGGTATCGAAAAGGCGGCGTAGTTGCGCTTCTAGATCCGAAGCAGATCAAAGTAATCGAGAAAGTAGCCCCGGCCACACCTCAACCATCTGCTTCGCAGAGTCCCCGGCCCTAGCAGTCTGGCGGCAAGAAGCTGAGTCTCTAGGTACGTGAACCTGTTCCGGGCCGCAAGATGAATTCTATTGATCACGACCTTTCTTCACTCCGGAGGAGTGAGATGTTTATAGATCGGTATCCTAAGAAGTCCCCCGCGCGGTTCGGAGGGGCGGAATGAAACTAGATTGGTACTTGTCAAGTTGAGTTCCGCCCCTCCGAACCGCGCCGGAGGGTATCGGTCCTTTGAGCTATAAACATGTCACCCCTCCGGGGTGAAACTTGCGCCTCTTTGCGCCAGCGATAAACAGGTCGGCTCCAGTCTGTTTTTCCTACAGACTCCTAGTGCCCGCTGCTACGTTCTTGTTTAGTTGCTTCCTGAATCGTATTAGCAAAGTTCCTCAGCTAGTCCTACGACGCGAGTACTTATTTAACTCCGCGATCAGACCGGCTGCGGCGTGTGGCACCGCCAAGTTTCCCTGGACGATGTCTTTGTTGGACATCTCCTTCCCATAGAGATCCTTATTAGCATCGTCGTCGGGCCGCAACGTTGCGCCCTCTAAAGAAACCCCCGCAAAAAGTCCACGCGCGCGCGAGTAAGTCAGAAGCTGAGCATGCATCTGAATGTCTGTCGCTGCCGAAGCAGTTCGCCCTACCGGGCCAGCGGTGGCAGATGCATCGGCGCCGATCGTGAATTTACTCGACAGCAGCTTGTCGATGGCCCCTTCATTCATCACCAACATGACGACATCGGTTTCTGAGCCCCCGATCTGGAAGCCAACACTACCACCCTCGACCTTGACGCCTGCGGGAGCCGACCAGCCGCGACCTGACTTTCGGCAGACGATGAAGCCACGACCATACTTTGCCCCAACGATAAAGGCGCCCTTTTTCACACCGGGAACGATCACAACGCAAGCAGCCTTATCAAGCAAATCGCTGGGGATGCCTTTGTCTGGCGAACCCATGATCTCTCTCATAACTCGCGCGGCATCCTCGAGTCGCTTCTCGGTGTCATTGGCGACGATTGGACTGTTACTAAAGATCGGCGCAGAGAACGCGGCGGTTAATGAAAGAATGGCAGCAAGCGTAATTAGTCTTCTTATAAGCACAGTAGAACCCTCCTTAGACTAAGTAGAACAACTCGGGGGGGAAATTAAGAGCGGGGATGCCGAAGATCGTGCTTGATCCGCCGTCGGGTGTCAACGGGCGACATCAGAATTTAGAATTTAGAATTTAGGATTTAGAATTGCGCATTTTGAATCAGTCGGCCTGATCGGCCTGAAAGGATTCTCTTAAGTGGCTGGTTTAAATTCTAATTTCTAAATTCTTTAGCGCTATTATCTTTCGAGTCAACCTCGTCATCTTCCGAGTCGGTGTTATCTTCTGAGGCGGACTTGCGTTTGTAGATTTCATAGTTGTCCAGGCTTTCCACCGATTCGAAATCCTGAAGCAATAACCTCATCAGTTCGTCTTTATGCTCTAATGGTTCCTCTTCCATTTGTAGCTCGTTCTTTACGATTAACCATTGAATGTTGCGCTCTAGCGCGAGCTCAACAATTTGTTGCGGGGTGAACGGGTTGACGGTGTGATCGAACAGTAGCACCGGAAACCGCGGACGTCTTCCAGTTGCATAATAAAAAAGATCCTCGCCCGGAAGTAAGAGAATTCCATCGTCCCTCGGGATCTCCTTATCAGCATAATGCACAAGTTCCTCGAAATCGGGGATCCACGAACCGCGCATTGACAAGCCCTTCAGCTCAGGCAACTGTGAATGAGTCAAATCTCCATCGCTGAGATTCGCATAATCCAATCGCTCATGAGATCGCAAATAAGAACCGCCCGAGATCAGAAGCGAAATCACTAACAGGCATGCGAATAGCCAGAGGCTCAATTTGGAAACGTCCGGACTCAACGAGAAGATAGCGCTAACCACGGTGGCAACCAGGATCATGAAGAGCGGCCACAGAGCATAGGTCGAACCCCAAAGCTGCTGTGAGAGGAAGGCGCCATGGACCGTGGCAATCACAATCAGCGGCAAAACAACATCCACTCCTGTGCGACGGCGAATCGTGAAAAGCACAGAGAAGAGACAGATGATTAATAGGAACGGCCACAGACCGATGAGTCGTTCGGCACGTTCAGACGAATCCGTATCCAGGAACAGGTACACTACTGACCAAACAAAAGGAGCGGACATCAGAATTACAGACAGCTCAATCAGCATTCGCCTTCCCCGACTGCGCCACAAGAGGAATGCTCCGATGAGAAAGAGAGCCAGCCACCACTTCAAAAGAGGATCTCTATAAACGCCAATCATATCTCCGAAGGCAGGCGTCCTACGCTCGGCAGCGAATTTAACGGTCCAACGAACATAGTTTTCCAAACCGGCTGTTCTATGGATTAACAACACTGCTAAAGCGAGGGTAACTGTTAGCCCAACAAAGAATGGGACATATTTCCGCACGGGTCGGCGTCGCCAGATGTCAGTCACTAGTCTCAAGACCAGCAGCGATACTACGCTCGAAAGAAAGGCGAGTCCGGTGTTCTGTTTCACAAACATAGGAATTACGAGCGCTGCACCGGTAACGAGGCCAAGCATCTTAGAAGTGGGCGTTAGACCCCAATGCTGCAGCAGAAGGAGACACGCGAGGATCGCGACCGTACAGTCGGGATCGTAAAACGGGTGCGGAAAGACTGCGTATACGCCCAGGATGGTGAGCGGCAGAGTCAGAACCAGAGCTAGTGCGCGTGCGTGTGGAATTTCGCTGAGCATATTCGATAGGACTCGCCACGTTAATAACGTACCCAGCGCCGCCACAACTGCACAGTAGATTACGTGATGAAAGAACTGACGGCCGCTGAGTTTGATTAGCGCGGCCTGGGTCAGGAAAGTCAGTGGCGCATAGGGAAAAGGAAAATCGCGGTAAGGAACGTCTCCCAGAGAGATGCGATACGAGTTTTCCAGGATATAGCTGAGATCCCAAAGCACGGCGAGTCTGGCGTTCTGCCAGATCACCACGCCTGCGCTGGCAACGGCGAGCGACAATGCTACAAGCCAGTCGAGCCACTTGCGGAATTGGTCTGGTGCACCCATCAGAGTCAGGAAATACAAGAATGGCTCAGAGCGCTGCCAGGCCGCAAGCGAAGACAGCTTCACGCAAAGAAGAACTCGGACTAACCTTTGCGGCTTTGCTCCTTTGCGGGTTGGCGGGAGAATTCTCGCTTTAGAGAACAAGATTCGGTGCTCTTATTCCAAAGACTAGCGCGGATCACCCCAATAAGAGAAAACAATTCGCCACGGCAAATGGAATCTTCAGACTGGTTGAAGTGAATCTGATGCGGACGGTAGGATGGTGCTGGTGAAGTCTCCTCGGGAAATGACGCGCCGCTGTTCTATTAATAGTTCCTCAAAATCCCGAGTCGGTAACGACTTGCTGAACAAGAAGCCCTGGACTACGTCACATTCGAGAAAACTCAGGTACTCGAGTTGCTCGTAAGTTTCGACTCCTTCAGCAATTACAGTCAGTTCGAGCGCATGGCCCAGTGTAACGATGGCCCGCACAATCGCAGCATCATCCGCGTCGGTGCACACATCATTCACGAATGATTTGTCGATCTTCAAGGTGTCGATCGGAAAACGTTTTAGATAACTCAGCGAAGAATAGCCCGTGCCAAAGTCGTCGATGGCAATCCTTATCCCCATCCTTCTTAGCTCGTGCAGTTTTTCGATAGCCTGCTCTGGGTCCTTCATGATCGAACCTTCGGTTAGTTCCAGTTCCAACCAGTTCGGATCAAGTTTCGTCTCTTTCAGTATCTCAGCCACGGTCGAGATGAAGGTTGGCTGCTGGAATTGACGCGCCGAGAAGTTTACCGAAAGACGCATTTGCTCCAAGCCCGCTTCCTGCCAGGATTGGTTCTGGAAGCAGGCTGTGCGCAAAACCCATTCACCGAGTGGGATGATCAAGCCGCTGTCCTCGGCAAATTGGATAAATTCTGCGGGATACAGCAGTCCGAGACCGGGATGCTGCCAGCGCACCAGGGCCTCCATCCCGACTGGTTGAAAGTTTTTGATTTCTACCTGAGGCTGGTATTCGACTATGAATTCGCCGCGCTCCAGACCCGGCCGCAAGTTGCTTTCCAGCATTAGTTGCTTGAGCGCATTAGTGGTTCGACCCGCAGTATAGAATTGATAGTTATTGCCGCCCTGTTCCTTGGCTCGATCAAGGGCCGCGCCGGCACTCTTCAGCAGCGTCGGCGTATCCCGGCCATCGTAAGGATAGAGACTGATGCCAATACTGCTGGAGATAAAGATTTCCTGCTCGTCGAAAATGAAAGCCTGGTCGAGTGCGTCTTTGATAGCTCGGGCCTTGTTGGCCGCCTCCTGGGCCCCGCGGATTTGCGTTAAGAGAATTGCAAATTCATCGCTGCCAAAACGGGCCACAGTGTCGCTGTCATGCACACAACTGGTTAGTCGTTGCGCTACCGACTGCAACAGACGATCTCCGGCCGTATAGCCCAGAGAATCGTTGATGGTCTTGAAGCGATCCAGATTGAGCAACAACACAGCCTGCATCTGGTCATTCCGACGAGAGAGGGCTATTGCCTGTTTGAGCCGGTCCTTGAACAGTACTTGATTAGGTAAGTCTGTCAGCGCGTCGTGATATGCGAGGTGACTTAACTTCTCATGTGCCTGCTTGTTTTGGCTGAGGTCCACAACGAAGCAGGCAATTTCCTGTTCCAGTATCGCCGCACCGAATAGAACAGGAGCGCGGCTGCCATCCTTACGAATGAACTCTTTTTCGAAAGGGGCACAGGCGCCAAATGCTCTTAATTTTTCGAACGCTTCTTCGTCGAGACGATGATGCTCAGGCAGGGTCAGTTCACTGAGATTCAACTGGTCACCGTGGCTGTAGCCGACTGTTTTCAGGAAGTTGTCATCGGCGCTGATAATGACGCCGGCGAAGTCGGCGAACACGATTCCAACGAGGTTTGCTTCGATGAAGCGACGCAGGCCTGCCTCGAGTTTGCATGGCAAACTCTCGACCAGCGCTTTTTCAGTCGGGTTGTGGGGCTTCATCTTGGTCTGTAAGCGTCTATGCTTCAAAAGATCGTGGTTAGCTGAAGACACACCCACACGGTTCGCAACGTGTAGCTCTCAAATACTGCGATTCTGAGTGAGGGCCTGGGCCAGAAGGGCTGTCAGCTTTGGCTGGCAACCTGGATGATAGGCTAACAAAAAAACCAAGGGCTTTACAACGGAATTGTCTTAACCCGGTCGCTAAAGCTCGAATACGGCCGCCAATCAGCATTTAGTTCGCGGAAAACAAAGAGTGGGCAGCTCCGCCTTTAGTGTGATTTCGTGTGGATCGGTCCCCGAACTGGACGAAGAAGAGTAATGAACTGTATTCAAGATCGCCGGGCGAGGCCCGGACTGATACGAGCTGGTCCTTCAGCTTCGATTAGCCTGGCTAGATATTGGCGAGTGAAAGGGGCTGGAGAAGTTTTATCGCGGCGCTCTGGCACAAGAAGTTCTTCGCAGAGTCGATTGAGGGTCTTCGCATCGTTGACCTCGAACGAGGGCGGAAGCATCTCGACCTTTAGCCCAATGGCGGCAGCGCGTGCGTTCGTGTGCGCCACAACGTTCGACGCGCTCGACGATATTCGCTCGAAGAGATCGGGATGCCCTTGTTTGAGGCCAATCAGGTAGTAGCCACCGCCGTCAGTGCTGCCGAGAACCATTCGGTCGCCTGGACGTGCGAGAGACTCAATGGCCACCTCAAGCAAAGCAGGCGCCAGAGTCGGGCTGTCGGCATTGATCAGGCAGACTGAGGGGAATCCTTTGTTTAGCAGATCGTCGCAGGCATTTGACAGAATTTCACCAAGCGTGTGACCGCGTTGAGGGAATAGTTTGAAGCCTTTCGGAACCAGTTGTCTGAGCAACGACTCTGCACGGGTTGGTGTGAAGACAACCACGCCTTCTGCGCGACTGGCATCAACAATGGAACCGATGTTCGCCGCGATATCGCGCAGAAAGCAGTGTTTGAGCGCTGTCGCTTCGGTGGGCATCAAGGGCGGCGAAGGCCGTGGCTTCGGGTCATCGATTTCGGGTCCCGGAACTGTCGCCATCAGCGCGAGAGCACAGCGATACTGTTGAGTTTGCGGAACTGACATGTCAGCTAACAAACTAGCAAATAATAGATACTAATGGCGAGGGAAAAGTGATTACCGCTGGCCGATTGCGGCTCAAGCCTGCTACACCCAACACAACTTTTCGTGTGGTCGTTGGTGTTCTTCGTGGGTCGTTTTTTCCAGTCCTTGCCCCTTTGACCTACGGTAGGGGTTTCGTCAACACAGTTGCCACTAGCTCGTTTAAACCTGCATCCGAGTCATTGTGAAAGCTCTTGTAAAGGGCAGTCAACTGGGCGAGCATTTTATTCCTGACCTCTTGGTGTTGGGGATTGGTAGTCAGGGCGACTGCTCGTGCGTAGGCATCAATTGCTCGCTCGGCAACGTGGGTGATTTTCTCAAACATTGCTGTCTGTTCGGGAGATGGCGGTTTGTTGCCGAATTGTTGGTTGTAATCAGCGGAGAGTTGTGCGAATTCACCCTTGAGAATGGTGACTCCCAGAAGGTGGTAAGCCATGGGCTCAGTGCGATAAGGACTCTCAGACTTTACAGACTTTAGGAAAGCGGACGCGGCTTCAACCGGCGCCTGGTCCTTGAGTAACCACCCAAGGACGTAGTTTAGAAAGCCCTGAGCAACTGGAACGCTCTTTATCGGATCGGCAGTCGTGACCTTGCCGGCATCCAACAGTTGAGTTGCTCTTCGCGCGTAATCGATCGTCTCTGCATTCAGACTGACATTGCCGGCGACCGCGTTCTCGTAACCCGCCTCGATCAGAGTTGCAAGAACGTGAAAATTCTCAGGGTCTGTCTTAAGGATAGGTCGTCCAACTTCAAAGGTTTTTGGGTAATTCTTAGCGTTATATGCGACGTCGATATCATAATCGTGGATGAATTTCTCATACTCGGTCATAAACTTTCGCACGGCGCGTGCATTGGCATCGTTATCACCGCCAAATCTTGCCATGTAGCTCTTGGCATCTTCATAGGCAAGTCTTTGCTGTTCGCCGGTGGGTACCCTCTTATGGTCTAAGAATCTGGCATAGAACCTTTCTTTCTCGCTGTCTCGCTGCTGGTCGGTCATGGTGGGGTTTGTCTGAGCGGAAGTGCCAACAGCAAGAAAGAGCAATACCAATGCAGCAGAGAGCAGTCGTGTGGGTTTATTCATAGAATTTAGAATTTAGAATTTAGGAATTAGAATTTAGAGAGCCTCTTGCAAAACTCGGTATTAGCGACGTGGACATTGCGCTTTTGCGTGCTTATTCCCCAAATGGCTACTCCGCTACGGGGTTTTGCAAGAGGCTCTAGAATTTAGAATTTTACATTAACTTACTGAATTCAAAAACTTCTAATTTCTAAATTCTCAATTCTAAATTCTAAATTCTCATTTCTAATTTCCTCTGGGCCCTGGGGGCAGTTTCTCATTGATAAAGCGAGTGAAGAGAGTATATACGTTGCGCGTCGTGCCGGGGCCTTCGTAGATGCCGTGAGAACGATTGGGATACGCCATCATCTGAAAGGATTTGTTGGCCGCAATCAGCTTATTAATTAGCGCCTCTGTGCCCTGATAGTGAACGTTGTCGTCGCCCGTACCGTGCACGACCAGAAGCTGGCCCTTGAGCTGTCCAGCAAAAGTGATCGGCGAACTCTGCTTCCACTCCTCAGGGTGATCCTGGGGCAGACCGCAATAACGTTCCTGGTAGATTGTATCGTAGTAGTGCAGGTCAGGCACCGGAGCGACAGCCAAGCCAACCTGATAAATGTCCGCGTAGCGAAACATTGCGTTAAGAGTTGATGAGCCGCCGCCGCTCCAACCCCAGATCCCGATTCGCGCGGGATCCACGTAAGGCCATTTGGCGACTTCTCGAGCCGCGTTGGCCTGGTCCAAGGAATTCACGATACCCATCTTCCGATAGATGACTTTTCGCCACGCACGACCGCGTGGCGCCGGCGTGCCGCGATTGTCTACGCTGATCACGATGTAACCCTGCTGCGCCATCATGGTGTGCCACAGCCGATTGAGTCCGCCCCAGGAATCGACCACCGTTTGACCCCAGGGTTCGCCATAAACATAGAAGAGCACGGGATATCGTTTCCGGGAATCGAAGTCCGGTGGCTTGATCATCCAGCCATCGAGCTTGATACCTTCGATCCGATCACCAATGTCGAGTTTGAAAAACTGAGATGGCGTGTACTTCAACTTCGAAATCCGCTCCTGCAGGTCACGATTATCAATCAAAGTCCGCACCACCGCGTGGTCTGATAATCGAACTATGTCTGTCGTCGGGACGCGATCGAATGTCGAAAAGGTGTGGATGGCCAAGTCCGCGCGCGGTGAGATGTTGTACCCATGCGTGCCCAATGCCGAGGCAGGAGTCAGCCGTTCGATTTTGCCAATGCCATTGAGTCGCACGCGGAAAAGATAACGCCGCGTCGGATCTTCCGGAGACGCCTGGAAATAAAGCCAATCGTTTGCGTCGTCGACTTTCGCTACATTAGTCACATCAAAGTCGCCCGGCGTAATACACTTCACGTCGCTGCCGTCGCGCGCTACGCTGTAGATATGTCGCCAGCCGTCACGTTCGCTGGCCCAAAGGAATCTCGTACCGCCATCGATCCACTCAGCATCGCCCCGGGCCAATCCGGTTTTGTCCCAATCGATATCGCCCCAGGCGATATCGACCCAGGTATCGTCTTTTTCTGTAAGTACCGTGCGGACCTTACCGGTGCGAGCGTCGCCAAGCATGACCGTGTCGGTATTCTGTAGCCGGTTGAGTTGCTGGATGATGACCTCATCTGAGCTATACGCCCACTCCATGCGCGGTAGATAATTGTTACGCGGGTCGCCTGGAACAGCGAACCAACGTGTGGCACCGTCTGAGACGCCAACCACGCCCACGCGCGCCGCCGAATTCATCTCTCCTGCCTTTGGATACGGAAACGAAGTAATGACGGGGTAGAGTCCAGCAGTATTGTTGATGAGGGTCATCTCTTTCACGCCCTCGGAATTGAGTTGCCAGTAGGCGATCTGCTGACCGCTGGGACTCCAACGCCAACCGTCACGACAAAACAGCTCTTCTTCATAAACCCAATCGAAAGTCCCGTTGACTGTGTACCGAGAGCCGTCGTTGGTTAGCTGGCGTATGTTCGCGCGAGTTACGTCGTCAAGTGCTTCGACATAGATATTGTTTTCTTTCACATAGCCAACGCGATTGCCATCTGGTGAGAACTTGGCAAACATCAATGAAGAAGGCTTTGCTGACTCGCCTCCTAACTTCCGCAAGCTTCCGTTCCTCAGATCGAGTACCCAATAATCGCCGCGCGTATTGCTGCGCCAAACGCGTTGAGAGTTTGTGAAGATGAGTAACTTCTGCTGGTCCGTGCTTAGATCAAATTCCTCTACTAACAGCGGCGACGATGCGCCGGTGGGCATAAGCTTTTCTGCCGGGACTTTTACGGTCCGATCGCCGGTAACGGGGTCGTACTGAACGATATCGATAGCATCCTTCTTCGTGGGTGAAGGTTCGAGCGCGAGGTAACCGCTTCCATCCGGTTGCCAGCGAACCGGGCCGAGGGTTTTCGGGCGATAGGTAAAAATGGAATCGAGACTTAAGAGGCTGGAGTCACCCGGCGGCGATGTTTGCGCACGGAGAGGCGTGGTGATTATCACCAACAGCAGGACAGGAATAACAAGGACGTTTCGTCTCATATAATCTCCGGAAGGTCAGGTGGAGCTTGGTTTTTCAGGCGGATTGTATCGGGTTGTGATGGGAAATTCGAATTTCCAAAGTGGCCGTTTCAGGCCCAACTCAACAGCATATGGCGGACGTTCGACTCAAATCGGGTTTGTCCGACCAACGAATATCAAGCCCGTGTTAGGAAGAACAAAAGAACCAGAAGAACTAAGATGGCTACTGCGACGATCAGGATTATTGTGTTCGATTTAGACTTCTTGATCTCAACACTGGTGGTTCCGGTGGCGGTTTCAAATGTGCTGTTGATTTTGTAGTCGTCAACCTTTTCATCCAAGAGGTTGACGTTGTTGATGAGATTGCGCATTTCTTCCTGAGCACGATCGCTGCGGTACTCGGCCTTGCGCTTTTCGACTGCGATTTTACTACCGCGATGAAGATTATTACGAGTAGATAATCCATACCGGCCAAAATCGTGAATACGAACCGGCCACAAGATTAACGGGGATAATCCGGAAAAGAGAAAAGCCGTTTCGAATGAAGAAGAAAGATCCGCAAATTAGGTTCGTCCAGGAGTCTGTCGGGAAAAGCATCTCCTGACTTCTCATTCACACCGTGGCTTTAGCCCGGTTCAAAGGTCAACCCGAGTCAGGGAACCGCTTCAACGGTTTTTCTCCG
>WNFY01007299.1_pt1 | contig 21346 bp, 24 predicted proteins | sample 5400091 | NCBI WGS metagenome assembly WNFY01 (sample SAMN13153364, study PRJNA577476) | soil metagenome | isolation source: 60 cm soil or saprolite under grassland replicate 1 | place: USA:California | collected 2016-06-15
AACCCCAGCGCCCACAGGCGCCTGGGCCGCGAATGATTGTTCCGCAGACCGGTCCGCGTCCCGTGTATAAAGCTCCGCCTCCGGTAGCGCCGCGACCTGGTCAGCCAATCGCGAGCCGCCCAGTTCCGGGGCGACCTGTGCCTGGGCAACCAATTTTTCAGCGTCCGCGACCCGCCGCAGGTGCGCCGGGCTCAAGACCGCCGCTGCGTCCCGGTGAACGCAGGCCAATGCATCCCACGCGAACAGGTTCGGCAGGTCCTCGACCGCTCGGCGTTGGTCCGGGCCTTCCGCCTCCGGGTCCAACACGTCCGGGTAGCCGTCCCGGAGGTCCATCGCGCCGGCCAGGTCAGCGTTACGTTCCGCGCGGTGTGAAGGAAGGCCCGATGAAGGGCTTTGTTCCGCCGCCACGGCTCTCGCTTTCGAACGAGCCGCAGCCGATCACCCGGAACATCACGATCGCCGAGGGCATCAGTGTCAAAGATTTGGCAGAGAAGCTTGAAATTCGCGCGAAAGATCTCATAGCGCGGCTACTGGCCAAAGGCGTGTTTGCGACTATCAACCAGACTCTTGACGCCGAGCTCGCCAGCGAGATGGCACGGTTCTTCGGCGCCGAAACAAATGTCATTAGTTTTGAAGAGCAGGCGGCAAAGGAAGTCGCCGAAACCGCCGCTGGTGAAGAGGGCGCGGCTTCCGAAGGCGTGCCACGACCACCAGTGGTCACGATCATGGGTCACGTAGACCACGGCAAGACGACGCTGCTGGATTCGATCCGCTCAACCAGTGTTGCGGAAGGCGAGGCAGGTGGAATCACGCAGCACATTGGCGCTTACAAAGTTTCCATGCAGGACAAAGACTCGCCCGCATACGGACGGGAGATCGTGTTCCTCGATACGCCCGGTCACGAGGCCTTTACACGCATGCGTTCACGGGGTGCGAAGGCTACGGACATCGTTGTGCTCGTAGTCGCTGCCGACGATGGCGTGATGCCGCAGACTTTGGAGGCAATTGATCACGCTCACGCTGCGGAAGTTCCGATTATCGTTGCTGTTAACAAGATCGATAAACCCGGTGCATTGCCGGAGCGCGTGAAGAAGCAACTCGCCGATCGCGGACTGATGCCGGAAGATTGGGGAGGCAAGACCGTCTTCGTGGATGTTTCGGCGAAGCAGAAGACGAACTTGAACCTTCTGCTCGAAATGATCTGCCTGGTCGCGGACCTGCAGGAATTGAAGGCCAATCCCGATCGTCCCGCAGCCGGTGTGGTGCTCGAAGCGAAACTGGACCGCGGTCGCGGACCGGTGGCAACCGTTCTCGTACAGAACGGCTCGTTGAGTACCGGCGACAACTTCATCGTCGGCAACGTGTACGGGAAAGTTCGTGCCATGTTTGATGATCGCGGCCACCAGCTCACAGTAGCGCCGCCCTCCACTCCGGTTGAAATTATTGGCATGGAAGGCCTGCCACAAGCTGGAGATCAATTCCTGGTTGTTGCCGATCGAGATAAGGCCCGCGGTATCTCCGACTATCGCGAGCAAAAAGCGCGAGAGGCTACGCTGGCTAAGAGCTCGCGCGTTTCGCTCGAAGGTCTCGCCGAGCAATTGAAGAGTGCCGGAATAAAAGAGCTGAACATCATTCTGAAAGGCGACGTTCAGGGGTCGGTGGAAGTTCTAAGCGATCTCCTTGGGAAAATGTCCACCGACAAAGTTCGGCTGAAAGTGCTGCGTTCGGGTGTTGGCGCGATCACCGAGAGCGACGTGCTACTGGCGTCGGCGTCGAACGCGATCATCATCGGCTTCAATGTGCGTCCCGAGCGCAAGGCGCAAGAGCTTGCGGAACAGGAAGAAGTTGACATCCGCCTGCATTCGATCATTTACGAATTGCAGGACGAGATCAAGCGTGCCATGAGCGGCCTGCTTGAACCGACGATCAAAGAGACTTACCAAGGCCGAGCCGAAGTGCTCGATACATTCCGCATCCCGAAGGTCGGTACGGTGGCCGGATGCCGCGTTTCCGATGGACTCCTCAAACGCGACTCCGAAGTCCGCCTGCTGCGAGACAACGTAGTCATATTCAAAGGCAAGGTCGGCTCGTTGCGACGCTTCAAAGACGACGCCAGCCAGGTGACCAACGGCATGGAATGCGGCATCTCGATCGCCAATTACGGCGACATCAAAGTCGGCGACGTCATCGAGGCCTTCGTGACTGAGCGGGTAGCGGCGGAAGTAATGGCGTAGAAACCGTCGTTGGTCTTCGGTCGTTCGTCGTTGGATAAAGCGTGTTGTGGGGTGACGGGCGTCCTCGCCCATCCTTCGATTCCCGATTACAGAGTTTTGGTAAGTCGAGCGAAGTTGGTTTGCCGACGACCGACAGCCAACGACCAACGACGGGTTTATGGTCGCGCTTCTCACCCTCGAGCTCAGCATCGAGCACGCTCAATCTCTTAAAGACAAACGACAAGTCGTGCGCAGCCTGAAAGACCGCCTGCGCGCCCATTTCAACGTTGCCACAGCAGAACTGGATTCATCCGGCCTATGGAACCGCGCGACAATCGGCGTAGTTAGCGTTTCTGACTCGCGCGACTATCTGGATGGCCTTATGAAAAATGTCGAGCGCCAAGCCATGCGGATCGCGAATAATGCGGGGGCAGAGGTAACGGACTCGTTCGTGGAATTCTTGTAAGCAACATGCTCGAAATTATTGATTGTCATCCCGAACGGGCGCGCTCAAGCGCGCACGAGAGGGACCTTACGATGCTCGTCCACTTGCATCGGCGAAGAGGGGGTCGGAGGTGCTGCGTACACCGAATGCAGTCCCGTACATTGCACACGAACTGCAAGCTGGCGTAAGGTCCCTCTCCCGCCCGCAAGCGGGCGCGTTCGGGATGACAATGCTCTTACGAGAATTTTTATGAAAAACGTACGCGGGCTATGCGCCGGCGGCAAGATGCCTCATCGTACCTATGGTAGTTCGCCAAGGTAAGGAAACGCATACCAACCGAGCCAGGCGAACAGAAGCCAGTGACAGGTTAAGTTTCCGCTGAATGACGGGTGACGCCGACAGTAGCTCGTCGCCCACCATAGCAAAGCCAACCACATCAAGTTGAGAATGCAGATACCCGTTGTGTAGTAAACAACTTGATAGCGAATCCCATACGTCCACTCGATTCCGAAATCCACGACAGTTAACAGGGTCAAAAATCCCAGCAATGCAATTGTTCTCTTTGGTACATTCGCCCCGAGTTTTACCAGGAGGCCGGGGCTCCATAGGAAGAAAAGAAAACTCGGAACAACGACCGCGACAGTCTCCAGGTGCCACCGCGAGAGTAAAAAAGCAGGCAGTATGGTCAAAGTCGGCAAGGGAGAATATAGAGTTGGAACGCCCGACGCGAAGAGTCCAATCCAAGCAGGTATGAGCAAACAGATCCCAGCAGCGGCGACTATGAGACGAGAGTTCATCATTACTTTTTACTCACAACGCTCCCGGAAGACTATCCCAAGTCGGGTCAACAATTCATTACGACTATCGGGTGGCCCCACAAACCCGATCTTCCGCATCATTCCTTTGACAAGCCGCTGACTTCAATTTCTGATATTCTCATCCGTTTTATTCCGAGGTGACATGTGGAGAAGCGCGGGGCGAAATATCATCGTGAGCGCATGCGAGAAGCCCTGCGGGAAGAGATCGAGACCATGGTGGAAGGCGAACTCGCCGATCCGAGAATCGGTCTCGCTACAGTCACCATGGTCGAACTGGCTGAAGATGGCCGCTCGGCAAGGATACTGGTGTCTGTCGAAGGGAGCGACGAAGAATGCCAGCTCAGCTTGGAAGGGCTTACGGCTGCCGCCGGGTTCATTCGTCATGAAGTGGCCGACCGGCTGCATCTGCGGCGTGCTCCGGAGATTTCCTTTCACCTGGATCGTTCCGAAAAACTGGGATCCCGGATCGACGAACTGTTGAACCGAACTAAGAAAAAGAAATGACGCTGTCCAAATGCTCGATCAAGTCCTAACCGAGATTGAACGCCGCGAACGTTTCGTGCTTACTTCGCACGCGCGCGCCGATGGCGATGCTGTGGGCTCAACCCTTGCCTGCGGCGAAATCCTGTGTCAGATGGGCAAGCAGTCAGACCTGGTTCTGCATGGCGGCGTACCTCGCGTCTATCAATCGCTGCCGTTTTCCGAACGAGTCGTTCATGCCGAGCGCGTGAACGGCCAGTATGATGCCGCGATCCTGCTGGAATGCGACAGCATTCAACGCACGCGGCTCGACGGTCTCGAAAACCAGTTTCTGATCAACATTGACCATCATCGCAGCGGCCGCGCCTTTGCCAACGTGAACTGGATTGATCCGAAAGCGGTGGCAACTGCGGAGATGGTGTACAAATTGGCGAAGCAGGCGGGAGTGAAAATTTCTCCTGAGATGGCAACTTGTCTTTACACAGCCGTGCTAACCGATACTGGCGCATTCATGTTCGAAGGCACCAATCAGCATACATTTGAATTGGCGCGCGAATTGGTGCTTGCGGGCGCGGACCCGGTACAATGCGCGCGGCCGATCTATTTTGGACATTCGACTGCAAAAATGCGCCTGCTCGGCCTGGCGCTCTCCGCACTACAGCGCGAAGGGCCTCTGGCTTGGATCTGGGCCACCCAGGAGCAGATGGAACGCACCGGCGCGAAGGAAGAAGACTGCGAGGGATTGGTAAATTATGCCCTCGCGATCGGCGACGTGGAAGCTGCGGTCTTCTTTCGTGAGCTGCCGGATGGACGCTTTCGCGTCAGCCTGCGGAGCAAAGGTAAGCTGGATGTCGCGCGTATTGCCGAAGAATTCGGTGGTGGCGGACACGCGTGCGCTAGCGGCTGCTCCGTGGACGGGCCGCTGCATGCGGCGGTAGAAAGCGTGTTGGGAAAGATTAGGGCGATCGTCCAGCCCTCTCTGTAACGCTGTGGTTATGCACTTAGCACTTGGCAGTTTGCACTTAGCCCGACGGCCAAATGCTAATTGCCAAATGCCAGATGCGATATAACCACGTCGGACATAGATGACAGAGAGGAGAATCTTCGCAGCGTTCATCCACAGATTGAATAATCGTTTCCAAATTCCGGATTGGCTCTTACTTCTTGCGGTCTGCGGATTTTTCTTTTTCTGGAAACTCTCTTCTTTCGGACTGATTGGCGCCGACGAGCCTCGCTACGCACAAGTCGCGCGCGAAATGCTGGCGCGACATGATTGGGTGACGCCTACTCTTGGCGGCACCGCCTGGTTAGAAAAGCCTCCACTCTATTACTGGCAAGCGATGATCGCTTACCGGGTGTTTGGCGTGAGCGATTGGGCGGCGCGGCTACCCTCGGCCTTCGACGCTCTTGTCCTGGTGCTCCCCGTTTGTTGGTTTCTGAGCCGTTTTCGCCCGGGGATGGAGCTCGATGGTGCCCTGATGCTGGCGACGTGCGCCGGCATTGTGGGATATGCGCGCGCCGCCTCCATGGATATGGCACTCGCAGCAACATTCGGCATCGCGATGCTGGCGTGGTATGCCTGGTTTGAAAGCAACGAACGGAAGTACTTGGCTGTTTTCTACGCTGGCTTGGCGCTGGGCATGCTTGCGAAAGGGCCGGTGGCTCCTTTTCTTGCGGCGCTGCTCATTGCGCTGTTTGCCGTATCAGAAAAAAGCATTGCGATTGTGAAGAGGACATTGTGGCTCCCTGGCATAGCGCTCTCCTGTGTGATCAGCCTCCCCTGGTTCATCGCGGTACAGCTTCGCAATCCCCAATTCTGCCGCGTGTTCGTTCTGGAGCATAATCTCGCGCGTTTCAGCACGAATCTTTATCACCATCCCGAGCCTTTCTGGTACTACGTTCCGGTCAGTCTCCTGGGGTGGATGCCGTGGACGGTGCTGGTGATTGCGGGATTGATCTGGTCGATTCGTCACGTGAAAAGCGAAAACTCAGACCAACTAAACATATTCCTACTCATCTGGATCGCGCTCGTTATCTTTTTCTTCTCAATTTCTCGATCGAAGCTTCCCGGCTACATCCTTCCCGCAGTTCCGTCAGGAGCGGCGCTGGCCGCACGGTGGCTGCGTGAACGAGCGATGCAGAAGCTCTCGGCAGTACTGGCCGGCTTACATGCGCTTACCGCGTCGGTGCTGATTTTCCCGGCGCTGATGATTCAATTCTTTCTGATGGACCGCCCCGCCGTATGGGGCCGCCCTGCTGTCGTTCCGCTGATTGCGACAGCGGCAGTGGCGCTGGTTATTTTTCTACTGCTCTTCAAAGCTGGCTGGAGAATGCTTCGGATCGCGACTCTGGTTCCAGCCATCATCGTGGTAGCGATTGTGTTGCGTTTTGGATCACCTCCTCTGGATAACGCATTGTCCGCGCGATCTGTGGTTGATGCACTCTCTCAATACGATCCTCATCATCTGCCCGTTGCGGCGTTTCTGGTTCCACGCGAAACCGAGTTCGGGCTGGCGTTCTATCGCAATCAGGTCATTCCGCGTTATGAGCTAGGGCAAGTGCCTGACGGTGAGCACATGCTGGTGGCGGCGCAGGGTTACCCAAAAGGCGTTAGCAAAGCGGCGGGAAGGCGCGCTGTCTTCCTGGGAAATTTTGCCGCCCAGAAGCTGGATTTTTTCTACGTCCCGGCACAGTAGTCTGGGCGGAGAGCCAACAGCAAAGGGCGCCTTTCCCGTTGCCGTTCCTTGTTCCCGGAGTTTGCCCGCCATCATTCGCTGCCACTAAACTCAGTTCTGGCGCGGTGGTCGCGTCCTTTCAGGAGCCGCATTGGAGATTCTCGATCTCAGGCATTTTTCCTCGGCAGATTTGCGCCCCTTGCTGGAAGATGAAATTCAGCTGTGGGCGAACGCGCTCTGCTGGGATTACAGCAGCTCTGCGGAGATGATTCTGCGCTACATGGACGCGAAGTTTCTACCGGGCTATGCGGCGGTTTCGCGCGGACGCATTTTTGGCTATTCATTTTTCGTTTACGAAAACAACAAGGGCGTGATCGGCGACCTGTTCGTCAGTGAGGGTGGCAACGGTGACGACCGCCAGCACGTGGAGCGACGCTTGCTGACGCACGTGATCGAGACGTTGCAGCAATCGCCGGGTGTTCACCGCATCGAGGCACAGCTGTTGGCACACGAAGCCGGAGCTGCGGCCAAGCCATTCCAGGAGCAGCGATTTAGCCGTCACGCACGACTATTCATGACCCTGCCGTTAGCCAACTCGCAATGCGACCAAGCCATTACGCCATCCGTTGAGATTCGGCGTTGGACTGAACAGGACTATCAGCCCTCGGCGCAAGTCATTACTGCGGCATATCGCGATCACGTGGACTCAGAGATCAACGACCAGTACCGCACCTTAAGCGGATCTCTGCGGTTTTTGAATAACATCATCCGATTTCCGGGATGTGGAACATTCGATCCTGAATCATCTTTCGTTGCCCTCGACCGAGTGGGTGCTATTGCGGGAATCATTCTGTGCTCCCGCGTTCGGCACGACGTCGGACACGTAACTCAAGTCTGCGTGCTACCCGAGTATCGTTCTCGTGGACTGGGGAAGGTGTTGTTGGCCGCCACGGTCAGCAATCTCCGGCAGAGGAAATTTTGTACGCTATCGCTGACGGTCACTGAGGCAAACACCAAGGCGGTAGAACTGTATCGCCGTTTGGGATTTGAAACGAAGCGGGTGTTCGACGCGTTCGTGTGGGAAGGGTAAAGTAGCTCTTAGCTTGGTTGCAGAAGCTGAATATGGAATTTCGTGTCGAACTTGATCGCGAACAGGATGGACGCTGGATTCGCCGATATTCCCGAGCTGCCGGGCGTTTTAGCCTACGGGGCGACGCCGGACGAAGCTGAGCAGAAGGCTGAAGCGATTGCACATTCTCTGCTTGCGAACCGGAGCTGAAGCCTAGAGCCTGAAGCCCAAAGCCGAGTTTAGTGCCTCAATCCCCACATCACCCAACCTGCCACAAGCAGTCCACCCATAAACATAGCGAAGCAATAGAGGCCGTAGCGAACCTGGTCGCGGGGATTATCGCGCACGGTGATGCCAAACACGATTGAGGCAAAGGTTGAGAACAGCAACGCGGCGCTGAAGTGGGAGAGAGTCATTTAGGGTTTCTTGCCGATTGCAATGTGATAGGCATCCGCAACGCAGATGAAATTCAGCAGGCCGGCGACGATAATATATTTGGTGCCGTAATCGGCAGTGGCGTGCGCCACTACAACGTGGCCCCATTCATTGAAGCGGCTCGCAATATATAGTCCTCCGGCACCCACATCGCCGATAAAACCGAGTATGTCGAGGATGTCTCCACCGTTCGGTTGATAGACTCGGCCTTGCATCAGCAGTCCGAGCACGAACATTGTCACGACCGAGCCCATTAGCAGAAAGCCCCGTATCCAGCGCTTCTGGATGAGGTGTCCCGCACCAGGTATGAGCCACGCAACTGCCGGCGCAACCACGGCCATGGTGGTTATCGGTTGAGTCTGTGTAATTGCTTCTTTTCTTGACGGAGGGCTTGCCATTCAGATGATTACGATCTCATTTTGCATTCTACCAGTTACTTCAGCGCCGTTGGCGCGCACCAGCATATTGATTTCGTTGCGTACGCCGAATTCCGGTAAATAAACCCCCGGCTCGATGGAAAAACAACTGTTGGGGAGAATCTGCCGCTCGTCGTGGATTTCCAGATCGTCCATGTTGGCGCCGTTTGCGTGGACGTCGGTGCCGATGGAATGGCCGGTGCGGTGGACGAAGTAGTCACCGAACCCGGCTTTCTTGATCGCGCCGCGAACGACGTTGTCAACATGCCATCCGGCAATCTTTTCGCCGGCGGCGATTGCTTGTATGACGAAATTAGCGCCGGCGTCTCGCGCATCACGAACTGTGCGGAAAACGTGTTGCATCTGGTCCGACGGAGTCTTGCCGACGAAGCCGGTCCAGGTGATGTCGTAATAAACGGCATTCGGAATGGCCTTCTTCCCCCAAATATCGAGCAGCACGAAATCGCCCTCACGAATCGGGGCGGCGCTGTCGCTTGATGGCGAGTAATGCGGATTGGAGCAGTTTGCATTCACCGCCACAACCGGAGGATCGTCGGCTATGAGACTCTCGCGCCGGAAGGCCTCGATGATCCATTTCTGGATTTCGAATTCGTTTGTGCCGCCACTGCGCACGCGCCGTCCAATTTCCTGAAATGCAGCTGCCGTGATTGCGTCAATGGAATCGCGCGCAGCGAAGTGCGTCTTGATTTGCTCTTCCGTCCAGGTGGCTTCAAATAGCGCGATCAGATCGCCCGAACTTACGACGTTTTTTCCGAGCCCCCGAATTAGTTCGATGGTTCCGGCATCCACCAGAGAAATTGTGAACACGGTGTTGTTCGGTGAATACTGCATCACCAGATCGCGATGAGCGGAAAGCATCTGCTTGAGTCCGTCGAACAATTCCTGACTGGCGGCGTAAGTGCGCTTCACGCCCGGCAAGCTGTCGAGATGTCCAGGTTCGATCTTGTGCACCAGCTTTTGCGGCTCGCCGTTTGCCGGAATCAGATAGAACCAGCGCCGCGTCACCATCAACTTTTCGGAGAGCCCGAGTACCCGATATGCAATGGGATCACGGTGATGATGGTCGTAAAAGAGCCACGCGTCTAGGTTGCGTTCGCGCAGGGCAGACTGAATGGCAGCAAGATCCATAGGAATTGGCTATTGTAACCGCAGGTTGAGAATTCGTGCCCGGTCTGCGGCCAAAACTTTCCTTGCCGGGTTCCATGGATTAGTGCGACGCAAGCCGCGCGGCGGTGCCAGCGGTCCGGCGATTTGCTCCACTTGAAAACCTTTGGCAAGCGCTTTGGATTTGCGGAGATCATTGGCGCAATCAGATAGTGCACTAAGCTGTCGTGGTCCGCCCAACTGCTAATTCTGGCCAGCCATGATTCAAATAAGTGGAATTCCTTTTCGCCGAGTTCACCGGTGAGTTTTTCCAGCAGAAACACCCAAAATTTTCTCTTCAAGCACCGGGCCAGAGAACAGCCTGTCGGCTACCTCAACTACAAACGCAAGACCAAATTCGTTCTGAAGGTGGCGCCGGGTCAGGACAGCGGCCCGGCGCAGGTCGGCGGTGTACCAGCCGCGCGACTTGACCTCTTCCTTGAAGAACCACTGGACACCTTTGGCATGTTCCGCCGAGCCCTGATCCTTGAGCAGACTGCGGATTTCCGCGGCCAATATGACCAGGGATAGGTTTAGCCACGTGAAGATTGCGAATCTAGCATCTTGGTGACGTGTTGCGCCGTGCAGCCAGCGACCCGAACGATTTTGTTCCGGCTGCCCTGGCCGGAAACAATGGTAACTGAAGAACGCGGCAATTTGAGCACTTCGGCCAGGAATTCAATGCAAGCATCATTGGCTCGCCCATCGATCGGAGGTGCGGTCAGAGAAATTTTCAGTGCCTCGCCGAGTTCGCCGACAACCGCGTTTCTTCTGGCCCGAGGCTGCACCCTGACCGCGAAGGTGATACCCGAGGAGGTTTCGTGGAGCGCAATCACGTCCTATATGATAAGCACAGCGCGTCACGCGATGCGGGCCTGTAGCTCAATGGTTAGAGCAGCACACTCATAATGTGTTGGTTCTAGGTTCGAGTCCTAGCAGGCCCACCAAGATGGGTGGATCTAGTCATTGGGCAAGGTGAAGGCGCGTTAGCCATTAGTAACTAACACCTACGACAAAGGCCTAAAAAAGTGCATCATATGGACTAGACTAACCCCAACTGGATAGATGATCAGAGGTTCACATTTGCCAGCACTCTCAGCGGCACGCCGTGCCGGGGCAGTTCTGTGCGTCTTACTCGTCTGCCTGGCTGGCTTCGTTGCAGTCGTCCACATTCATCCTGACTCGGCGAAAACGCCTCAGCACTCGTGCTCAGTTTGCGCACTCAGCCACTCTGGAATCGCTCCGATCCAGATAGTGGTCGCGGCTCCTACGCTTGCTAGAACAGTCCTCGCTGAGGTCACAGTAGCCGCTCCGAAGTTCCTGCTTCTTGCTTCCTCTCTCTGCATTCGCCCTCCACCAGCGGTCTGAAGGTCTCCACAGTCTGCGGCGCGGCTCTAGGCCTGCCGCTACCCTCAGAACCTAAAGACAGCTTTCATTGGAGGAATCATGCCGGCTTTTCATAAGACGTTGCTGTGCGCTTTCTTTGGAGTGATTTATTGCCTTGCGATAGGCGCTAACGCTTTCGCTCAGTCCGCAGGAAACTCTACGTCGGTCACTGGCACAGTGGCTGATCCTTCGGGTGCCGTCATCCCGAATGCGTCGGTCGAAATTCGCAATCCCGTTAGCGGCTTTGAACGTACGGCGACGACTGACGACGCTGGCAGGTTCGCCATTCCGAATGTCCCTTTCAACCCCTATCACCTGATTGCGAGAGGTCAGGGATTCGCGCCTTATACCCTGGACATTGACGTCCGCTCGGTCGTACCAGTGACCGTGAATATTGGTCTTAAACTTCAGAGTGCGGAAACTGTGACGGTTGAAAACGGAGCGGAAGATCTGTTGGAGAACGATCCCACGTTTCACACCGATGTGGACAAGAACCTGTTCGACAAACTCCCCTTGGAGAGTGCTTCCTCTTCGGTGAGCTCTCTTGTGACATTGACCGCACCCGGAAATGCCGCCGACTCGAACGGCATGTTTCACGGACTTGGAGACCATGCCGAGAATTCGTTTTCGGTGGACAATCAGCCGATCAATGCGACCTTCAACCTCAGTTATGGCGGCGCGAAGTGGGGAAACTTTATTTCACTGAGCGGGCTGAATTCCGGGCGATTTCTCGATCCACCGGAATTTGTGGTCATCCACGCAAAAGGGAATCAAGAGAATCTGTTTGACCGTTTCGATTATCAGTTTTCGAGCGCTGACTCGCTTCACCTAAACATCGGGGTTACGCGTTCATGGTTCCAAAACCCGAACTCTTTCGACGCCGAAACGGCTTCTTCGTGGAACGGAGCAGTGGTGGGCAACGCCGGGCTTGGTCCTGACGGCTTGCCGGTTGGTCCTGCCGACCAGCGCTCGCAAATCAAAACCTTCAACATCGCTCCATCGTGGACGAGGCTAATCAGCAACACCACAGTGTTTTCGCTGGGAACTTTTGTCCGACACGACCAATACAACTACTATCCGAGCTCGAATCCGTTTGCCGATCTGGCGCCTGCCGGCTTGCAGGGACAAACAGTTGGGCAGAACCGCACGCTGACGAACGCGGGAATTCGTCCGGAAATCTCGTATGTAAAAGGCATCAACAATATCAAGGTGGGCGGCGTGTACCAACAAACCTTCCTGAATGAAAACGACAGCCTGGGTATTGTGGACCCCGCGTTCAACGCGCCTTGTTTGGACTCCAGCGGCAATCCGTTTTGGTCGGGGGGCAGTCCCTCGACTCCGAACGATCCTTCACAATGCGCGGGCCTTGGCCTCCAGCCGAACGATGGCGTGGTTAATTCGAACATTGCGGCATTCAATCCTTTGCTGGGTTGCTACGATCTCACTCGCTCAACTCCGTCGGCTGCGGACGGCTGCCCGACCGCTACGACCGTGCTGTTCTCGTTTCCCGGTCACACGGATGTAAAGGAACTCTCCCTCTACGCTCGGGACATCATTACAAGAGGGCACTGGTCTTTGAATCTCGGGTTGCGTGGCGATTTCTACAACGGACTCGTCACCCACAAAGAAGCCGAGCCGCGCTTGGGCGTGGCTTACAACATCAAGAAAACCAACACGGTGCTGCGGGTTTCGTATGCTCGAGTGCTGGAGACACCATTTAACGAAAACCTAGTGCTGTCCAGCGAAGGTTGCGACAATGCTGTGTTGAATCCGCTGCTCGGTTGCGCCGCCTTGAATCCGACGCTGTTGACGCCCGGCTGGCGCAACGAATTCCATGCTGGCGTGGAGCAAGCGTTTGGCAAGTATCTTGTCTTCTCCGGTGAGTACCTTTGGAAGTACACACACAACGCGTACGACTTCAGCATTCTCGGCGCGACGCCCATCACATTTCCGGTCGCTTGGGACCGATCGAAGATACCCGGATTTGCTGGCCGTGTGAGCGTACCGAACTTCCACGGATTTACAGGCTTGATGGTCTTCTCTAGCGTGGCGGCGCGCTATTTTACTCCGCAGGTCAGCGGTGCGGGAGCTGTTCCATCAGCACCTGCGGGCGTTTTCCGGATTGACCATGACGAGAAGTTCAACCAAACAACTCACTTGCAATATCAGATCAGAAAAGGGCCGTGGGTCGGCTTCAATTGGCGGTATGACAACGGACTGGTAGCCGGGGCTGTGCCGTTTGCGACCGATACCACAACTCCAGTGGACTTAAGTATTCTCAGCGCAGACCAGCAAATACAGGCGGGGTTATTCTGCGGCAGGCAGTTCCCGACGTTGACGTCTCCTTTGACCAGCTGCGCTCCTTCGCAGTATGGCTCGACGCTAGTGAAAATTCCTGCACCGGGAACGGAAGATGACGACAAGAATCCGCCGCGAATTGCGCCGAGACATCTTTTTGATCTCGCTCTTGGATACGACAATCTTTTCCACGGCGACCGGCACAGATGGAACGCACAATTGACGGTCATTAATCTGACCAACAAAGTTTCTCTTTACAACTTTCTGTCAACGTTCAGCGGAACGCACTATGTAACGCCGAGAACATTGACCGCACAGGTGGGATTCAATTTCTAGCGATTGCAGTTGAAGGAGTTGAGAATGAAGACGAAGGTCCTTGCGAATACGGCAATGGTTGCGCTGCTCTGCGTTTCGTTCTGGGGGCAGCAGGCCAGCTCACCACAGTCCAACACTCCCAGTGCGGAACTCGACCAGCACATTCGTGAACTCGAAGATCGCGTGATTGCGCTGGAAGGAAAAATCAGGACGATGGAGAGCGAGAAGGCGGCCGCTGCCCAGCCGCAACCCGCTCAACCCAACTCGCAACCAGAAGCGCAAACAACGGTCCCGTCCCCAGCCACATCTGTTCCGGCGCCAGCAGCTGCGAATGAGACTCAAGCCGGGCTAGCGAATGCGGGCGGGCAATTGCCGGTCTATGGCGGCAGTTCTGCCGCCGCCAAAGCGCTTAATCCTGATATCAGCGTGATTGGCGATTTCATCGGTGCCGTTGGTGGAAACACGGCTCCGCCGCTCGCGACTCTGCAACCGTTTCCTTCAATGGAGATGCATGAGTCTGAAATTGGACTACAGGCGATCATTGATCCCTACGCGCGCGGCGATTTCTTCATCTCATTCGGCGAGGAGGGCGTAAACCTCGAGGAAGGGTACATAACTTTCACCGCATTGCCCGCTGGATTTGTTGCCAAAGTTGGCAAGATGCGGTCGGCCTTCGGTAAGGTCAATACGCTTCACAATCACGTGCTCCCGTGGGTGGACCGTCCATTGGTGACTACAAATCTCGTCGGCGGCGAGGACGGAATTGATGACGCTGGATTTTCTATTCAACGAATTCTGCCGGCGCCAAAAGGCATTTTTCTTGAAGCCACAGGGCAAGTATTTCGCGGCGACTCCGACGACGTGTTTGCGGCCCAGCAACGCAGTGATGTGAGCACAGTTGAACATCTCCGCGGTTACAGGGACATTACGGAATCCACCAACCTTGACATTGGAGTGTCATACGCTCGCGGCCACAATAATGGAAACATCGCAGTACCCGGTGATTTCATTACCCAGCTCTATGGCATTGATGCGACGTTGCGATGGAAGCCGTTGCGCCGTTCCATCTACCATTCCTTCGTTGGACGCAGCGAGTTCATCTGGAGCCAGCGGCAACAATTTCCGCGCGAGCAGCGGGCATTCGGCGGGTATGCATCCGGGGACTATCAGTTTGGGCGACGGTGGTTCGCCGGCGGACGCTTTGACTGGTCAGACCGCAGCCAGTTCGACAATCTGACTGACAAAGGCGCGGCTGCAACGCTGACTTACTGGCCAAGCGAATTCAGCCAGATTCGTGGAGAATATCGCTTTACGAAATATGCAGAGGACAAGAGCAGCAATGAGTTGCTCATGCAATTGATCTTCTCGCTGGGTGCGCACGGAGCGCATCCCTTCTAAAGGAGAACGGAATGAAACGATTTCACATCACATTGGCAGGGGTCTTACTGTGCGGCCTGTTTTTACCGGTAGCGTCCCAGGCGAAGAAGCTCAACGTGATCACCGCCACCACCGACATGGCGGCGCTGGCGCAGGAGGTCGGCGGCGATCGAATCAACGTCGAATCTATTGCTAAGGGCTATCAGGACCCGCACTTTGTAGAGGCCAAGCCAAGTTTTCTGCTGAAATTGCGACAAGCTGACCTGCTGATCACGGTCGGTCTGCAGCTCGAAATTGGATGGCTGCCGCCGCTGATCACACAAAGCGGCAACCCTCGCATTCAGGTTGGCGCAAACGGATATCTCGACGCTTCTCAATTTGCCGAGATCCTCGAAATCCCAACTGGCACCGTGACCCGCGCCATGGGCGATGTCCACCCTTTGGGGAATCCGCATTACTGGCTCGACCCCGATAACGGACGTCGGGTCGCGCGCGGAATCGCGGGCAAACTCGGCGAGCTCGATCCGTCCGATGCATCGTACTTCCAGGAACGCTTTCAGGATTTCGACAAAAGGCTATCCGCAGCCGAGCAGAAGTGGGACGCCGAGATGGCTCCGTTTCGTGGACGCAAAGTTGTGACTTATCACAATTCGTTCACGAATTTTGCCAAACATTTTCACTTGAACGTGATCGGTTATGTGGAACCGAGGCCCGGAATTCCGCCCACTCCAAGTCACACGATTGATTTGATTGGGCTGATGAAGCGTGAGAACTGCAAACTCGTGCTGGTAGAACCCTATTTTGATATGAAGACGCCGAATAGCATTGGCGCCGCCACTGGCGCGAAAGTGCAGGTTTACCTCCCATCCGTGGGTGGCGAAAAGCAGGTGACAACCTATTTCGAGCTATTCGATTACGATATTGACTTGCTGAAAAAAGCGTTCCAGTAAGCGAAGGAGCGACATGGAAGTCCTGCAATTCCTAATTTGGCCGTTTATGGCCAGTCTTATTCTGACTGGCATTCATGCGTATCTTGGTGTGCACGTGGTGGAACGTGGCGTGATATTCGTGGATCTCGCGCTGGCGCAAATTGCGGCTCTCGGCGCGACCATCGCAATTCTGGTGGGCATGGATCCACACGGTGTCGGCGCTTATTGGCTTAGCCTGGGATTCACCTTCATTGGCGCTGCCATCTTTGCTTTTGCCCGGACACGCCGCGGGCATATCCCTCAAGAGGCATTCATCGGCATCGCATACGCGGTAGCTTCGGCCGCCGCAATCCTGGCGATGAGCAAGGCTACTTCCGTCGTAGGTTCCTGCTGATTTCCACCGATCCCGAGCAGGCGGAAGCGGAAGGCATGAGCATTCGTTTCTGGGATTTTCTTTTCTATGCGTCATTTGGTTTTGTGGTGACGTCTTCCGTAGCAATAGCAGGGGTTCTGCTGGTCTTCTGCTACCTGATCGTGCCCTCTGTGGGAGCGATGTTGTTTGCTGATCGAGTCGGGCGACGGTTGGCGATTGGCTGGATTATGGGCACTCTGGTTTCAGCGCTGGGTGTCTATTTCTCGGTGCTGCTTGACTTGCCTACCGGCGCGGCCATTGTATGCACGTTCGGTGCTGTGCTGGTCTCCATGTTCTTGATCCATCTAATTTTCTTCCACGGACATCAAGCCCGCGCTCTAGCGGGTGCCTCGTCGGTGGATAATGCTAAGGAGCGGGTCCTTCACACCTAGTACCGCTACATGATCCGCCTACTAGCGAGTAATTTCTTCTAATCCGTGAAAAATCGCGGTACGGGATTAACGGTGGCAGGATAGGTTGTCCACCGGATTCCTCTATTCCCTATCTCGCCGTACATTCACCAAAGAAACGAAATCCGGAAATGGAGGTGCGAGACGTTATGAATTCAAAAAACATCTGGTTGAGTGTTCTGCTGTTGTCGGCATGTCTTGTTGTCGCCAAGATTTCGAGTAGCGCGCAAACGGCTGCGCCGACGCCGAGTCCTGCTGCTGGCCAAACAACGAGCCCAGCGCCATCATCCCAGCCATCTCAGCCTAGCAATCAGGCGCCGTCCACAGCCGCACCGGCACCGGGGACTGCGGCTCCCACGCCCGGCACCGCTGCACCAACGCCTGGAACGGCGACCCCCGCCCCTGGCAGCACGACGCCTGAAACGACACCAAGTTCACCAACGCCCGAGACGACGCCATCGAGCCCAACACCCGAAACCGCACCGACAAATCCAACACCTGAGACGAGTCCAAACGCACCTACTCCACAGAGCACTCCGACACAGCCAAGCACGCCTAATACGGGCACTCCAAACACCACGCCGGCACCGGGAAGCACGAATCCGCCGCCGCAACCTCCAACGACACCGACCACACCGCAGAACACCACACCTGGGGCAACGCCTCCACCTAGCGCCTAGTAGCAGGAGTGCGCACAGAAAAAAGCCCTCCTTTTTGGCGGGCTTTTTTTTCGCAAATGCGCGCGAATCCTTTTCAAACGTTGCTCCTCAACCCCCGGAACCCTGTGAGATAATTTTCATGAAGAGCGAGGACCATTGATGGCAGAGCATCGTGTATTTTGTGTCAAGTTGCAGAAGGAACTCCCTGGGCTCGAGGAGCCGCCGTTTGACACCGAACTTGGCCAGAGGATTTATGCAAGCATTTCGCAGCAGGCATGGAATCAGTGGACAGAATTTTGCAAAATGCTGCTCAATGAGTACCGGCTAAATCCTGCGCGGCGGGAAGACCAGGAAGTCATCGTGAAGCAAATGGAGCAGTATTTCTTTGGAGAAGGCGCCCCTCCGCCCCCGGATTACGTCGAGCCGCAATCCGCCTAAGTCAGCCAGAAAATCAGAACCTGAACACGATTCCTGTGGAAAACCGCAGATCGTTCTGCGCGGACCCAAAGAAGTGCGTGTGTACGGAATCCACTTGTACCCGCCAAGCGACGCCCTTGATTAGCTTGTAGTCGAGGCCGCCACCGATGGCGGTGGCAAAGGTTGTGTCGGAGTTGTTTGTGCCTCGGCCCGAATCAGTCTGATGTGCCAGGCCTATCAGAAATTGCGCAAAGGGCGTGTATCTACCGATCGAGACAGACGCTCGAGGTCCGAACGTTAGCTCGTGCCGGCTCGCGTTCAATCGGAATGAGTTCGTGCTCGTGCATCCTAGTACCGCGCACTGGGGGACTCCGCGCGATCCATAGTGCCAGTCGAAGTCGGCGACCACTCCGATCCAGGGCAGGTATTTGCCTTCCACCGATGCCGCCCACCCGTTCATATTTATGCCTGCGTTAGCCGGAATTGGAGGCGGCGCAAAGTTGTGGGTAAATGCGTTCCCGCGAGAATACGAATATCCAAAGAAAACATTGCCGCCCGTGGGGATCTGGGCCTCAGCAAGAACCGAGAAAAGAAATACACCAAAGCCGATGGCGCTAACCTTACGCACCGAATTTCTCCTTACAGGTTGGTCGCGTCGCGAGTGGTTTTGATGCCATAAAACTATGCGCCAGATGCCACGAAGCATCTGGGAACTGATCTAAATGCCTGATTTGGTTAGGGAAAATGCGTTCCTCTAAACCCCAGGGAATTCCGAACGACTGCTTTCGTTCACGCACAACTGTTTTTTCCGTTTAAAAATGTAACAATAACGCGCGCCGTCGCATCCACCCTAGATCGGCAATTCATGTGGCCGACCAGTGCCTGGTTTGGAGAGTCCTATGCACGCAACTCACGCGCAGCAGTTGGCCTGTAGTCCGCTTCGCGAGCGATATCAGGAAATTCGCAGGAAGAGCCTGGAGCTGACACAGCCGTACTCGGCAGAGGACCACATGTTGCAGTCCATGCCCGATGCCAGCCCTGCCAAATGGCACCTCGCCCACACGACTTGGTTCTTTGAAACTTTCATTCTTGCCGACCATGTTCCCGGGTACAAGTCCTTCGATCGGCGATTCAAGCATCTATTCAATTCCTATTACAAGCAGCTGGGCTCGCATCCTTACCGAGGAGCTCGCGGTCTGATGTCGCGACCGAGTTTGAATGAGATCCATGCTTACCGGTCGCACGTGGATGAAGCTATGCTTCGGCACCTGGAATTCGCAAATGAAGAAACCGCAGCCCTCGTGGAGCTTGGCTTGAATCACGAGCAGCAGCACCAGGAGCTCATTCTGACCGACATCAAGCATGCGCTATGGTCGATGCCGCTGCGGCCCGGGCGCGCGAGCCAGCCGCGCGGGGTATCTCTAGATGTGCCGCTCCAGTGGATCTACTTCGAAGGAGGCATTCACAAGATCGGTCACAGCGGCACAGGATTTGCCTTCGACAATGAGGGCCCGCGACACGAAGTCTTGTTGCGATTGTTCAGACTTGCCTCCCGACTGGTTACGAACGCTGAGTATCTGGAGTTCGTCAATGACGGCGGTTATCGCCGGCCAGAGCTTTGGTTGTCGGATGGGTGGGACACAGTTTGTTCGCAGGATTGGCAATTGCCTTTGTACTGGCAGGAAGACGACGGACGCTGGTTTGAATTCTCGCTGGCTGGAGTGACTGAACTGGATCCTCATGGACCGGTTTGCCACGTGAGTTACTACGAAGCCGACGCCTATGCGCGTTGGAGTGGCGCCAGGCTTCCACGAGAAGACGAATGGGAAGTCGCCGCAGCGCAAAATCCTTCGAACGGAACATTGCTGGAGACCGGACATCTGCATCCTGGCCCGGCGCGGGGCAGTGGGCCGCAACAGGTGTTCGGAGATGTGTGGGAATGGACCTCGAGCGCGTATACGGCGTATCCCGGCTTCCAGCCTGCCGAGGGGTTAGTAGGCGAATACAACGGAAAGTTTATGTGTAATCAGTTTGTGCTGCGTGGCGGCTCTTGCGCGACGGCCTCTAGTCACATTCGCGCAACCTACCGCAATTTCTTCCCACCTCATGCGCGCTGGCAATTCACAGGAATAAGGCTGGCTAAATGATCGCACGTGCGCTCGTTGTTCTCCCCGAATATGCGGACGAAGTTGTGCAAGGACTTAGCTCCGTCCGCAAAACGCTGCCTTGCAAGCTCTTCTACGACGACCGTGGTTCGGCCCTCTTTGAGGAGATTACGCGGCTGCCTGAGTACTATCCGACGCGGACCGAGTTGGAAATTCTTCGTGACCGCTCGCGCGAGATTGCCTACGCGGTCGGGTTGCCGGTTTCAATTGTTGAGCTGGGAGCCGGAACCGCCACAAAAACTGGCACGTTGTTGAATGCCTTCGCCTGCCGACAGATGCGGCTGAAATACTTCCCAGTGGACATTTCTTCAGCTGCACTCGACCATGCCAAGAAGCGAGTCAAGTTGGACTGCCCTGCTGTTGTGGTGAAGCCGGTGGTTGCGGACTTTGGGCATGGATTCAGCTTTCTGAAGAACATTCCAAATCGCAAGCTTGTTTTGTATTTGGGATCCAGTATAGGCAATTTCGATTGGAACGATGCGACGGCGATGCTTAGGAATGTGCGCGAGCAATTGTCCCCAGGGGATGCCTTACTTCTCGGTACCGACATGGTGAAGGCGGCGGATATTCTGGTCCCGGCTTATGACGACGCCCAGGGCATCACCGCCCAATTTAACAAGAACATACTAATGCGGCTGAACAGGGAATTTGGCGGTGACTTCGACTTGTCCTCGTTCCGCCATGTTGCTGAGTGGAACCCATTGCGCTCGCGAATGGAAATTTATCTGGAAAGCCTACGAACTCAAATCGTGAGTTTGAAAGCCCTGAGGCTGGCGATCCGATTCGGAGCGGGCGAGCGCATTCACACCGAGAACAGTTACAAATACACACTGCAGATGGTCGAGCAGATGCTCTGCATCTCGGGATTCAAACTCGAGAAGAGCTGGTTCGACCGGTGCAAGTGGTTTGGGCTGCATCTGGCGCGAGCATAGGCTGAGAGCCTGAGAATCGTACCCACCACTGCGGTGTCATCCCGAGCGCGACTACTCGGCGCGTTCACCAAACTCACGCGCCACTTCGAGATGACAGTTAATATTAGAAATCAGAATCTAAGGATTCAGAATCCAGAGCAAAATTGTGTGAGGGCCTCGTTTTCTTCGCAAACGTTCGGCCCGGCCTGCTGCACGCTGGCGCTCGACAATTCGGAATAACATCCGGTAGATTCGCATCGAGTGAAGATGGACATCGCCCGTCCTGCGTCGGTCATAATCGGTACCTATAACGATGCCAACATAATTGAGTCCACGCTTGCGGCATTTGCGG
>WNFY01001628.1_pt1 | contig 21345 bp, 20 predicted proteins | sample 5400091 | NCBI WGS metagenome assembly WNFY01 (sample SAMN13153364, study PRJNA577476) | soil metagenome | isolation source: 60 cm soil or saprolite under grassland replicate 1 | place: USA:California | collected 2016-06-15
CGAAGCAGCCCGCGTTCTGGCCCGTATTGTAAGCGAAAATCAATTTACACTTTACGAATACTTCATCACCGACCAAGTCGGTCATGCCCAGGATATGACAGCGGCCAAATCTGTGCTGCAAAACCTGGCCCGCTTTATTAGGGAGTTGTTGGCTCGTCTTGATCTGCATCGCACCTCCGTTATACTCACGAGCGACCACGGGAACATCGAGGATCTATCGTCGCGCAATCACACACTCAATGATGTACCTACTATCGTGTGGGGCGCGCACCAGGATCTGATCTCCACTCGAATTAGAAGTCTCGCAGATATCACGCCTCTTGTCGTAGAAACATTAACGACAAGCGCAAAAGCACATCAATGACCTCCGCAAAACACGACGTGGCGCCTGCGTCCCGTGACGCCACGAATCTCGAGAAAAACAATGCGCGGGAAATTTTCGGTTGGAAGATGTACGACTGGGCCAACTCCGCCTTTTCCACGACAGTCGCCGGGGCCTTGTTCGGCCCTTACTTGACGCGACTTGCTCAGGATGCAGTCGGAACAAACGGAGTGGTCTTGAGCTTGGGCTTTCTGGGTGCGATAACCGCGAAGTCTTTGGCAACTATTTGTGTTTCCATCTCAGTGGGAGCACAAGTGTTTCTGTTACCCATTCTCGGAGCGCTTGGAGACTACTCAAATCTCAAGAAACGCATGATGGCGCTTTTTTGCTACATGGGCGTTACCGCTACCTGCCTGCTCTTTTTCATAACCGGGAATCTGTACTTACTGGGAGGTTTGCTCTTCATAATCGCCAACGTCTGTTTCGGAGCTTCCATCGTTTTTTATAACGCTTTTTTGCCTGAGATTGCGTCCGAGGACCAAACAGACAAGGTGTCGAGCCGAGGTTTTGCGTACGGCTACTTTGGGGGAGGTCTCCTCTTAGCACTAAACCTGGTTATGGTCCTTGGGGCGCCCAGATTTGGAATCAGCACGGCACTGGCTGTGCGACTTGCGTTCCTTTCCGCCGGTATTTGGTGGGGTGGGTTTGCAATCATCACCTTCCGCCGCCTGCGAACCAGAGAGGCCGCTAAAAAACTCTCAGCCGGCGAGAGTTATCTCACTGCGGGTTTCAAAGAGCTGGCTTCTACTTTTCAAGAGTTGCGACGCTTGCCGCAAACGCTGCGATACCTCATCGGGTATCTGATCTATAACGACGGAATTCAAACCGTGATAGTCGCGTCAAGTGTTTTTCTCGAGCAAGAGCTTTTCAAGTCTGAGAATCCCACCTTCTTGCTGGAGATCTTCCTCATGGTCCAATTTGTCGCCGTTATCGGCGCACTGTTGTTCGAGCGGCTCGCGTATCTGATACGAGCCAAGAACGCGATTGTTGTGTCACTGGTTTTGTGGGCCGGAGTGGTAATTTACGGTTATGCCTTTCTGCACACCGTACCACAGGCATGGATAATGGCCGTCGTGATTGCGATCGTCCTCGGTGGTTCGCAAGCACTTTCACGCTCGCTCTTTGCGCGCATGATTCCGGCGGGACGGGAGGCTTCATTTTTTGGGATCTATGAAGTCTCGGAACGCGGAACGTCCTGGCTGGGTCCCCTCCTATTTAGCGTGGTGGTCGCGCGCACAGGCTCGTACCGGGAGGCTCTGATATCACTGATCTTCTTCTTTTTAGTGGGATTGATCATCTTGCTATTTACAAATACGGACAGGGCGATACACGAGGCAGGAAATTTGGTTCCTGAAGAAGCGGCTCAGTCTTAGTTAAGTTGTGAGTCAGGCGGGCAGTGCGGGGAAAGTTTGACGTCTGATTAGTCGAGCATCCCTTCGTGACACTCGCGCCACCGCGAGCCGGGACGCCCACGGAGCGACGCCCATACAACTGTCATCCCGCCATTTTGTGTTTCTTCCCGGATGCAGCCTTTTCCAGACATTCATTTGAACAATAAGCCGAAAGACCGGCGCGCGAGCCGACTCTGCGTCCGGCAGGGAACCAGATCCCGCAACCTGCGCAACGGACGAGTTTGTTTTCAATTGCGGTCTTCATGCGGGAGGATGAGCCAGGCGGCACAGTCGTGCCCGGCGAGTTGATCATGTTCGCAACTTTCCGAACCATCTGAATGTAAGGCCTGAGACGTGAATAGACCAGGATAAATGCGACGCCCAGCAGGGCACTGATGACTAAGTATTTCAAGACTGTTTTCGAAACGAGCCGCGAGTGCTAGCGATTATCGTCGCCAGATTTGTTTCCGCTTGAATAGGGCGAATCGTTGGCACGCCGACGCGGGATGGGGTCGCTTGACCGCCGTCGCGGCTGAGTTTCCTTAGTGCGTCGATCTATGCTGCCGGGTGGGAGTCCGCGCCCATGTACAGCTTCTTCTAGGATGCGAGTTATTTCTTGCGAGAGCGTTCGGTGTTCGGCAGCCGCGCGACGCCGCAATGACTCTTTAAGGTGATTTGGTACGTAGGCACCGATAAAAACTCCTTTGCGATTCGCCATCTTCTCGTCGGCCTCTCCTAAAGATTATTCAAATCAATAATATTGATATTGCGCCTAAGTTTAAGTTCATCCTGCTTGAATGCCATGCACGTAGAACAGGTCTGTAAGCCGAATTCTGTACTCCGGCAGAAACCGAAGTGGCGATCATTCATCTAGCCCAACCGTTACCAGTTGGATCGAGCGACCTACCCGGAGGCCTCGGACGGGCAACCCTATAACGCCTCCCTATTTGGTCTTGCACCGCGAGGAGTTTGCCTGGCCGCGCGTGTTACCACGCACGCCGGTGCGCTCTTACATTAAGCCCACAAAGGAGCCGCACCGTTTCACCCATCACCACCCGCACTTCACGCGATTTCAGATCTCAAGATCTGAGGTCTCAAACTGGCGCAGGGTGCGGTTGGCTGGTCTATTCTCTGTTGCACTTGTCGTCGTCCGAGAAAACCTCAGATTTCAAATCTCAAATTTGGAGTACTGAGTTCTAAGTACTGAGTTCTGAAATCTGAAGATTTGAGATCTGAGATCGCCTCGAACGCCCCGCCGTTAGCGGGCTCGCTGCCCTTTAGTGTTCGGACTTTCCTCTCCTGTTCATTAGATCTGTCACCAGACCAAAACGAGCCAGCAGCGACCGCCCGACCTGTTCTCTTGCAAGGCCTCGCAATTATAGCAAACACGTGTTCAACACGTACAGCCGCTCGCAATGTGCTTTAACGTTGAGATTTTTGGGGATCTTTAGCCGAAGTACTTAAAGCCGACCCGCAGACCGTTCGTCACTCCCGTTGGCACACACAGCACTATGCCAGCCGAAGCGATTGAGTGAGAGACAGCGAGGGCAAAAAGATTTGGCTGGCGCTGGTAAACCGCCGCCCAAACAACCCCCCCAACGAACGTCAGTCCTGTTAAGAAAGGGTTGGGCAAATGCAGCAGGGCAAAAATGAACGCGACTAGCAACACACTGCGAGTTCCCGTGCCCAGTACTATCTGAGCGCGCCGATTGATGTAACCCTGGAGGGCGTACTGCTGAAACAGTGCCCACACGGGAAGGAGCAAGAGTCTCGGTTGAAAGGGCCTGAGGGTTAGCGAATCCGTGGTGAACCAGCCAAGTGCCAGGATCAAGAGTTCGCCTATCACAGTCGGTAAGAGCAGCAGACGCACGGCCGCTGGAAAATTGTCGAGACGAAAGCCTAACTCCTTCGCATTTTCCCCATAAGCCCGGTGCGATAACACCATCAAGGCCAAAGCCAGGATGATCGGCACCAGGACCGTCCACCGGCTTCGTCCCAGAAATGCGAGCATGACCCACTCAGCAAGCAATCCAGAGACGACGACGGAAACGATCTCCCACGCAGCCAGGACCTTGCCGGATATTTCTGCGCTCATTCCTTCCTGGATATCGTGGTCCATACTGAGTGGTTGGTGGGATTGATTAATGTCCAATAAAGTTTATCTCGATTCCACGACGACAAGCTGAAGTTTGTCGAACACCTGCGCCATCTTATTTCAACCAGGTCAAGGTGCCATCTTGATTGCGCCGAAAGCGTATCGGATCTCCAACAAGCTGTAGCGTGCGGCGAAGTCCCCCGCTACTCGTGTGCAGGGCATAGACTCGCGCCTCATGATCGCCGGAGGCGATGGTGGGAAGCAGAAACTCATAGCCGTGCCATTCATCCTTGGCCCATTTTGCTGCCATGACATCCGGCCGAGCCCGATTTGCCAAACCGTTGGCAATAAACACGTCGTCGATGAACAGTTGAACTTCAACGCGCTCCCCGGGTGCGGCATCGTCAACCACCCATCCGGCGATCGAATGATCGGTGGCTTCACCCCAACCGTGGAAAAAGGGAGGGAACGCCTGCGCAAAAAAGAACACCGCCATCGCACCGACGAGAACAGTCTCAGCGATTGACTTGCCAATCAGAATGTTGACCAGCCTGTTCGCCGGTTGTTTCATCGTAGATTGATCGCCTGATCTCGCCGTGCTCGTTGTCAGGTTCCTCTTACCCTGGGAGTCGGTAGCCAATCTGGCGGAAAGAGGTCGGGCCAGCGCGTCTTCAACTCTTCGCGAACCAGCTCCTCCACCTCGTCGGCAGTTTCACAATTGAGACTTTTTTCCGCGATTGCGCGAGCTTCGTTGGAGTCAATGTTTGATATCACCCGCCGCACGCTGGGAATCGAGGACGGAGTCATGCTTAAGTCCGTAGCTCCCATGCCAACCAGAATCACTGCATAGGCAGGCGTCGACGCCATTTCACCGCAAACGATCGCTGGAATGTTGGCTCGCTTGGCAGCCTGCAAGGTGCGATCGATGCCGTAGAGAACGGCGGGATGCAGCGTCCTGAACCACTCTGAGACGTTGTCATTTCCACGGTCAACAGCCAGAGTGTATTGCACCAGATCATTTGTACCGAGTTCGAAGAAGTCCACCGCGCGAGCAATTTGATCCGCCGTCAAGACCGCCGATGGCACTTCGATCATAGCGCCGATTCTTACGACGCCCTGCGACAGACCCTGCGCAGCAAGGCGAGCGCGCTCTTGCTCAAGTATTTGTCTGGATCGTCTGACATCGCCAACATCACCAACCATTGGTAATACGAGGTCGAGATGTCCGCTGGCTGCAGCTCGCAGGATGGCACGTAGTTGCGTGCGCATAACGTTTTCGTTACGTAAGTCAAAACGAATGGCGCGCAGGCCAAGCGCAGGGTTCTTTTCGGACGCATCCATTGTTTCGCGCCCGCCGAGGTCAAATAGCCGAACGATCGCGCCATCGTCGCCTGTAACCTCCGCCAGTTCCTTGTAAGCCTGGTATTGCTCGTCCTCAGATAACATCACTCCCGGGCGTGAGAGCAGAAATTCCGAGCGGTAAAGACCAACTCCGCAAGCACCAAATTTCTCGATGCCGGTGAATTCCGTGGCCAGCTCGACGTTGGCCCGCAAATTTATTTTGATACCGTCGATGGTTATCGCTGGACCTCGCTCGGCAATCATATCTTTGCTGCGACGCGTGACTCGGGTCTCAGCTTCAGCTTCATAAAACCGAATGGTTTCTGCCGAAGGGTTCAAAATAACTTCACCGCGGAAGGAGTCGACAATGATCTCGTCACCGGTGCGTGTGCGACGAAAGAAGTCGCGCAAGCCCACAACCGCCGGAATGCCAAGCCCTCGAGCAATAATCGCCATGTGCGAGGTCCATCCGCCGGTATCAATGACAATGGCGCGGGCGCGTTGGAGGTCCAGTTCAGCTACTGCTGATGGAAGTAAATCGGGAGAAACGATAATCGCATCTACAGACAGGTTGCCATGCTGCGGACGTTCACCACTCAAGTTGACCAGGAGACGTTGTATTACATCTTCAATGTCCGAGCCTCGTTCACGCAGATAGTCGTCTTTGATTTCTGAGTAAACGGCTAATAGCCGATCGCCGACGACTTTCACAGCCCATTCGGCGTTGGCCAATTCACGAGTAATATGTGCTTCGACCTCTTCGATCAACTGCGCATCTTCAAGAAAGAGCAGATGTGCATCGAAGATGTAGGCATGGCCGCGCCCGAGTTGTTCTTCGGCGCGTTGCTTGATGGCGCGCAGTTGCCTGCGGGCTATCCGCACTGCTGCGCGAAAACGGCGTAACTCGCGCGTCAGTTCCGTTTCATCGATGCGCGCTCGATAAACGGTCTTCGCGCCATCGTGCAGACGTAATACGCGCCCAATAACGATGCCGTCCGAAACTCCGAGTCCCTTCCAGCGACTCTCTTCCTGACTCCTGGCTGGGTGATTAAGTGCGACCCTGTCAGTCTCACCAAATTCATCGGCGAATAAGACAGCAACGGCTTGCAAAGCCTGCTTCTCGTCGACCCCGTCTACGATTAATTGCAGTTCTGTGCCCCGGGTTGCGGCCAGCATCAATACACTGAGAATCGATTTAGCGTCAGCGGTGACGCTGCCATCACGCCGCTTTAGTTTCACACTGCTGCTGAATTGGCTGGCGACGCGCACAAGCTTTGCGGCCGCGCGGGCGTGTAGACCAAGCCGGCTGGTGACGGTTAACTGATGTTCGATCATTAGTCTGCCGAACTTTTCCCAGGCGGCGTAAGAAGATCGCCGGCCATGTAGATCCCCTGCCTGCCCTGATCGCAGATGCGACGGGCCATGTCAACGAGCGATTCAGAGCCCGTTTGCGTGGCAAGCTTAATGACCATCGGCAAATTTACGCCAGTGAGCACTTCCACGCGACCCTCCTCGAGAAACATTGAAGCGATATTCGTTGGTGTTCCCCCAAACATGTCCGTTAGCAAAAGCACACCCGCCTCTTGCGAGACTCGCGAAATCGCCCGTTGAACTTCATCGCGCGCTGCATCCACATCGTCGTGCCAGCCAATCGAAACCGCAGTAATGTGAGAAACAGGACCGATGATCATCTCCGCGGCTGCCAGGAGCTCACCAGCCAAGTGACCGTGGGTGACAATGACGCCTGCGATTCTTCGTGTTTCCTCAGACTGCGCGGACTGTTGTTGGCTCATCGAGTTTCTCCTGACGCGTTATGGGTGGCGGTTGGCCTCTCGCACATCACGATGTACGGCATGCGCATCAAATCCAGCGCCTCGTAAAATCCTGGCCAAGGCGTTGGCCACCATTACGGAGCGGTGCCGCCCGCCGGTACAGCCAATACCCACCGTTACGTAAGACTTCCCTTCCCGTTTATATAGTGGCAGAAGGTAGTTCAACAGGTCAGTGAAGCGACGGAGGGTCTCGGCAACTTCCGGCTGTTCCTTTAGATACTTGACGACGCGTGGATCGTGTCCGGACAGCCGCTTCAGCTCAGGAATAAAATGGGGGTTCGGCAAATGTCGCACATCAAACAGCAATTCCAGGTCACCCGGGTTGCCATACTTATGTCCAAAGCTCAAGAGCTCGACTCGCATCGGAGTGCCCTGATGCTGGGGACTAAAACGATCGAGCAACAGCCTGCGTAGCGTATGCACGGAGTGATCTGACGTATCAATGATCTGATCAGCAAGAGAACGAATCCGGGCCATCGCCGTGCGCTCGGATCGTATCGCTTGTAACAACCGCTGGTCCTTGTGCGCCGGATGGGGACGTCGTGTCTCGCTGAACCGGTGTTGTAACACCTCGTCGGAAGCTTCGAAGAAAAGCACATGCACGTTCAGGCCTGTTGCTCGTAAAGCTCTCAACTGTTTACCAAAGTGCCCGAGAAAGCCCCCTTCCCGAATATCAATTACCAGCGCCGCCTGCTTGATGCCTTTTTCCTCGTCGGCTGTAGTGATTAGGCGAGCAAACGTCGGCAGCATAGTGAGGGGAAGATTATCGACACAGAAATAGCCCAGGTCCTGGAACGCATTAGTCGCTGAAGACATACCCGAGCCGCTTAAGCCCGTGATAATCACAATGTCGGGCGCAAGCTCGCTTTTTTGCTGTGGCTGATGTTTTCTTATTTGGGCCATGAGAAATCCGATCCGGAAATCACCAGGTTTTTCCAGTTTACCCGATCAGCTTCAACTTTTCTCGAATGGATCAAGGGCGGCCCGAACGAATAGTTGAAAGCAAGGCATCCAGCGATGGATCATCAACTTTTCACTCCGGAGGAGTGGGATGTTTATAGCCCGAGCGCTAAGGTCAATGCTAGCGCCGTTCGGAGGAGCGGAAATCAACTGGACCTGTACTCGTCTAGTCACCTTCCGCTCCTCCGAACGGCGCCGGAGGGGGTGCTTCTTCTGGAGCTATAAACATCTCATCCCTAACGGGGTGAAACCCTTCTCGCAGGAAGCACATCTGCAACGGAGCAAACCGTTAGCTGAGCTCTGGCTACTGGATTGAGCGGCGCACAACAGAGTACGACTGAATGAGGGTAACTCTGTTAGTTGTTTGGTAAATCTCCAACACGTTTGGCAAGCGACTTACGGTTCGATCAAGCCGAAGTTGCCATCACTCCGCTTGTAGAGCACTCCCAAACGCTCGGTATCGGCGTCACGAAAAACTACAAACTGATCGGCTTCGGATGTAAGCCGAAGCGCTGCCTCTTCCGCCGTCATAGGCTTAACTGTATAGCGCCGTGCCGCAATAATTCGCGGGGGTCGTGGCGAAGCTTCCAGACGACCATCTGGATCAGGAGCAACGGCCGCGGCTCGTTTTGCTCCCTGCTTTCGCCCGATGATCTTGTTCTTAAGCTTCAGAGCCTGCTTCTCGATCTTGCCTATAGCCGCCGTTAACGCCATATACATATCGGCATTGACGACTTTGGCCGTCAAGGTGTGCTCGCGCCAGTAGACCACTACCTCGCCTATGTGCCGGTTTTTTTCGACATCGATGATTACGTGAGTAGTAGCAGTTGAGTCGTTAAAAATATGCGCGAGCTTTTTGAAATGTTCTTCAACATGTTTGCGGATACCTGGCGAAACAACCACATGGCGACCAGTATACTCAAATTCCATTTATCTGCTTCCCTCCTCGATCAAGATCGGATAGAGCAACCCTAGCCGCTCGCAACTCGGCGAACCGCTCGGGAGAATCCATGATGGGTAACACTGATTTCTATGCGACGCCGCTTGAGGGGCTTATGTAACGGCGCGACGCTCACGCGACCCGGGGATTTGCATCTGATCGCGATACTTCGCGACCGTTCGCCGCGATAGTCTAATTCCGTCCTTGGCCAGGATCTTAACGACCTGATCGTCAGTTATCGGGTTGTGAGTATCTTCTTCTTCAATTAGCTTTTTAATTTTTAATTTAATTATGCGCGTGGAGATTTCTTCTCCGTCCTCGTTCATCATTCCTTCGGTAAAGAACCGACGCAGTTCGATTACGCCCTGCGGAGTGTGCGCATATTTCCGATTGACTACGCGTGATACCGTGGACAAATGCATTCCTATATCTTCGGCAATATCTTTCAACATCATGGGTTTGATGTATTCGACGCCTTTATCGAGAAACTCCTTTTGCCGCTGCACGATCGACTCAACCACCTTGTAGATGGTTTGCCGGCGGTGCTCGATATTCCGCAAAAGATCGACGGCCGATCGCACCTTCTCTCGAATGAAGCTCTTGGTTTCGTTGCTGACGCCAACTTGCCCGAGCATCTGCTGATACTGCTGGCTAATGCGCAGCCGAGGACTGCCGTCATCTGCAAAGTAAATGATGTAGTCCTGGTCGGCTTCGTCCAGTTTCTCAATATAAATTTCCGGAGTAATCAGGATGGGTTCTTCAGAAGAGTAGCCGCGCCCAGGATAGGGATCGAGTGTGCGGATGATTTGCACTTCAGCCAGCAGCGTATCGACATCAATTCCCGTCTGCTTCGAAAGGTTTGGTAGCTTGTGCTGCTGTAGATCCGTCAGGTGCTCGCCGATCAATCGAGCTGCGAGCCGGTCGCTCTCGCCACGAACCTCAAGCTGAACCAACAAACATTCGCGAACATCGCGGGCGCCGCAGCCAACTGGATCGAGTCGCATCACAGCATTGCGCGCCTGTTCCACGACCTCTTCAGACCAGGGACCCATCGCGGCAATCTCGTCATTCGTCGCATTCAACCGTCCATCGGCGTCAAGGTTCCCAATAACACAAACCGCAGCGTCGCACACCTCCTCCGAAACGGGATTCATGTGCAACTGCCATTCGAGGTGTTCAGCGAGCGATGGCGGCCTGGTAAGAAACTGTTCGAAGGTGGGCGCGTCTTCCTTGTACTCGATCTCCTGAGTCTTATAACCCGGATCGAGATAGTCCTGGAACTCTCGGCCGAAATCGATCTCCTCAAAAGGATCACGAGAACCTTCTTCTCCAACTATGTCGTCGCCAATTGAGTCCTCGCTTAAATCGGGGCCCGCCGCCTCAAGCCCCTCGCCCTCACCTTCACTGGAGGTGTTGGCTAAAAGCTCGGCATCGCCCGAACCGTTTGAAGACGGACTGCCAAGGTCCGGTTCAGATATTTCGATGGTCGAGTTTTCTGGCGTCGACCCGGGGTCGGCGTTGGCGAGATGGTCAAGAATCTTTTCTGCCAGTTCTTGCGCCTCTTCCTGGGTAGCAACCTCCTCGAGCACCGGATTTTCGAGCATCTGCTGCTGAATCAAATCAGTCAGTTCAAGGGTAGTCATCTGCAACATCTCTATGCGCTGCCGCAGTTGCGGCGTCAGCACGAGTCGTTGAGAGAGGCTGGTAGTAAGTTTAAGGGACATTCCTTAGGTCAAAACGTCAAAGGCAATTGGTTTTCTTATTATTGCGCTTCGCGCGGGAAGAATTATAACCGATTCGGGGCCGGTTTTGCGCGACCAGATTTACATCCTAAACTTTTCGCCCAGATAAAGTCGACGAACTTCCGCGTCATCTGTCAAGTCTCTGGGCTTACCCGAGCGAAATATTGAACCTTCGGCCATTATGTAGGCTCGATCGGTAACTCCGAGCGTTTCCCGCACATTGTGATCAGTTATTAGAATACCAATACCCCGATTCCGTAGATAAAGTATTACATTTTGGATATCGTCTACGGCTTTGGGGTCAATTCCGGCAAACGGTTCATCGAGGAGGATATATTGCGGTTCAGTCGCCAGGGCTCGAGCAATCTCGGTTCGTCGTCTTTCGCCGCCTGATAATGCGTCCCCGCGTGTGTTTCGCACATTCGCGATGCCAAACTCTTCCAACAATTCCTCAAGCCTTTTCAGCTGTTCACGTCTACGGAGGCCCATCGTCTCAAGTACAGCCAAAATATTTTGCGCCGCCGTCATTTTACGAAAAACCGACGGCTCCTGTGGCAGATATCCAAGCCCCAGGCGGGCTCGTAGATACATTGGCAGGCGCGTGAGGTCACGGTCTCCGAGGCGAACGCTGCCAGCGTCCGGCTGCTCCAGTCCCACAATCATGTAAAACGTGGTGGTTTTGCCGGCACCATTTGCGCCAAGCAGTCCTACAACTTCGCCTCTCTCCACAAACAGACTGACATCATCCACCACTCGACGCCTGCCGTAACTTTTCTGCAAACCCTCGGTGGACAGCGCAGACGCGGAGGGTGCTGCCCTTGCCGACTTCTCGCGTGCTCGTCCTGCGACATTTACTCCGTTACGCTCGGTAACGACCAAATCTTCCGCTTGCGTGCTCATCAGTTTAAAAATGAATTGTGGCTCTCGGTGTCTCTGATATACGTTTTCGGGTCTTGCTCAGGAACTTTGTAATGGGTTGTCACAGACTGAAGTATGTGCCACTCGTTACTGCTTGTTTACTTTGTGCGTAGACCTTACTCGTCCAGGTGAAAGAGGTCCCCGCGCATCGTCGGCCGTCACTTTATTCTCGCGCACGTATACCGTCAAACGATTACCTTCCGTACTTCCCTTTTCAGCGTCGTCCACACGCGCCGGATTCCCTTTCAGAACTACTACCTCGTCAGCCGTCGTATACTGTATCCAATCGCCCGTCCCTTTGCGATTGGGCTGGGTAAGCACCACGTTCCGCTGCGCTATAGTCTTTTCGACGTCGCTCGTATCTTTCGCCAGATAAGCATCAGTCACCCCACTAGTGATACGGTCGGTTCCCTGACGAATATCGACATTGCCTTCATAATGTATCGTTCGATTGGCGTCGGAGTAAGACATGGAATCGGACGAGGCAAACACGGGCACCGTCGTTGTCGCTCCCTCAATTTTTCGCTTGGAGTTGTAAAGCGCGCTTTGCACGCGCCCGGCCACTTCCATCCGTTTTTCATTTGCATAGATGGTGAGCTTGTCCCCTCGAACAAAGTTGTCCTCCTGCCAGGCGCGAGCGTTGCCAGTGTAAACAGCCACGCCACTGTCCTGATTAAACTCTGCACGATCACTGCTGATGTAAACCGGGCTTTTGACCTTGGTAAACGGTGTGGCTCCATTAGTTTGTTCCTGGCTGTAGTAGGTGGTCGCTGTCCTACCGCGGCTGTACGAGACGTTAGTATGAAGGTCGGCATCCATTTCGACGGCCTTCGTTCGTCCGCGTGAATCCCAAACGGTGGGTTCGCCGCCGCGCAACCGTACCGTGTCGTCGGCGGCAGTATATAACATAGTGGCCGACACGCCGTTTCGGTCGCCCTGATTGAACTTGGCATCACCCTGAGCATCCAAATGCTCGACATCTTGCGTCTCTTTTGCAAAAGCGGCAGTGATCTTCTGTGCGCCAATAGTTCGGGGCGCCCTCTTTTCCGATGGTTGCACTGCCTCGATAACAGCTTTAGCGCCACCAGTTGCAACAAAACTGCGAGCCAGATTTCCCTGTTCGTAAAAATCACAATCGAAACGCGGAGCAGTCAGTGTCTTCTTGTCGGCAGTTGCCGATTTCACCACCGGATCCACAAACAACTCAGCATTTCCTACTGCTTCAGCTGACTGAAGATCCTGTCCCGAAGAGCGCCAGATGAGTTTGACGGCGTCCGCAGTGAGCCGCTTATTCGCGGCGCGTGGATCATTTGCCTTCGATTTGGGCGCTGAAAGGTTGATTGTCGAGCGACCTTCGGTCCGCATTTGCTTCAAAACACTACGATCAGTCTGCGTGTCAAACAATACCTCTAGCACATTCGCGCCCGCCAACTCCAGGTCTGAATCCGCATCAAGAGTGCGCGCCCGCGTTTGATTCATGGCGACTGCCCGCTCAAGCCGCTGGTCCTTGTCGAGAAAAAAATCCATGTCTGAGGAATGAACTTCGGCAGCCTTCTTTTCCTCCATCGACCTCAAATAGGCGTTGCCCCTCACTTCGACTTTCTCCAACTTCTTTAGCGCATTCAAGGTAGCGTACATTACATCGCCACTCATGACCGCGCGATCCTGCTCGGCGGTGACACCTTCGGTAAAACTGAGCTTTGACGTGTCTTGCTCGAATAGCGCGTGACCGGATCGAATTGTCACAGGCTTCGATCCTGGAGATGGTTTGGACTTTGGCTCAGTCGGCAGGTGAGGAGCTACGGTGATCTCTACGTCCTTTTGCAATTGGAGTTTCTTGGTCTTGGACTCGACTATTGCACCAGTCGAGTGACCCGTAACATTTTCCCTGCTGAACGAGATAGGAGCGTCTGTTTGTGCTACTTCACTATTCTGGTCGAAGGTGAGCGATTCGGTGTTGACCTTCAGAGCGTCCTTCGTTTCGATCTTCACGCTCCCAATAAAAGAAATCACTGACGTCTTCGGATCGTAGATGGCCCGGTTCGCCGCAATTTGATCCGGCTTATCACCAGTCGCCGGATAGACCGCCAGGCTAACATTTTCGAGTTCGTGATGATTGTCAGAGAAGGTTATATCTCTGGACGCCTTTACCAGCAGATAGAGCCGGTCGCCCTTGGTGACGCGCTGCTCGTATCCTTCAATGATGCCGGTAACTTCCTTGGAAAGCTCAGGAGTTTCCGACTTCAGCCGAAATGGTTTGTTGTTACGCAAACGATAGTACGAGATGCCGACGAAGGCGAGACCTGCCACTAGCAACACCAGGGCAACAATGCGCGCCACCAGCGGTACCCTCGCTCGCAACCCGATGGCCATTGCTCTTCGTCGTGTTACTTCTTGCATGAATTGTCCGTCGTCCGTCGTCAGTAGTTGTTTTTAGTCTGGTCTTTGGTCTTCGGCCTTAGATCTTAGTCGTCTCAGCCTGGCGAGCGTATGCTGACATGCGGGCGCCATCGCCGCAACTGGCTACCTCGATAAGTGCCCGTAACCCCGGATTGGGATGTTTTCGGCAGGTCTCTGAGGCCAAGTTCGTGATTCCTATAGATCAGCACCGGCTCAGACTGATCAATAGCCTTCAGTAAACGCGGGACTGCTGCTCTCAAACACAATATCAAATGAGTGTCGTTAAGTTGTACTATGCTCCGCCTTTCCCAAACTGAGATGTTGAAAGCCCTTGGACTTGACGGTGTTCTTGATTACAAGCGTCTTCCGAGTACGAGCTGGGAAAGAATGAGCCGCCACTTCGCGTGTTGCTTGCGTACGGGCGGCTGGCAGGAGTTTCCATGGAAACGGCTCGCTGACGATGAGTTACAGCTCCCTAACTAAGAGATTTTTGTACGCTTCGCTCCTCACGTATATACGATCAGGGTCCCCTACTCCATCGAAAGGAGGAATTCGCATCACAAGCTGACGTCGCTTAAAAACAAGTTTCTTGTCATAGATTATAGATTACTTAAATGATTGATTGTACATGATGTTTGAGCCCGTCCGCGCGCAAATGATAACTGACATATACGCAACAGTAACGATCGTTGAGCCTTCCTTTGGACGGCTCGACAAACAGGCTCAGATACAACGTAAACGATCTATCTGGCTCGCAAGCAATACTGGCGCTGAGAGTATCGTAACCGGACCCCGCATTTCCTGGCCGGGGTTTCACCAGCACGGAGGATCTAACCTTTGCGGCAGGCGGCCAGAGCTTGAGTGTTGGACGTTCCGAAGGAAACGATCTTGTTTGAAATCATCCATCCGTAGCGAATCGACATACAACCTTAGCTGTAGCTACTGAAGGAACATTGCGAATCGCCGATTTAGACTCACTTAACGGCACACTTGTAAACGGCCATTCTGTTCCGAGGAAGCAAACACGAAGCGTTAGTGAAAAGGATGTGGTTAGTTTCGGAAAAGTTAAGTACGATTTCGGAGAGAGCTGCGCAGATAAGAACTCCAACGACATTCTAGCGCCGACAAAGCATACGTCTGAAAGGCTTGCCTACCACATAGCAGCTAAAACTACTGTATCAATTGTCAATTCAAATCCAAATCGGTAGGCTTGTCGTCGCCCTCTCGGCAGCCGCGCATACCGCTACAGGATTAACAGATAGGGTCCTTTTAGGAGGCTTTGAGATTTCTCTACGCGCATTCTAAGGAGGATTCGAAATGCAAAACATCCACAGAGTTACTTACGCGCTTCTTGTGCTCGTCTTGGGCACAGCAGTCTTTGCTATAACACGCGGCAGAGGACAAAACGCAGCGACTGCCGCCAACAAACAGGCTTCAACCCAAGGGGCCGAAAGGGATAATGCCGTTAAGAAGTGGTATCCGACTGCGGACTATGATGAGGCTGAACCGTCAGATCCCGGTAAGCGGGCGGCGAGAAAGGAAGCGCAGAAACGACATAACAAGTCCCCTGTCGGGGTAATGAGAACTCCTCATCCTGAGGATGCCGAGGTTGTTGCCTACAGCGAGGGCACACTCGACTTTCCAGCACTTCCAGTTGGCAAGAGCGATCTAATTGTCGAGGCGGATGTTTTGGCCGCAGAAGCTCACCTATCTGAAAATAAGAGGAGCGTTTTCTCTGAATTCACGATTCGAGTCAACAAAGTATTTAAGACGGCGACGGCAACCTCACCGAGGCAAGGTGATGTAATCACGATTGAGCGAGTTGGAGGGGTGGTGAGGTACCCAAACGGTCGAACGCTCTTATATAGAAATGCAGGTGTTGGAATGCCCCGCGTCAGCGGACGGTACGTGTTCTTCCTCAGTGCATTCAAGGATAGCGAGAATTATATGATCCTCACTGGATATGAATTCGGCGAGAAGGGAATTGTCCCGCTCGACCAATCTCAACAATTCGAGGCATTCACGGGATACGCAGCCCCAGCGTTCATTACCGCGATAGACGACCTGCTAGCTAAAGCATCATCGCGTTAGGAGAATATAAAGATGTCATTGACAACCAAACATCTCACGCTGCAGGTTCTTCTCCTAACCACTTGGATCGCCATCATTGTGGGAACACGCACTGCTGAAGTGAACTCCCAAAGTAGCTGTGGCATGCCGCTGTCTTCAACACCTGCACCCAATTAAACTCCCCCTACCGGAAGTTGGCCGCAGGGTAAGGTAGTACACGTCCTATTTGATAATTTCTGGACACTACCCGAGGCAGGTTACTTTGAACAAGGGATCAGGAAATGGAACCCGCCTGATAACATCAATTGTTCCGGCGTTAGGTTTGACGATTTCTCAGGTATAGAAATTTATGATGCCTATGAGCCAGTTCCGAACGACACAGTCTACTGGATCAAGGCAGACCCCAATGAATGGTTACGACGGAATTACTTATACTCTGCTTGATTCTTTTAACCGTACACGCGCAGTGAGGACGCTTATTCGGCCTGGTGCCATGAATACTGTCAACAATACGTACTTTGTGTATCTCGGTACACATGAGATGGGACATCCCTTCAACCTAATGGATTGCCTTGGTGAAAATTTATGCACGACCGGGCCTGGAAACTCAATTATGAATGGATGGGCTTACCGAGTCTTTTAATACCGGCGGCCCAAAGCAGTGTGATAATTATGCCGTCGACCGGAATTATTGTCCGCCGACACCGACCCCGACGCCAACGCCAACGCCAACACCAACTCCGACGGAAGAGGAGGTCTGTAATAGTAATTTCGGGTTCTGGTTCACAAACGCTTGTTACTACTCCGCTATCCCCGGATGCAATCCGGACGAGTGGGGATTCTGGCATTCTTGTAATGAATGCGCTTACTACTGCTCTGGTTGTAGTTGCCTAACTGACACTCCGATTGTGATTGATGTGTTGGGTAACGGTTTTAATTTGACCAACGTTTCTGGCGGCGTAGCTTTTGACCTTAACAGCGATGGAACCGCTGAACATCTATCCTGGACTGCGGCTGGCAGTGATGACGCTTGGCTGACACTCGATCGGAATGGCAACCGGGTGATCGACAACGCAACCGAGATGTTTGGCAACTTCACTCGCCAGCCTGAGCCGCCAGCGGGCGAAGCAAGGAATGGCTTCCTTGCCCTTGCTGAATATGACAAGCCAGCCAACGGCGGGAACGGTGACGGAAAGATCAATCAAGGCGACTCCATCTTTAGTTCGCTACGCTTGTGGCAGGACATAAATCACAACGGCATCTCAGAGGCTAGTGAGCTTCACACCTTCCAAGAGCTTGGTCTAAAATCCATTGACCTCGACTATAAGGAGTCAAAGCGGAGTGATCAGTACGGCAACGGGTTTCGCTATCGGGCAAAGGTCAAGGATACGAACGATGCCCAAAATTGGGCGCTGGGCTTGGGATGTCTTTCTTATTCAAACAGCACGCTGAAATGTTCTCGTTTAAAAAACAAGAAGGATTGCCGGGGTGAGGATGGTGATTCCATGCCCGGGCCAGCGAGGCAACACGTTCTGTCTCTTGCCGTCGCGCGATCCAGTGTTTGGCAATCATTCGTTTCCCAGCTTAGTCCGCAAACCATCCATCGGCATCCAGCAGCTTAACGCCAATCAGTTGGTGGCCATCCACTTCATCATGCCACACACCATTGACCTCGGCGTCAAGCTGACGACCGAATGGTGGCGTCAGCTTCAAAACAGTACCCACGACAACCGGTGTTTCGAGGATAATTGTGGCGCCACCGCGGCTGATCTTAATAGCCTGAGCTTTAACGTGAAAGGGATTCCCGGCGGCATCCTGCCCGCCGACTTCCACCGCCAGCTCAACAGGAACACGCGGACTGCGCGGCCTTTGTGAAGGAGCCCCCACTCCATCGCGTTCTTTCTCGTTCATCGAATCACCAACCTTTTGAAAAATCAGCTCTAATCGTAATAAGAGGTCGGGGGCGTACTCAGTTTACCGAATATTGCGCACAATTGTTAAGCCTCGATCCAGTCTCAATTCACAGCCGCTGTGATGTAGCCTGTGTATAGCAATAAAAGAATTAGCACGCCCACAACGATGCGATAGCCGATGAAGATCCCAGTTGAATGAGTTCTCAGAAAACGCAAAAGAAACCAGATCGAAGCATAACCGACGACACCCGAAACGATGGCGGCCACTAACAGCGCACCATAACTGCCAGGCGGAAGCCGGTGAATCGCTTCTTTCAATTCCAACAGGCCGCTTGCGGCAATCGCGGGGATCGAGAGAAGGAACGAAAAGCGGGCCGCAGTTTCCCGCGTTTCTCCGATAAATAGGCCGGCCATAATTGTTGAACCCGACCGGCTTGATCCCGGAATCAGAGCAAGCACCTGCGCTGATCCGACTGCAATTGCATCTCCGGCAGCGAGTTGGTCCATCGTCCGTGTCTTCTTACTTACGAGTTCTGCGATTGCCAATAGAATCGCCACGACAATCATCATCGTGGCGATAACCCACAGGTTTTTAGTGAAGGTGCCCTCAATCTGTTTCTTGAAAAGCAGACCAACGACCGCGACCGGCAGTGAACCAATGATCACGAGCCAGCCCAGCCAGGCATCATGAGATAATCTGCCGGCAGAGCTACTCCTGTTACCGCTCAGCAAGGCCACGTGGTCTCGAATAAACGCCACGGTAATATTCAGAATGTCACGAGCGAAATAGATCAGGACCGCCAGCAGCGTCCCGAGTTGGACGACCGCGATGGTTGCGGTCGTCTGCTGGGCCTGAAGCGTTTTGTCGATCCCGTCGTAGAGACCGACCGCCCGCGCCGCAAATACCAGGTGCGCAGTTGAACTGACCGGAATGAACTCAGTAAGTCCTTGAACGATGCCTAATACAATTGCTTGCAGAAGAGTCATTGGGTTTTTATTCTCTGAACGAATTCCGCGTGGCCATCCGGTCGTAGAGGAAGTTTGGCATCACCATCCCCAATCGCACAATACTGGCCAGTTGCCACGGAAATGCATACGACTTTCGTTTCTTCTCAATCGCACTGACAATTTTATTAACTGCCGTATCGAGTTCCATCAAGAAAGGCATCTTTGCCTCGCGACCAGCCGTCAAGGGCGTCTTAATAAACCCTGGGTGAATAATGGTCACAGCAATGCCCCTTGGTTGCAGATCAAGTCGCAGGCTTTCAAAAAGGGCAGACAGTGCTGCCTTGCTGGCGCCGTAGGAAGCAGACTTGGGTAAGCCACGGTACGCCGCCAGGCTGGAGATGGCTACCAATTGTCCGTGACCATGCTCGATCATCTCTGGCACAACCGCTGCGACACTGCAAGCGGCGCCGATAACATTGACGCTTAGTGTCCTGGCAACCTCACCTGGCTCTAAGTTGGCGGCATCGGTCGTTGTGCCGATACCTGCATTCGCGATCATCACGTCGATGGGCCCGAACTCTTCCCGCAGTCGGTTTGCGGCCTCTCTCATTGCCATACCATCCTGCACATCCGCTGCGAGAGGAATCGCTCGTCCACCTTCCGCTTCGACTTGCTTAACGATCTCAGCAAGCACTTCTGAACGGCGCGCGATGAGACCCATCTTTGCTCCCCGCCTGGCAAGCTCTAACGCTAGTCCGCGGCCAATTCCGGAAGAAGCTCCCGTAATCATTACGACTTTATCTTGCCAACTCATAAGAATAGTCTGGAGTCTGGAGTCTGGAGTCCGGAGTCTGGAGACTTCGAGTTTGAACCATGGACCAATGTTTAATCCTAGACTCCAGACTCCCGACTCCCGACTCCCGACTCCCGACTCCAGACTCCCAACTTCTTAACAGAGTTCACCGACATAATCACCGAGCGCCCGTAATGCCTTGCCGAGATCTTCCTGCCTGATCAAAAGATGGTCGCGTGAAAACGAAGAGAGCGCACCCATCGAGACCCCTGCCGCAGCCAGGATTTCGCTCACCCGCGCGAAATAGCCAACTACGTTCCACGGTAGTTCTATGTCGAGCGTGACCAACCGAAAGTTTCCCTCCACCCTGGCGTCGCGAACAGCATGACGCATTCGCTGCCAGTCGTCGTCTTCGACCAACAGGGTTACTTCTTTGTTGTCGCGAAAGATCATGAACTGCGCGTCTGCGCTGGGACTCAGTTCTGATTCCTGCAACAGGCGAGTCCAGTCGTGATGGCGAAGACCGACCAGGACGTAATCGGCTGGTGCAACCTCAATCTTTGTTGCTTTTAGGAGGTTGGAAACTGTCTTTTCGGCGGTGGTTTGAGACATCGCGCGCCTGATAGTAAGGCTCAATCGTTTTGGGCAGGTCTCAAGCAAAAGACTATGTCGCGGAAAATTGACGTATTTTCGTGGACAGTATCTTGTTTGAACTCAAACTCGAACAACGACCGGCAAGATCACGGGCTTAGAGCCAACCAGTTTCTGGATGAATCGCTTTAATTCGACACGCACGTGTTCCTTTAGAAGAGTTTCGTCCCGCAGTGTGTCGCGGGAAGCACCCGCGATTGAGGCTGCCACAATTCGCTGCGCCTCTTTCATTAAGCCATTCGAGCAGTCGAAACCTCGCACCCCTCGAGCGACTATCTCCGGCTCGGCTTCCATTTCGCCCGTTTCCGCATCGATGGTGACAACCAGCGTTATGATTCCCTCATACGCCATCTGTTTGCGCTGACGAACGGTCTCACCATCTATCTCGTCGAATCCCGAGTCATCGATGAAGGTGCGGCCGATGTCTCGCTTGTTAACCACCGTTGCTCGTTCACCATCCAATTCCAAAACATCACCATTTTCAATCAGGATGATGTTTTCTTCGGCAAAACCGAGATGGTTCTTCACAAACTCTTTATGTCGAAACAACATCCGATACTCACCGTGAATCGGCACCAGAAACTTTGGCCGCACGGCTTCAGTCATGATGCGAATGTCTTCTTGTGAGGCGTGGCCGCTAACGTGGATCAACCTTCGCTTCTCTTCAATGATGTTGGCGCCTCGCTTATAAATGTGGCCAATCATGCGGGAGATAAGACGCTCGTTTCCCGGAATGATCCGAGCCGATAGAACGACCGTGTCGCCCTCTTCGATTGTTATGCCCTTATACACCTGTGTGGCCATCTGCGAGAGAGCGGCACGAGACTCCCCCTGGGAACCGGTTACGAGAAGCACCAGTTCATGATCACTCATCTCCTTGGCCTGATTGAGCGAAACCAGCAAACCGTCAGGGATGTCTAAATAACCGAGGCGATCGGCAACCTCGACATTCTTCTGCATCGAACGACC
>WNFY01001629.1_pt1 | contig 21338 bp, 3 predicted proteins | sample 5400091 | NCBI WGS metagenome assembly WNFY01 (sample SAMN13153364, study PRJNA577476) | soil metagenome | isolation source: 60 cm soil or saprolite under grassland replicate 1 | place: USA:California | collected 2016-06-15
CTTCCCGCGTCTGCTCCCTTGCCCCCTGAACAGGCCCGCTTCCGGCTGTATGAAGCGATTGGGATGTTCCTCAAAGCCATTGGTGCACCACATGCACTGGTGCTGACCCTTGACGATCTGCAGTGGGCAGACACCGCAAGCCTCGACCTGCTCTGTCACGTCGCACGCCATCAGCCCAACGCCCATCTCCTCGTGGTAGGTGCCTACAGAGAGAGTGAAGTGTCCCATCATTGCGCACTTGCCCGTACCCTCACCGAACTCTCTCGTCAGCGCGTGCTCACGACCGTGACCATTGGTCCACTTTCGGCCAGAGAGACAGGCATGCTGGCCGAGGGCAAACTGAGTGGGGCTCTCCAGCCAACAGCGAAAGCCCTGCTGCATACACACAGCGAGGGCAATCCCTTCTTTGCCGAGGAACTCTTAGACGGGTGGATTGAGGAGGGTGCGCTGGTACACGAGCAAAACCAGTGGATGGCCGTTACTCCACTCGATCACGCCCTACCTCCGAGCATTGTGGGTGCCTTGCGGCAACGCTTTGCACGCCTCTCTGCACAGAGTATTGATCACCTGCGGGTGGCGGCCATCATTGGACGCACCTTTGATCTCTCGCTGCTTGCCGCGGTGCAGGAGCAAGAGGTGGAAGTGATTGAGGCGAGTTTGCTTGAGGCTGCACAGGCTCGGCTCGTCCGAACCGATCAGACGGGAATCTTCACGTTCACCCATGACAAAATTCGTGAGTGCCTCTATGCTGAGGTCAGCACCTCTCGGCGTCGACGCCTGCATGGGCTCATTGGTGGCCTCCTTGAGGCCCGCTATGGGCAAGAGCAGAGCATGAATGTGCACCAACTCGCCGCGCTGGCCTTTCATTTTGTACACGGTAGCGACCCACCGCGAGGTGTCGATTACTCGCTCCGTGCTGCCACACAGGCACTGCAAACGGCAGCTGCTGAAGAGGCCATCTCCCATTATCGCACGGCCCTGGACCTGCTGAGTGAAGAGGACAGACGACGTGGTGATGTGCTGCTCAGGCTGGGCAAAGCGGCCCTGTTGGCAGGCCAAGAGGAGGAGGCTGAGAGTGCCTATACTGCCGCACAGAGCTGGCTGCTACAGGAGAATGACCGGGAAGCTCTGGCGAAGGCCGTTCATGGACTGGGAAGAGCTTACTGGCGACAGGATAAACGAGCCGCAGCGCGGGCAGCGTTCGAACAGGGACTGACACTGCTGGGTGATCGTCCGTGTGCGGAGACCGTGGATATCCTGACTGATCTCTCCCTGCTGCTCACCATCTACATGGGGCAGCAAGAGGAAGGGATGGCCTCTGCCCAGCAGGCACTAGAGATGGCGAAGCTTCTGGGAGACACGCGATTGGAGGAGCGAGCGCGTCGCATCATGGCGGAGAACCTCTCCCTGCATGGAGAAGATCTCGTTGCAGCCGTGCAGTTTCTCGAGCAGGTCCTCAGGCACACGGTGGCGCATGGCGATTTGTCGGAGGCCGCGGAGTGCTGTCTGAACCTGGCGGTGGCCTCCTACTGGATGGCTGACATGAGACGTTCTCACGAAGCAAGTGCTCAGCGCCTCGCGCTCGTTGAGCGCTGTCGGCAACCGCACCACTTGCGCACCACCTACACCTGGCTGGCCTTGCTCCACGCTTCACAGGGCAGATGGAGAGATGCAGAGCAGATGATTGAGCGAGCGCATCCCATTGTTGACCATCTGGCCAGCCCCATGCTTGCTGCCTTCCTCCACCAGATCCACGGCTTTCTGGCCTACCAGCAGGAAGCGTACCCAGAAGCAGAGCGCGAGTTACAAACCGCCCTGGTCATGACAGAACAGGATCGGCACATGGGTCTGGGGATGCTCATGTTCTACCTGGGGCTACTCGGCCTCGTACAAGCGATGATGGGCGAAGAGGAGGAGGCACGGGCATACATGGCGCGAGTCGAGGCCCAGCTCGCGCTCCTGCCTGCTGATATTCTCCCGACGGCTCCGCTGTTGATCTGCCTCGCGCTCACGGCCATGACTCTTGGTGACCCCGAACGTACGAAAAAGCTGTATCCCGCTCTGCTTCCCTTTCACGGCCAGCACTACTGGTTCCTGGTGGATCGGGTTCTGGGCATGCTGGCGCTGCATGGTGGGCAGTGGGAAGCGGCAGCGGAGCACCTGACTGCTGCCGAGGCCACTGCCCAGCGCGAGGGACTGCGACCTGAACTGGCGCGGACACTCGTGGCACAAGCCGACCTCGAAGAAGCACGAGGAGGGCAGGGAAGCACCATCCGCGCCCGGCAACGGCTTTTACAGGCGCTGGCCCTCTTCGAGGAACTGGGCATGGCCGACTCAACGGGCCGGGTGCGCCGCCACTTGCGTGTGCTGGCCCATCGGACTCGTGACCCTCTCGCATCACCGCTGCCAGCCAATCTGACCAGGCGGGAGGTGGCGGTCCTCCAACTGGTTGCTCAGGGCAAGAGCAATAGTCAGATCGCTCTGGCATTGGGACTCAGCGAGAAAACGGTGACCAATCACCTGACCCATATCTTCAACAAGACGGCCTGTGACAACCGGGCCGCTGCCACTGCCTTTGCCATCCATCACGGTCTGGTATGATCCCCCTCACGCTGCACTCACCCTCGCGACATCTAGGGCGTTTCTCCCATATCGGGGAGCACCTGATCTCCTCATCGCCGCACCAGCATGCGCAACTCTAGGACCTTTCTCCCATATCGGGTACCCTCTTCCATCATTTGACAACGCTTTTCAAAAATGGGAGGTTTCTCCGATGTCAGGGCGACTGAGAGCAGGTATACTTCCGTTATCGAAGGAATGACGATGGGGGTCGGGTGTCCTCTATAGCCAGTGGCAAGGAGCTTGCGTTCCTGGCTGAGCAAAGGAGAGCAGAGATGTTTGTCACTGTTTCCATCTACAGGGCAAAGGCTGGCGAAGAGGATGCGATTATTGCCCTGCATGAGGATTGGCAACGCCATCAGCAAGCGAAGGCGAAAGGCTACCTTTCGGGAGAATTGCTCAGAAATACCCAGGCACCCCGCGAGTTCATTGCGATTATGCGCTTCGAGAACCCAGCGTTTGCCCAGGCGCTAGCAAACGACCCTGAGCGAAACGCATGGTATAGACGGTTAGTCAGCCTGGTTGAGAACGTGCCAGTGCTCACAGAGTATACCCGTGAGTGGCCCCTATGAGTAGCAGAGACGAAGATGTTGAACACGCAAAAAGCACAGAGTGAGAATAAAGAAACGCCACCTGAGAAAAGTAGCATTTCTGTGCCTTCTCTCTCGCTACCCAAAGGCGGAGGGGCGATCAAAGGCATCGGCGAAAAATTCTCAGCGAATCCTGTGACTGGAACTGGCTCTCTCAGCGTTCCCATTTTCACTACGCCAAGCCGCTCCGACTTTTATCCGAAACTATCTCTTTCCTATGACTCTGGAACTGGAACTGGCTCGTTCGGCCTTGGGTGGAACCTCTCCATCCCCTCAATTACCAGAAAAACAGATAAAGGGTTGCCGAGGTATCAGGATGCTGAGGACTCCGACATCTTTATCCTCTCGGAGGCTGAGGACCTTGTACCTTCTTTTACATTACAAGGCAACACGTGGACACGGGAGTTAGGTCCACCCGATCCTAATTTCACCATTTGGCGTTATCGCCCAAGGGTAGAAGGATTGTTCGCCCGTATCGAACGTTGGGAGAACAAGAAGACCGGTGAGGTTCACTGGCGATCGGTTTCCAAGGAGAACATTACCAGTATCTACGGAAAAAGCTCTACTAGCAGAATAGCTGACCCTGAGGATGACTTGCGTGTTTTTAAATGGTTGCTTGAAGAAAGCTATGATGACAAGGGGAACGTTATTCTGTACGAATACAAGCAGGAAAACGCAGATAACATAGACCCCTCTCTACCACAGGAAAGAAATAGACTTGCCGGTTCTGCTGGTTTCGCAAATCGATATCTGAAGTGCATCAAGTATGGCAATAAAACGCCTCACAAGCCAGAAGATATGGAGTTCCCCGCAGATAATTGGCTCTTTGAAGTAGTTTTTGACTATGGGGGACATGATAGAGATAATCCTACAGTAGAGGAAGTCCAGAAGTGGCTGTGCCGCCCCGATCCTTTTTCCAGCTTTCGTGCTTGTTTTGATGTGAGAACGTATCGGCTCTGTCAGCGCGTCCTCATATTTCACAACTTCGAAGAGTTGGGCAAAACTCCTTGTCTGGTACGGTCGACCGACTTCACCTATACAGAAGGTCCTGCTGCTGCCATCACCTCCTATCTCACCTCCATCACACAGACAGGATACATCAAAAACGTCGGGACAGGAGGGTATGACAAGAAATCATTCCCGCCTCTCGAAATCACCTATACTGAACCCCAAATCGATGAAGAAATCCATGATATCGATGCCGACAGCATTGAGAATCTGCCAACTGGTCTGGATGGTACGGCGTATCAGTGGGTGGACCTGGATAGCGAGGGTATCTCTGGAATACTGACAGAACAGGCCGATGCCTGGTTCTACAAACGCAACCTGGGGGACGCGCATTTTGCTCCAATCCAGGTAGTCGCAACTAAACCGTCACGGTCGAATCTGCAAAGCGGCCAGCAACAGCTCATGGACCTGGCAGGTGACGGGCACAAATACCTTGTACAGTATAGCGCACCGCTCAAGGGCTTTTACGAGCGTGATGATGAGGATGGTCAATGGGGACCATTTACTCCCTTCCTGCATTCACCCAATATTGCCTGGAATGACCCCAACTTGAAATTCGTCGATCTTGATGGCGATGGCTTTCCCGACATTTTACTCACAGAGGATGAGGTGTTTACCTGGTACCGCTCTCTCGCCAGAGATGGTTTTGAGCCAGCGGACCGTGTGCGCAAGGCGAGGGATGAAGAGAAAGGCCCGACCCTGGTCTTCGCCGATCCAACGCAGTCCATTTACCTGGCAGATATGACTGGTGATGGTCTTACCGATCTCGTGCAAGTTCGCAACGGCGAAATCTGCTATTGGCCGAATCGCGGATATGGTCGTTTCGGAGCTAAGGTCACGATGGATGCAGCACCTCCTTTTGATTATCCCGACTACTTCGATCAAAAACGTATCCGACTTGCCGACATCGATGGGTCCGGCACTACAGATATCATCTACCTGGGACGAGATACCATCACCTTCTGGTTTAACCAATCGGGAAATAGTTGGAGCGAACCGCACCACCTCAACAACTTTCCAGCAGTAGACAACCTGGAAGCCGTGACGGTGGTTGACTTACTGGGAAATGGAACAGCGTGTATCGTCTGGTTCTCACCCTTGCCCGCCGACACTCGTCAGCCCATGAGATATATCGATCTCATGGGCGGGCAAAAGCCTCATCTCTTGCAAAAGATCAACAACAACATGGGCAAGGTGACAAACCTGAAATATGCGGCTTCCACAAAGTTCTACTTGCAAGATCAGGCAGCAGGCACGCCGTGGATCACCAAACTGCCGTTTCCCGTTCATGTGATCGAGCGAGTCGAAACGAATGATGCGATCAGCGGAACACGACTCGTCACCATCTATAGCTATCACCACGGTTTTTATGACGGTGTGGAGCGCGAGTTCCGGGGATTCGGCCTCATCGAACAACGAGACGCAGAGTCATTCACGCAGTTCAAGGCCAATGCGAACTCCCCTGCATCCCAGCGTATTATCGAGGAAGACCTGTTTGTGCCGCCCACTTACACAAAAACCTGGTTTCACATGGGTGCCTATATCGATAGACAGAACATTTCCCAGCACTTCGCCGCAGAGTATTACACGGGCGACCCCAAAGCAACGCTCTTACCCGATACCATGCTTCCACTTGGCCTGACTGCGCAGGAAGAGCAAGAGGCATGTCGAGCGCTCAAGGGAAAAATACTGCGACAGGAAATCTATGCAGAGGACGGCATGCCTCAAAGCTCAGACCCGTACAGTGTCACCGAGCATACCTATGCGATCAGAACAGTACAACCTCTTCTAGACAATCCGCATGCGGTATTCTTTGTCAACGAGCAAGAGGCCATTGAGTTTCACTACGAGCGCCATCCTGAAGACCCGCGCTTCAGTCATCACATGACTCTGGAAGTGGACGCTTTTGGCAATGTCACGAAATCCGCCACCATCGGCTATTCTCGACGCACGCCGGTCTTCCCAGAGCAAGCAACAACGCTGATGACCTACTCGGAGGCTGATTTCATCAATCGGGCGGATGTTGAGGATTTCTACCGTATCGGTGTGCCCTCTGAAACCCGAACCTATGAAATCACAGGGGTAGGAGAGCCGCAAGCAGGAAATACATTCTTCACGGTACCCGCTATCCTGGCTCAATTGCAAAACGCAGGAGACATCTCGTATGAGATGCAACCAACGGCTGGCGTAGTGCAAAGGCGGCTCATTGAGCACACACAGACGCTCTACTACAAAGATGATTTGTCTGGCCCACTGCCTTTAGGACAGGTCGAATCGCATGCGCTACCTTATCAGACCTACAAGGAGGCATTGACGCCTGGCCTGGTAACCCAGGTCTATGGTAACCGTGTTAATGATGCGCTTCTGACGGGCGAAGGCGGGTACATTCAGCAGAACGGTGCATGGTGGGTTCCTTCTGCACGATCCGTCCCAGATGCCGGTCAGTTCTATCAGCCCGTACAGGTAATCGATCCATTAGGCAACACCTCCACTATCACGTATGATGCTCATGCCTTACTCATGATACAGACAGAAGATCCACTGAAGAACGTTGTTCAGGCCAGAAATAATTACCGGACGATGCTGCCAGAGCTGGTGACCGAGCCAAACGGCAATCGCTCTGCTGTCCTCTTCGATGCGCTTGGGATGGTCGTGGAGACGGTCGTGATGGGGAAGGAAACAGAGCAGCTAGGGGACACTTTGGCTGCTCCAACCAGCAGACTCGAGTACAACCTGCTCAACTGGCAACAAAACCAGCTTCCCAACTATGTGCATACCTCTGCACGTGAGCAGCATGGAGCCGCGAATCCACGCTGGCAGGAGACGTACAGCTATTCCGATGGCTCCGGCCACGAGGTGATGAAGAAGATCCAGGCAGAGCCTGGGCCAGCATTGACCGTCGATGCACAGGGCAACCTGAAAACGGTGAATACCTCGCCCCAGGTACGCTGGGTCGGCACAGGCCGCACCATCTATGACAACAACGGGAACCCTGTCAAGAAGTACGAGCCATACTTTAGTGTTACCTTCGCGTACGAGACAGAGCAGGTACTGGTCGAGTTAGGCGTCACACCTATCCTCCACTATGATCCATTGGGCCGCTTGATCCGCACCGATAACCCAGACGGCACCTTCTCCAGGGTAGAGTTTGATGCATGGCAGCAAATTACCTCAGATGAGAACGACACTGTAGTGGAAAGCCAGTGGTATGTTGATCGAGGTAGCCCGAAGCCCGCTGATCCTGAGCCGACCGATCCCGAAACACGGGCATGCTGGCTAGCTGCCCACCACGCCAATACACCGGCTATAGCTCACCTCGACGTGCTCGGTCGCACCTTCTTGACCATTGCTGACAATGGCCCCGATGGCAAATACCAGACCCACGTGAAGCTCGATATCGAAGGCAATCAACTGGTCATTACTGATGCTCGCGGGAACCAGGCGATGGTGAATACCTTCGACATACTCAAGCGCAAGCTCTACATGCATAGTGTAGATGCAGGCCAGCGCTGGATCTTGCATGACGTGGTCGATCTTCCAATGAGGGAATGGGATAGCCAGGCAGGAGACAGTCAGGCTCACCAGTTGCGACATAGCTACGATGCCTTACATCGTCCCACGCACCTGTTCGTACAACAGGGTATAAATGCAGAAGTCTTAGCTGAGCGAATCGTATACGGGGAGGCACTTCCCAATGCTGCAACATTGAATCGGCTCGGCAAACTCTACCAGCACTACGATGGAGCTGGCGTTGTCACGAACACACAGTACGACTTTAAGGGAAACCTGCTCCGTAGCAACCGGCAGTTAGCGCGTGAGTATCGACAACAGGTCGATTGGTCGCCCCTCGCTAATCTGACCAACCCGCAGGACATCGCTAATGCTGCTGCCCCATTGCTCGAAACCGAAACCTTCACTTCAAGCACCACCTACGACGCGCTCAACCGGTCCACCAGTTTAACCATGCCCGACCAGAGCGTAGTAATCCCCACATATAACGAGGCGAACCTGCTGGAGAAGCTCGACGTCAGACTGCGAAGTGCAGCAAATGCGACAACCTTCGTGAAGAACCTGGACTACAACGCCAAAGGCCAACGCGAACTCCTTGAGTACAACAACAACGTGAGCACAGCCTATACCTACGATCCGTTCACCTTCCGCCTGACCAACCTGAAGACCACTCGTACAACAGACAACACCCTTCTCCAGGACTTGGGCTACACCTATGATCCAGTAGGCAACATCACTGAGACTCGCGATGGCGCCCAGCAGACCATCTTTTTCAACAATGCAGTCGTCTCGCCAGCTACGCATTACGTCTATGATGCACTCTACTGGCTGACCCAGGCCACCGGACGCGAACACGTTGGGCAAACCGGGACTCCCCCACCGAACTATGCGCCCGAATACGACTACAATGACGCTTTCCGCGTCAACCTGCCCCATCCCAACGACGGCCAGGCCATGCAGAATTACACGGAACAGTACCAGTATGACTCCGTCGGCAACATCATAAGCATGGCACATCAAGCAACAGGGAATATCTGGACGCGCCGCTACGCCTATGCGCCGGACAGCAACCGTCTACAAAGCACAAGCTTACCAGGCGATGCTCCCACCAGGCCATTTTCCGCCCCGTATAGCTATGATATACACGGCAATATGACAAAAATGCATCACCTGCCCCAGCTGCAATGGGACTTCAAGAATCAACTGCACCAGGTAGACCTGGGCGGTGGTGGCACCGCCTACTATGTCTACGATGCCAGTGGACAGCGGGTGCGCAAGATCGTGGAGACTGGTTCGTTGACGAAGGAACGCATCTATCTGGATGGCTACGAAATCTTCCGTCAGCGCAATGGCAGTAGCCTGACATTGCAACGGGAAACGCTGCACGTTATGGATGACAAACAGCGTATCGCATTAGTGGAGACACAGACTATTGATGGGGGAAATCCCGTGGCCTCACCCACGTCCCTGCTTCGCTATCAGCTTGGCAATCACCTCAGCTCTGCCGTTTTAGAACTCGATGCATCGGGTGCAATTATCTCGTACGAGGAATACTACCCCTATGGAAGTACCTCATATCAGGCTGGGCGAAACGCAGCAGAAGTGAGTCTCAAGAGGTATAGATATACGAGTAAAGAACGGGATGAGGAGACGGGGCTCTACTACCATGGGGTACGGTACTATGTAGTTTGGCTAGGGAGATGGTTAAGCTGTGACTCCGTTCTAGACCACCCCAATCTATACGTTTACTGCTCCAATAGTCCCATTCGATTCTTGGATCCAAACGGTGCATGGCAGGTCGACATGCACTTTTTCATGGTCTATTGGACGGGACGAATGTCTCACGAATCCCATGATACGGCTCTGCGCGTCGCGCTCGCGAGCCAAATGCCGGATGAGCCCGTAAGGCTGATCGAAAGACGAGGAGGGCTCGAAAGCGCAGCTGCGCTCGATGCCCCTGGTCTCAAGTCCCGGCACGCCGTGTCAACCGAATACACTGGTCTGGCCGACATGCTTCACAGCCTAGGTCATACGCGTGGTGATGCTGAGAAGCTAGCCCAATATGGCATTGAGCGACAAGATCTCACAATATTCGGCCTCGGCTTGCATGCGGTGGGTGACTACTTGCCGCACGGCAATACGTCCGGAATTTGGACTTTTGGCCACGGATGGCAGTACAACGAGGATGGTAGCATTAGTACACCCTTTACGACAACCGCGGACCAGACGTACAGGAATCCTCGGAAAGCGGAGGCCACGAGCGTGTGGTTCATGCAGTTGTGGGGAATGTACCGTGGTAGAGATCCAGAGTTCCCATCGGCAACGAACATGACATTCATTAAGCGATTCGTTCGAACTGAAAGTTTTGAGGAAAAGAAAAATGCGTTCATGAAGTGGATCGATTCACAATCGGACCAGATTGAACCTTCTGTTCGTGACCAAATGAAAAAGGAGTTCGGGCAGGTGTGGGACATGATGGTCAAGGACAATGGCAAGACACGTGTCGAATCGGCTAAGGAATACTATCGCAACGAATGGAGTCGCGTCGGTAGAGACGTCATGCGAGAGTTGTCTAGGGATGCGCACCCGGATCTACATTCGGTGCATAGGAATTTCTTCAATGATCGAAAAATGAACATAGATGACGAAATCAGGGAGATATACACGAGATGATTCCGGAGTGTGTCAATGAGCACCATCCTGCGAAGGGGAGAGGCCGAGCGGCTAGGGCCAGCGACAATTCCAGAACAATATTCATTACCTAAAAAAGATGAGCAAATAAACGTAGGTAAACTGTTATCAAGAATTTCGTGGAGAACAACCATGCTAAACACAAACACCTTCCGCCTCAACGGCGCACAACTGGACAAAACCGTCCAGGACAACTTGGCCAGCGATAGCACAGGTTATATTGCAAGTACGCTCAACACAGCATTGAAGAACAAGCTGGTTGTGGCGCTTAACAACCACGGCTACGCCAGTGTAGCCGAGCTGCTGGAGAATATACCTGCAGTGGACATCGCTGCCAGCAAGGATGTCTCGCTCAAGGCGTTCGTAGCCGACCAGTTGCAGGGCAGGTCTGGCCTAGATCCCGCCGCGCTGCAGGCTATCAGCGATGTAGAGATTCAGCTTTCTGATACAACGACCGTCGGTGAGTTGCTTGGTCTGGATACACCTTTGAGCCGCCATGCCATTTTCGGCGACGATGTGCAAAGAGCTGTGCTGGGTGCTCTCCTCAGCACCTCGCCAGTATTGAGCAGCGACTTGCAGAATAAATTTATCGACGCCTATATCCAGCATCAGGGCAAGATCGAGGACTTTTGGAGCGAGCTGGCGACTCTACCCGCTTTCCAGGCCCCAGGGGTGATCGATGCTCTCCAGTTTACTTCCCAGATCGATAAGCTGACCCAGGGGAATGTGATGCTTGTGCAGGCTATTCAAAGCTCGCGTCAGCAGCGAGGGGTGGCGTCGGCGCGCGATCTGACAAAACTCTCCTCTGATGACTGGAAAAAACTGATCACCACGCCGGTCAATGGACAGGCTGTGCCTGTTCCATCGTCGGTTGTGGGCGCAACCCGCGAGGCGCAGGTGGCAAACTATAGCGAGCAGATTCTGCGCGTGCTGCAGAAAGCCTTTCCAACACCTTATATTGCCCAGGAAGTTGCCCGACAGCCAGACATCGATCTGGGCAGGGTGAGCGCTATGCTCGCCAACAATCCGCATCTTGATCCCTCCAGGCCGCTACCCGCGAAGATACACTGGGATACCATCAGCGCGGATCAGCAGGCAGAGGCGGCTGCGGCAATGGAGGCGCTGCACCAGGAGGTCAAGGCCTATCCTGCCTTTGACCACAAGGAAGCAATGGCCGCCGGCAGTTTCCATAACCCGGTCCGAGAGGCTGTGGCACAGTTTCTCAACAAGAACCCGGATTTTGACTTCAGTACCACCCACATCGATAACTACTTTGCTCAGCAGTATGAGAAGAGGACGGCCCTTGCCAGCAACGGTACGCCTTCTCACATATCGCAAAGCGATCTCGTCGACCAACTGAAACGCACGCAGCGCGTTTTTCAGGTGAGCCAGGACCCCCGGACTGTCCACACGCTACTTGGAGCAGGCTTGCATTCCGCGCGCAGTATTGCCACCACGCCTCAAGCCAGCTTTGTTGCGCAATACAAGAATGCACTTGGCGGAGAGGCACAGGCCAGCGCGGTCTACGCAAGGGCGCAACAGATACACGCCACAACAGCCCAGGTCTATACAACTATCCACCAGGCCTTGCACGACGTAAGTCCAATGGTGATCGGCAACAATCGACAAAATATACAGAGTGTACTCAATCAGAACATTCCCAACTGGTCCACGCTGTTTGGCCCCCTGGATCTCAGCGACTGCGAAGCTTGCCACTCGCTCTACAGCCCGGCGGCGTACCTGGTTGATCTGCTAGAATTTCTCAGAAAAACCCCGATTACAGGAGGGACACTTCAGGATGTGCTCTTTGCCTGCCGTCCTGATCTGCGATATATTAAACTCTCCTGCGAGAATACCAATACCGCTATTCCTTATATAGACCTGGTGAATGAAATTCTGGAGACCTATATCGCTATCCAGACCACCTATGACCCGGCCATCACAGGCGATCCATCTTCTCCCACGGCGGACGAGCTAAGCGTGAACCCGCAGCATATCAACACCGCTGCCTATAGTGCGCTGCTGAGCGCAGTCTATCCTTTCACTCTCCCCTACGACCGTTCGTTGGAGATGGCTCGTCTCTACCTGGCAAATATGGGGAGCGGTTACTACGAGGTGATGAAGACGTTCCAGAACAATGGCAGTCCCTCAGATGTGGCTATCGACTGCGAATCCCTGCATATTTCCCCAGAAGAATATACCATTCTGGTCGATACCACGCTCAAACCAGCTTACTATGGCTATGATCCATCGACGAATCCGGCCAACCTGAAACAGATGCTGAACCAGGTTCCTGCCTTCCTGAAGAGTACAGGCATCCACTACCTGGACCTCATCGAACTGCTGAAAACGCGCTTCCTCAATCCGCAGCAAGTGCTCACCCTACATGATACCTCTCCTACGCCTGATTCTGGCGATCTCAGCACGACCGTCATCAATAACCTGGACGATGCCACTCTCCAGAAACTGCACCGCTTCATTCGACTCAGGAATAAGCTTGACTGGCAGATTCGCGACCTCGACCGGGTGCTAGCTGCTCTGGGCGCGACCGACATCGACAGCACCTTTTTGCGCAAGCTAGCACAGATCAGGCAGTTGCTCGACACGCTCTCACTTCCTCTCACCACTTTGCTGAGTTTCTGGTCAAACATCGAAACCTACAAGTACGAGACCGGGCGCGATGACTCGTTCTATGCTGTGCTCTTCCTGAATAAAGCCGTGTTGAACGTGGTCTTGAGCAACGGTATCTATCAACCGGTAGATCCGGCCTTCGCGCTCAATTCGGCTCGCTCGGACCTGTTAAACACAGGGCTGATTTCCGACCACACAGGGGTAATTCTGGCAGCTCTCGGCATTACTGGAGCAGAGTTAAACATCCTGACCACTCTGGTCGTCACGGACAACGCGCTCAACTTGGCCAATCTGTCCATGCTCTACCGTTATGTCAGCCTGGCAAGAGCCTTGAATACCTCGATGAGCGACTTGATTGCCCTGAAAACGCTGTCGGGCATCAATCCTTTCATGGATAGCAACCCGGCCCTGGCGGGCCTACCTGCTACCGCCATCAGCTTTGTAGCCCTGCTGCGCAGAATACAGCAGTCCGGGTTCACAGTCGCGCAACTGAACTATCTCTATCAGCATCTCTATGATCCAGACGCCGGTATCGCCCCTCTACAGTCGGCTATCAATCTGTTTTTCCAGCAGTTGAGTACAGGTCTTACAAAGATCGTCAATGATACGACCGTCGTGGCTGATCCGACGGGTGGTGTGCTCAGGCAAAAACTCTCGATTATCCTGGCCAGCGCGTCGGTCGATCAGGCGATGAAGATCATCGATGGCAGTTCTACACAAAGCCAAGCCGATCTGGGCACATTTATTGACCAGAATTTTGCCCTCTTCCTGAATGCACCTGGTTCCGGTACCAGCACTCAAGAGGCAAAGAGCAAACTACTTGCCGGTTCAACGTTAAGCCATGAAGATCGCTTTGCCTATGTCCTGGCTCCTCTAATGAACTACCTGCGCACTTTCTTGAGTAGCAGCCTGGTCAAACAGATGTTAAGCAACACGTTCAAGCTCGGTATGAACGTGGTCGAGGCGCTGGTGGGAAGCACTTCCATTCTGCGAACGCATACAACCCCGGTTACCTACCCGTTGATGCAGGACTTCTTAACCTTTGCCAATACCACACCGATGCCCTCTCTGCCTCCTGCGCAACTGTACTACCTGATGCACAAAATCGCCCTGCTGATCAACACGCTGGGTCTGGCCGTCAAGGAGATCGTCTACGTAGCTGGTCATACTGGTGATACCGATTTTGCGGGATTCGATTTCAACAAACTACCCCTTGCCCCGGGCGGCTTTACCAGCATACTTTTTGACCAGTGGCAGAGGTTGGCCGATCTCGCAGCCTTGCGCAACAGCCTGCCGACCAGTGAGGTAAGCCTGGTCGATGTCTTCGGTGCCGCGGTCGCAAATGCCAGCACAAGCGTCGTCAGCACCACCACCATGCAGCAATTGTTAGCCGCCACTGGCTGGAACCCGATCGAAGTAGCGACCCTCGTTGGTTGGGATGCAAAGACCCTGGCCGCCCTGATCGGCCAGGACGCAACAAAACTGGCGGCCCTGGTTGGCTCAAATGGCTTCAAACTCAAGGATAGCAATTTCAGAAATGCCACCTGGCTACTGACCTTGCAGGCCTGCCTGTCTCTGGGCCAACGCCTGGGCGTCTCGGTCAAACACCTCTTTGACTGGGCGGCTCCCCAGACCAGCCCACAGCAGACGCAGAGCATGGCACAGGAAATCAAGAACACCGTCCGGGCAAAATATGACGAGGCTCGGTGGCTGGTAGTAGCCAAACCGCTCAACGACCAGTTACGTGAGAGCCAGAAAGCGGCCCTCATCGCCTACATCTTACAGATGCCCACGATCAAGACGCAGAACCTCGTGACTTCGAGTGATCTCTATGAGAACTTCTTGATCGACGTGGATATGAGCGCCTGCATGCTGACCTCGCGTATTCTTCAGGCTTGCTCTACTGTACAACTCTTCGTTGATCGCTGCTTGATGGGCCTGGAACCCGGTGCCACGACTGCTATAATCGATGAAAATGTCTGGCTGTGGATGAAACGCTATCGCACCTGGGAAGCCAATCGCAAGGTGTTCCTCTACCCGGAGAATTTCCTTGAACCGGCACTGCGCGGTGATAAGAGTCCTTTCTATCAGGATCTGGAAACGCAGCTCCTGCAGCGGGATATTACTATGGACAGCGCAGAGGAGGCGTTCCTGGGTTATCTGGAGAAACTCGACCAGGTTGCACGGCTGGAAGTAAGCGGTATGTACTGGGAGGAAGAGGACGCTTCGGGCAACATCGTACCTGCTAGCACCCTGGACTGGCGACAAACGACCACAGTGAAGCCGACCATCAATGTGCTGCATGTGTTCACGCGCACATTTGCCGTACCACACGTCTACTACTACCGCACCTTTGGCGCTGGTTCAGCCTGGACAGCCTGGGAAAAGGTGAATCTGGACATCGAAGGCGATCACCTCATCCCGGTAGTCTACAACCGGCGCCTCTACCTCTTCTGGCCTATCTTTAAGCTGCAGGCCGACCCGAACGGGCAGAATCTCAGCCAGGGCCAGAGCGGCACCAAACCGAATACGGTTGTGAACATTCAACTCGCCTGGAGCGAGTACAAACAGGGCAAATGGACGCCCAAACAGGTCTCTGCGGTAAGTATCAACACAGCAACATATGGCATTAACCCGGCAGATATGACGAGTCTCCAGACGAGCAACTACCTCTTTAAGGCTGTGCTTGATGGAGATAACCTGGATATCCTGGTTCTGCTCGCACAGGTGCCGCCTGACGTAAAGGGGCCGCGTACAACCCAGTTGGACAGTTTTAGACTCAGTGGGAGCAGTGGCGCGATTACTGAATTATTCACAAAGGGGCGTGGACCAGAGCCGTTGACTATTCCCGACAATAGCGAGTCCGCATTTATGGACTTTAAGGAGATTACGGCGGGACCGCCGCTCGTCCTTTACGCTAATGATCCCCAGAACCCAAATGCAAGCCCACAAGCTCTCCCCACACTGGCTCAGACTCCGAGCATATATAACTTGCTTTATCCGCACCAGCTCACTCAGTTTACCTTACAGGCTCCCTTCTTCTACCAGGATGACCAGCGCACGTACTTTGTGACGCCAGATCTGGCGTCGGACGTCAGTTCTCAGATCTCCAAACCCCAGGCGGTCATACCCAGTTTCAATGCCCAACTGGCTCTGACCAGCAAGACGGCACTTGTCACGCATATGCCAGGGGAGCCGGCCATATTCAAACCGGCTAGCAGTATAGTGCAAGCGAGTGTGGTCACCGAGCAACCGCCTCTGACAGCGCGGGCTACCAGAGCTCTGCCAGCTCCTGCGGCCCTTTTACGTGAGGAGGAGTTCAGCGATAGCGGCAAAACACGGCCAGTCACGGACTTGCAGGGAGGAGAAGCGTTTTCGGCCGGAGCGATCAATCCGCTGGCTGGCGCGGGTGGCAATGGTGGTCCTACAAAAATCCTGGATGTCAATGCCAGCCCTTCCCAACTCTCGCTGGGCATTCCACAGAGACTGACCATTTCTGCCGAAGATGACAACACAGGTGCAGCGGTAAACGGCACTGTGACGATTACAAACGGCACTGCGGCGGGTACCTCGACGACGGAGAGCCACCCTGCCAACCAGCCTTTTACCACTACGTTCCACACGATCCGGCAAAATAATACGACCACTTTTCCGACGGCATCTGTCCATGCGGCGGGTTATCCTAATAACGCAGACGTTCCTTTATCCTTTACACCTGTATTGTCGGTCAATGTCAGTCCTGCACAAATTGAACTGGATGTGCAGCAAACCATCACCGTCTCTGCTCAGGATGCTGACACCTCTAGCCCGGTAAACGGGGCGGTGGTTATCACCAATGGAACGACTCCGGGTGGCTCAGGCTCAACGACAACGACGGAGACCCATAACACCAATACCCCCTTTCCCACGGTTCTCCGTAAGGCAATCGGTACCAGTGCTCCAACGGCAGTTGTCAATGCAGCCAACTATCCTCCAGTCAGCCTGCAATTTAATGTATTCGCCGCTTCACCAGCCCTGAAAGTCGATGTCAGTCCTGCTCAGATCTTCTTGGGCATACCGCAAAGCATTACCGTCTCCGCCGTAGATGCCATCACGGGTATACCCGCAGATGCGACGGCTTCAGTGGTTATTGCCAACGGAACGGCCTCAGGCGGTTCAGCGCAGGAGACCCACCAGGCCAACGTGGCCTTTACCACGACGCTCTATATGATACAGGGGTCAGGAGGCACTTCCACACCTCCAACAGCGGTTGTCAGTGCGCCCGGTTATCCCTCTAAGAGCATTACATTTAGCGTAATCGTACCGCCTAAAGGTATCGAAATGCGCTTCGCAAGTTACCGCCATTCCCACGTCTCTGAGTTTGTCAAATCGCTCAATCGCTCAGGGATTGATGGTTTACTGACCCTCGCCAACCAGCAATTGACCGATGCACAGTCAAATCCTTTCTCGCAGAGGTATTATCCCTCGAACCAGGTAGCGGGAACGTATCCAATAGAAGCGCCTTACCCAGTAGAGGATGTTGATTTTCAACAGAGCGGCGCTTATTCGCTCTACAACTGGGAGCTGTTTTTCCATATTCCCTTGATGATTGCGCAGAAACTCAGCAGCAATCAGCGCTTTGAAGAGGCCATGCACTGGTTCCATTACATCTTTAACCCCGCTGTTTCTGGCACCCCTGTGCAATTACCCAACGCCTATTGGAGAACCCTGCCGTTTAACCGGAATACAGCGCGTCAGCGTATTCAGGACCTGCTGAAGCAACTGAACAGCGGTTCCAGGGACCTCGTTATCCAGGTTGAGGATTGGCGGCAATATCCCTTTGACCCGTATCGCATCGCCAGGCTGCGTATCAGCGCCTATCAAAAGTACGTGGTGATGAAGTATATCGACAACCTGGTTGCTTGGGGCGATCAGTTGTTTAGCCAGGATACAATGGAATCGATCAACGAGGCCACCCAGCTCTATGTCCTGGCCCATCAGATCCTTGGTCCTCGACCCGAGCGGATTCCTCCGCGAGGAACAGTGACCGACAAGGCATATGCCGATCTGCGGGCGAACCTGGATGACTTCTCCAATGCTATGGTAACGCTTGAAAACCAGTTCCCGTTCAGCAGCATTACCACTTCGGGCGGCACGTCTGGCAGCTCCAGTTCATCCCCGACTTTCTACTTCTGCATTCCCCAAAATGACACCCTGCTGGGATACTGGGACATCGTAGAAGATCGTCTCTTCAAGATTCGCCATTGTCTGAATATAGCGGGCGTAGTTCAGCAACTTCCGCTCTTCGCGCCGCCTATCAACCCGGCCCTGTTGGTGCAGGCGGCGGCAATGGGGACAGACCTGAGCAGCGCCCTGAGCGACATCAATGCGGCGGTTCCTCACTATCGCTTTACCTATATGCTACAAAAGGCACTGGAGTTGTGTGCCGAAGTCAGGTCTCTGGGAGCAGCCCTGCTCTCAGCACTTGAAAAGAAGGACGCGGAAGCTCTTGCCGTTCTGCGTGCCACTCAAGAAACCAGCCTGCTCAAAGCGGCCCGCTTTGTGAAGGAGCAGCAACTTGAGGAGGCCCAGACTAACGTCGATGGGCTACAGAAAACCCGTGAGGTGACAGATATACGCCACAAGTTCTACAAGAACATCGAGTTTATGAATGATTGGGAAAAGGCACACCTGATACTCGTTACTGTTAGCACAGTACTTCAAGCGATTGAAGGAGTGATAGAAGCTGCTTCTGCTGTTGGGCATGCGATCCCTGAGGTAACGGTAGGTTTATCAGGATGGGCGGGTAGTCCAGTAGCTACTATCCAATACGGCGGTCAGCAAGCTGGAGGAGCGCTGCAGAGTTTCGCTAGAGCCTTAGGCGTGCTAGCTGCGCTCTCCAATACTGCAGGCTCTATGAGTGCGACCATGGGTGGCTATCAAAGACGCGCGGATGAATGGCACCTGCAAGAGCAGATGTCAGCAAAAGAGTTGGAGCAGATCGATAAGCAGATCGATGCCGCCAAGCTCAGGATCGCTATCGCACAACGAGAACTAGACAACCACGACATACAAATCCAGAATGCCAGCGCCATCGAAAACTTCATGCGCGATAAATACACCAACCAGGAACTCTATGATTGGATGATATCCCAGGTCTCGGCCATCTACTTCCAGTGCTACCAGATGGCCTATGATCTGGCAAAACGAGCGGAAAAGGCATTTCGTTTTGAGCGCGGTCTCACTACTTCAGACTATATCACCTTTGGCTACTGGGACAGCTTGCGCAACGGACTACTCTCGGGCGAGCAGCTGTACCTCGACCTCAAACGCCTGGAACTGGCCTATATTGACCAGAACAAGCGTGAGTACGAGATCACGAAGCATATTTCCCTTGTGCTACTAGATCCTCTAGCTCTCATCACCTTGAAGGAGACGGGCTCCTGCTTCATTGATCTGCCGGAGATGTTCTTCGACATGGATTACCCCGGTCACTACCTGCGTCGCATCAAGAACGTTACGCTCACCATTCCATGTGTTGCAGGACCATATACGAGCATCAACTGCACGCTCACACTACAGAGCAGCAAAGTGCGCGTCGATAGCAATGCACAGGGAGACTACCATGAGCAGCAGGGCGCGGACCCCCGTTTTGTCTATAACTTCGGTGCAATCGAATCAATCGCAACAAGCACTGCTCAGAATGATAGCGGATTGTTCGAGTTAAACTTCCGCGAAGAGCGCTACCTGCCCTTTGAAGGAAGTGGCGTGATTTCAAGGTGGCGCATCGACATGCCCAGAGACTGCAATGCCTTTGACTTCGAGACCATCACAGATGTGATCCTCAGGATCAACTACACGGCACGCGAAGGCGGTGCGTCTCTGCAAAAAGCTGCGAGAGCGGCTCGTGATAAGATGTTACATGACATACAAACACAGCAATCCCGCCTGTTCAGCGCCAAACACGAATTCTCGAGCGAATGGTATCGCTTCCTGCATCCAGCCGATACAGCAACAAGTCAAACGCTTGCAATCGACCTGTCGATTGAGCGCTTCCCCTTCCTGTTCAGAGGAATGCAGCTGAACATACAGGCCATGAAACTGTTCCTGAAATTGAAAGACGGTTTTACATACGATGATGGCAAGGCGCTCGTCTTTACATTTGGGAAAGACAGCAGTCCGGGCACCTCTTCCCCCTTTAAGTTAGGAGGTAGTCCCATTAGTAGCTTAGCTTATGCTGAGGCTCTTCAAGGCAGTGTTGGCAGCGTAGGGAAATGGACTCTCACTGTGCAGGGCAGCGATGCCGCAAAGCTTGGCCCCACGCTCCAGCGAACGGTGACGATAAATGGGCAGAATTTCGTCCACCTGAACCCAGATGCGATCGAGGATCTCTGGATCATCTGTCAGTATTCATTGAAGTGAGTGTGCCGATTTCATATACACTTCCGTGCTGAAGAGAAGGGCAGCAGCAGGATGTCTTTCGTGCCGCAGCAACATCGGGTCGAACGTTCGTCGTCGTGTGTGCTCCCACCAAGCGACGAAATGGGTCAGATCCTGGTGGATGACTTCCAGCATTGCTGGTGCGCGACGTTTCGCGTGTAAGACTTCTAGATACTGCTCTATAGACGAATGCACTGTAAGCCTCTGCTACCATTTGATATCTCTGCCCATTTTACCACAACTATACAGATTCTCCGAAATGTCATGACATTTTTGGACCTTAACGGGGCGGAGAAGTTCCCTTCTCCGCTCACCCTTAGCTTTAATTGGCGTGAATATCGTTCGCGTAGGGGCTCTTTGTGTCAGTGCTTCTCTCACCGATGAGGCAGTTCCGTCATATTGTCTACTGACCTCACCACGCTTGTACGTAACCGCTCATTCTCCAGCGTCAGTGCCTGGATCTGCTGCGCCAGGATGGTCACGGTTGCTTGCAAATCGGCAATGACCTGATTCTTTTCGCTCGTTACCTGCGCCAGACGACATTCCAGTTCACGGTTTTGGTCACGCAGCCCTGGAAGTTTCTCTGGTGTCTCTTGGAGGGCAATTGTGCGGTTATGAAACTCAGCCAGCACTGCCTCCGCTCTGTTAGCCGTTGCTCGACTGACTCTAGCTTCCTTGGCCAAGTTACTCACGGTCAATTGCCCGTTTGTGTGATGCGAGGTCCCGTTACACCCACGAAATGCGCAACGAGCCTGTGGAAGAGCTAATCCAGACCTGATGAGCAAAAGTCGCTCAGAACTGGACGTTGAGCCAGTGAGAGAGGGCAAAAACAGCAGAAGAGGGAGCAAAAAAGGCAGAAGAGAGGAGGAA
>WNFY01003712.1_pt1 | contig 21337 bp, 15 predicted proteins | sample 5400091 | NCBI WGS metagenome assembly WNFY01 (sample SAMN13153364, study PRJNA577476) | soil metagenome | isolation source: 60 cm soil or saprolite under grassland replicate 1 | place: USA:California | collected 2016-06-15
GGATCAAGCCAAGACCAAGAAGCGGATCATCGCCGTCTCTCGGTTTGCCGACGACAACCTGCGTGAGCTGCTTTCGTCGCAGAATATCGAGACTGTCGCCTGCGATTTGCTGGAGTCAGGAGCACTGGCCAAACTTCCTGATACTAAGAATGTCATCTTCATGGCTGCGCGAAAATTTGGAACTAGTGGCTCTCCTCATCTGACTTGGGCGATGAACACGTATCTGCCAGGTCTGGTGGCGGAACGTTATTGCGATTCGCGCATTGTCACGTTTTCCACTGGCAATGTTTATCCGCTTCAGCCGGTTCGGCAAGGTGGTGCGATGGAATCAACTCCAGTTGATCCGCAAGGCGAGTATGCCCAGTCGGCACTGGGGCGCGAGCGCATGTTCGAGTATGGCTCGCATCGCTGGGGTACGCCGGTCGCAATACTGCGCCTGAATTATGCCGTCGAACTTCGTTATGGTGTGCTCGCCGACATTGGGCAAGCAGTGTTCGAGCGCCGACCCATTGATCTGCGGATGGGTTTTGTAAACGTGATCTGGCAAGGAGACGCGAACTCGGTTTGCCTACGTTCATTCGCGCACTGCCAATCCCCGCCGCTCATTTTGAATGTGACTGGAGGCGAAACTCTCTCGGTGCGCCACGTTGCCGAGGAGTTCGGACGACACTTCGGGATTGAGCCAATTTTCGAGTTCGAAGAAAGTCCAACCGCTCTTCTGAGCAATGCAGCTAAGTCCCAGGCTCTTTTTGGATGTCCGGAGGTAAAGCCTTCACAAATTGTGGAATGGATTGCGGATTGGATCCGGAACGACGGGGCCATGCTGAATAAGCCGACTCATTTCGCTACGCGGGACGGAAAGTTCTGATGAACGTGCGCCAAAAGTTGCTCTTCGGGTTGGTTATTCCTGCTCACCCGCTGGCTTTGACGGCCGAACGCAAGCTGGATGAACGGCGCCAGCGCGCACTCACCCGCTACTACTTGGGGGCAGGTGCAGGAGGGATTGCGGTGGGTGTTCACACCACTCAATTCGCAATCCGCAATCCGAAGTTCGCGCTGCTCCGCCCGGTGTTGGAGCTTGCCATGGAAGAAATGCGTGGCTGCGAGGTCGTGAAGATCGCTGGCGTGTGCGGCAATCGATCCCAGGCTCGAACGGAAGCGGAACTTGCTGCAGGCTTAGGTTACGATGCCGTGCTGCTGAGCTTGGCCGATTTGCGTGATCAACCGACGTCAGTACTCCTCGATCACGCGCTGTCGATCGCCTCAATTATTCCAATCGTCGGCTTTTACTTGCAGACCAGCATTGGCGGTCCTGTACTGCCGTACGAATTCTGGCGAAAGCTGGCAGAAATTGAGAATCTCATCGCCGTCAAGATTGCGCCGTTTAACAGATATCAAACGCTTGATGTAATTCGAGCGGTGGCTGATTCAGGTCGCGCCCAGGAAATCGCTCTGTATACCGGCAATGATGACCACATCCTGCTCGACCTGCTCACGGACTTCGACTTCGGTAGCGAGCGCATTCGATTTGCCGGTGGCCTGCTTGGCCAGTGGGCGGTCTGGACCAACACCGCGGTTTGTCACCTTGAACGTGTCAAGCGCCGCGCGACACCAGACCTTCTCGACCTGTTGAGGTTGGCGCAGCAACTAACGGATGCGAATGCAGCGCTGTTTGATCCTGCCCACAATTTTCGCGGTTGCATTCCCGGAATTCACGAAATCCTACGGCGTCAAGGATTGCTTGACGGCCGGTGGTGCCTGGACCCGGAGGAAGACCTTTCTCTGGGCCAGAGCGAGGAAATCGATCGGGTCTGCCGGTCATATCCACACTTAACGGATGACGAATTCGTGAAGGAGCATTTGGATGAATGGCTTTCTTAAACTCTTGGGTCTTGTGCTCGTCTCTTCAGCTCTGGCGTTTCCTGCTGACGGGATCATTGAGAGCACATGGTCCAAACAAGACGCCGCTCTCGACACGAACCCTGCCTCGCAATTCTGGCGCGGGGCGCGGCCCGTGTACATGGAGAGCGATTCTCACGGCAATCGTGTTCCAAAGTATCGGACGGAAGTGCGCATCCGATGGACAGATAAGAATCTCTATTTCTTGTTTGTCTGCCCTTACGAAGAACTCTCTTTGAAACCAGGTCCGAATACAAAAGGCGAAACGAACCAGCTGTGGAATTGGGACGTGGCCGAAGTATTCATCGGCTCGGATTTCAAGGACATCAAGCGTTACAAGGAGTTCGAAGTTTCGCCGCAAGGTGAATGGATTGATCTCGACGTGGATCTCCACAAGCCACACCACGAAGACGGTTGGGTATGGAACTCGGGATTCGAAGTTTCGGCGCGCATCGATCAGGCGACGCACGTCTGGTACGGCGCGATGCGAATCCCATATTCGGCGATTGACACACGGCCTCCAGCTCCGGGCAATACCGTACGCGTAAATTTGTTTCGAAGCCAGGGGCCGGAGTCGCACAGGCAAGAGGTTACCTGGCGAGCGCCGATGAGCGAGACCTTCCACGTGCCGGAGCGCTTTGGGCTGCTCAAACTGGTGAAGAGAAACGAGCGACAGTATCGCGATAGGAATTATCGGAAGTTGTTGTCGAGGGGGACGCCATCTCGTCTGTCTGTTCTAGCGCGGTCCCAGCCGCTGGGAACGCAAAGCTCAACCCCAACTGCTGCTCTGCAGCATTCTGAAGGAGACATATGAGACACTCTCTGAACCTGTCGCTTGCCCTAACGCTGATTGCTTTATTTCTGTTTTGTGGGACCGCATTTTCTCAAGCTGGAACTTGCAGTGGGATGACAGCAGGTCAGCTCACCAGCCTTAACGGTTTTGTGCCATTTCAATCCACCAGTTTGTGGAACACCGACATCTCCGCCACGCCCGTCGATCCGAATTCCACGAACTACATCAACTTCATTGGATCCACCGTAACTCTCCACCCGGATTTCGGGGCAGGCACGTTCCACAACCAGACAATCGGGATCCCCTATCAAGTAGTGGCTGGAACTCAAGCCAAGGTGCCTGTCACGCTCGGAGCTTTCTTCGATGAAAGTGATCCCGGCCCCGAACCGATTCCCTCCAACGCGCTCATCGAAGGCTACCCCAAGCCGGGAAACGGTGATCGCCACGTGCTGGTGCTCGAGAAAGATGGTTGTTGGCTATATGAGCTGTACAATGCCGCGCTGACTAAGGGAAAGTGGAGCGCCGACGCGACCGCGATCTGGGACATGACGATTAACGAGCAGCGACCGTATACCTGGACTTCGGCGGATGCCGCCGGACTGCCTGTCTTTGTCGGTCTGGTCCGCTATGACGAAGTTGCCGCCGGCGCCATCAATCACGCTCTGCGTTTCACCCTCCCCACTTCGCAGAGGGCATTTGTCCTTCCTGCCACCCACTGGGCCTCAACCAACACTGATCCGAATGCCCCGCCGATGGGTCTTCGGCTTCGCCTGAAGGCGAGCTTCAATATTTCTGGTTATCCCGCAGATGATCAAGTGATTCTGACGGCCATGAAGAAATACGGTTTGATTCTTGCCGACAATGGCAGCGCCATCTTCATCAGCGGCGCACCGGACAATCGGTGGAACAACACCAATCTCAATTTGCTAAAACAAATCACCGCTTCGAATTTTGAGGTAGTGCAGACCGGCACAATCTACACTCCGGCGAATGTGCCAACTGGTCCTTCACCCACAATCAGCAGCTTCTCGGCTAATCCAACCACTGTCATGGCTGGTCAGCCAGTGACATTGAGTTGGAGCGTGAGCAATAGCACTTACAACATTATTGATCCAACAGCTGGACCGGTCCGCGGGACGAGTATTGTGTTCAATCCTTCGGCCACGACTACCTACACACTATATTCAACTAATCAATTTGGACGAACGAACGCAACTGCCACTGTTACAGTGCACTGATTTGTGTGAACAACAAAACCCACAAGCGACGGCAGGGTGCAGTAACCTGTATCCCTGCCGTTCTTTCTGAAAGTGGTCGACGTCCTTCGAGGGGCAAATAAGAAGTGCCGAATTTCGACGTAACCATCGCTGGCGAACTCAATTTGGATCTGATCCTGTATGGTCTGCCCGAGCAACTGCTGCCGGAACGGGAGCTGCTGGCGAGCGAAATGTCGATCACTCTGGGAAGTTCTTCGGCGATTGTGGCGCACAATCTTGCATCCTTAGGGAGTCGAGTTGGATTCATCTCGTGCATCGGAAACGATGATATGGGAAGGGCCGCACTCGACCGCCTGCAACACGCCGGGGTGGATGTCTCTAAAGTTCTAAGAAAACCAGAGCCCGCGAAAACTGGACTCACGGTGATTCTGCAGCGCGATGGCTGGCGGAACATGCTCACTTATCCCGGCACAATCTTTGACCTGCGCATTGAAGACCTCGACCTGGAGTATCTTTCCTCGTCACGGCACTTCCATCTCTCTTCTTTCTATCTGCAGAAAAACTTGCGGCCGCACCTGTCAGAGTTGTTGAAGCGACTGAAGAGAAGCGGCTTGACTGTCTCTCTCGATTGCAACGATGATCCTGGCGACCGCTGGGAAGATGATCTTAAGGAAGCTCTTCGCCATGTTGACGTGTTTTTGCCAAATACCAGAGAAGCATTGCGGATTACTAACCAAACTGATCTCGATCAAGCCATCGAGCAATTGTCGCAGCTAGTTCCATTGTTAGTAGTGAAACTTGGTGCCAAGGGCGCATTGGCCCGCCGAGGCGCTGAGCAACACGTCAGCCGAGCACTGAAGATAAATGTGATTGATGCAGTGGGGGCCGGAGACAGCTTCGATGCCGGTTTTCTTCACGAGTTCATTCGGGGTGCCGACCTGCAAACCTGCTTGGACGCAGGCAATCTAGCGGGAGCCCTCTCAACCACTCGGCCCGGGGGCACGGAAGCATTTCGCGATTATGATCATCGCCAACGTTTCTATCGTGAGCACACCATGCTCCCGCATGAGTAACCGATGAGAATTATTCTGATCTTCGGGTTCTTCGCGTTCTCGGTTCTGTCCGCGGCTGCAGCCGACACGCCACCCGCCGACGCTTTCCGGGTGTTGCCTCTGCCTTCGGCCGAGTCGCCCGTTATTACACCGTATCTGAAATACCAGACAGAGATGGCTTGGCGACAAGACGATCTGCGCCGCAAGTCCTGGGAAAGAATTCGCACCGAGCAAGATTTGATGCGTATTCAAAAAGAGATAAGTGCCAGTTTGATCAGGATGCTCGGCGGGCTTCCCGCTCAAAAAACACCCTTGAACCCTCACATCACGGGCAAAATCCAAATGGACGGCTTTCATATCGAGAAGTTGATCTTCGAGAGTTTGCCCGGAGTATATGTTTCGTCGCTGGTTTATTTGCCTGACAACGGGAGCAGGAAACACCCTGCAATATTGGTCCCGGCAGGGCATTCTTCGAACGGGAAGGCGTATTATCAGGCGATCTGCCAGCGGTTGGTGCAACGCGGCTATGTCGTGATCAGTTGGGACCCGATCGGCCAAGGTGAGCGCAGCCAATTCTGGGACGCCAAGACAAACAAGAGTCGCTACAACCTGATTTGCGCAGAACATGCCGTGCTAGGCAATCTGGCATATCTCGCCGGCACAAATCTGGCACGCTGGGAACTTTGGGACGGAATTCGGGCGCTGGATTATTTGCTGACCCGCCCCGAAGTTGATCCGGAGCGTATCAACATCACCGGCACCAGCGGCGGGGGATTTCAGGCCGCCCACATCGCTGCGCTTGATCCTCGAATTAAGGTCGCGGCCCCGTCTTGCTACATCACTGCGCTTCCCATGCGCGCTTACAACCGCATCTTCAAAGACCCGGACAGCGACCCCGAGCAGGATCTTTACGGAATGATCTCGAACGGCGTGGACCATCCCGGACTGTTGCTGTTGATGTATCCGCGGCCGGTGTTCGTGGCGGCCGCGGTGCTCGATTTTTTCCCTATAGAGGGTACACATAAAAGTGTCCGCGAGGTTTCGGACCTCTACGCCAAGTTCGGTCACTCTGATCGTATTTCCATGCGCGAGGGCTACCACGACCACCAGTACTCAATCGAAAATCAGGAGGCAGCGTTTGCGTTCCTAGACCATTTCAACGGACTGCCCGCAGGAAAAGTTCTGCCGCTGGTCAAGGAACTCGACGAGAAGACATTGCAATGCACTAGGTCGGGTCAGGTGATGTTGGACTACGACAATGCACGCTCGTTGATGGACGTGATCCGGGACTACTACGTCGAGCACCAACCCAAGCTCTCAGTCACGCTCAAGCAACTCTACTATTCAAACCTTTATCCGGGTACCAACTCATGGCGCGTTGCCGAGTACCAGGGTTCAATTCCAATTCGCGCCGAAATTCGGTGGGAGGCTATGGGCACTTCGCAAACGGGCAATGTGATCATTGATCGATACTTGCTCCATCACAGCCATTATCTTGAGTTGCCGCTCTTGTATATCCATAAACCGGGGAATCAGCACCGTCCTCTGCTGATCTGGTTGGGAGAAAACGGCAAAGCCACAGCACAAGATTGGCCGAATGTGACTAAGTATCTCGACGGCGGGTACGACATTGTTTCGGTTGATCCGCGCGGCTTGGGCGAAACGCGAATGCCGTATAAAGCGTCATCGCCCGACGATCCAGCACTTGCCCAATTGGACTTCAATCATGCATACGTGAGCCCGCTGTCCGGAGTTCTGGCCGATTACGTCTATAACTCACTCCTAACCGGCCGACCGTATTTCTTGCAAATGATAGAAGACGTCGAAATCGCATCTCGTTTCGCTCGCGAGAAGCTATACCCGCATGCCGAATTCACGGTTACCGGTGTGGGCGGGGCATATACGCTGGCGAGTGCAGTCTCTGAGACCCTTCCAAGTGTCCGGCTTCTGTCGCAGCCTGGCGCTCGAATTGAGAAGTGGTCTGATCTTGTGAAACAAGAACGTGAGTTGTGGCCCATTGAATATTTACTGCCCGGTGGCGCGTATATCCACTGACTTCTGCACGGGCTACAGCAGACAGGCGTCGCGGTAGTTTGAAGTCCACCATATGACATTCACCGGTCCCTCGGTTTCTATCCGACGCACCGTTGCAGGGCTGCGGTGGTGGATTGCGGCAGTCCTGTTCGCCTCTACAGTCATCAACTATGTCGATCGCCAAACTCTGTCGTTGCTTGCGCCCTTCCTCAAAGTTCAATACCACTGGTCGAATACCAACTATGCCGACATTGTGATTGCGTTCCGCGTTGCCTATGCGATCGGCCAAAGCTTGTTTGGCCGCCTCATGGATCGGATCGGCACTCGCCGCGGTTTGACCTTTACCGTCGCGTGGTACTCGTTGGTTTCAGTGCTTACGCCACTCGCAAGCGGACTCTACAGTTTCGGGCTATTTCGTTTCTTGTTGGGCGGAGGCGAGTCGGCCAATTGGCCGGCGGCCACGAAGGCTGTTTCCGAATGGTTTCCTAAACAAGAGCGTGCCTTGGCGACGGCATTCTTCTCAAAGTACCGCAGACCTGGGGATCCATCGTCGGTCGTGCGTTTACGGATCCAGTCTGGTTTTTCGTGACCGATTGGTTTCCGATTTATCTGGTGGCCAAAGGCATCGAGCTCAGAAGTGGACTGCTCGCAGTCTGGGTTCCATTCATCGCTGCTGATCTGGGAAATTTCTTCGGCGGGGGCCTTTCCGGATGGCTGATCAAACGCGGATGGTCGCTAGGCGCCGCTCGAAAAGCTGTCGTGGTATTCGGCGGAATCGGCGTGCTGCTGCTGATTCCAACTATCTTTACAACGAACCTCTATCTGATCACGTCGCTATTCGCATTCGCCACATTTTCTTATGCAGCGTTCAGCACGATCGCCAACGTGCTCCCCTCGGATCTTTATGAAAGTGGGTCCGTCGCGACCGTCAGCGGATTCGGTGGAACCGCCTCAGGAATCGGCACTATCATTGCATTCAAACTGATCGGCCATTATTCGGATTTGCGCCAGGGCACGGCCACGCACGTTTTCGATCCCATCGTAGTGGTTGCGGGATTGATTCCATTCGTCGGAATGATTTTGGTATTGCTCCTCGTCCGGAATACAAATGCCACGAAACAAGGACTCGTTCGCGAGATCTAACCTTCCCTGGTTTCTCCACCCTACACGTTAGCTCGACAACGAAGCGCCATTACAGGCATCGGAAAATCGTGCCGCAAAACCGCTCCGTTCGGCCAAGGAGCCGGCCATTGCAAGAAGTGGGCGGAGTTGCAGGCGGAAGAGGCCAAAGGGGCCGAAGCCTTAGCTACGTTGCACTAGAACATGGCCAAAGCCGCTGAGCAGAGGGAGAGTGAATTAAGTGCGGGTCGCCTTTCCTTCCTGTCCCCGGCTGGGAAAAACGATCTGCATTGAAAGCGATCTTTTTGGCGTAGTGGGGTAAAATCACAATGTTGAGCAAAGCCTCAAAAATCGTCGCTGCAGCGCTGATGCTACTGCTTTTGGGCGAGCCCCTAGTAGCTTGCGTGGCGCTCGGTCGAGATATGAATGAGGAAGAGCACACCTGCTGCTTGAAGATGGCGAGTATGTGTGAAAGCTCTGCCATGCCAGCTTCGCACTCGTGCTGTAAGCATGCTTTGTCGCCACAATTGGTTGCGATGTCCAAGTCGCGCAATGGTGATCTTGCCCGTTCTAGTGTTTTAATTTCCGCACAGGCTGCTCCCGGTACAGGACCGCTGTTTCGAAGCAGCAGGCCTAGTTCGGAATCACCGCCCGAAAGTCCTCCCAAAATAGGCACTGTCCTAAGAATCTGATCATTTCTTCGTCGCGGTAGAACTGCGAGGGCATCGTGGTGTGTCTTCGCGCGACTCATTCTCAGAAACGTGTGCGAGGAGAAATGAAGAAAATCATAAGTCTATCTGTGTCTGTATTTGTGGCAGCCGCTGCTTTCGCGCAGAACACTCCCACTAGCTTGCAATCACTGACCGCGGAAGCCCGGCAGAACAATGCTGCAATCAAAGTCGCCGAACGTGCGATTGATAAATCACGATACGGCCCGGCACAGGCTTCAGCGCTGCCCGATACCGAAGTGATGGTGCAGCATTTCACCGTTGGAAGTCCGCGGCCCTTCGCCGGGTACAGCAACAGCGACTTTGCTTACATCGGGTTCGGTGCGTCGCAGGAGCTTCCTTATCCCGGCAAACGCGGCTTGCGAACCAACGTGGCCCAGCATGAGATCGCAATTTCAGGTGCGGAGAAGAATTCTGTCGTTTGGAATGTGCTCGACCGGCTTAAGCTGGCGTACTTCCAGCTCGCGGCTTCGCAAGAGACCATTTCTATTATTGTGAAAAATCAGCAAATCGCAGGTCAGATCGAACAAGGCGCCGAGGCCCGCTACCGTGTGGGAGAAGGGATGCAGCAGGATGTACTTCGCGCCCAACTCGAACGCACCAAACTGCTGAATGAACTCTCGATGCAACGCCGCGAAAGCGCCCAGTCGCAGATCGTGCTCAAAGCTTTGCTCAATCGGCCTAGGGAATCACCTGACCTTATCGCCGAGCCACTATCTGCTCGGCACATTCCAAGTTACGACGCCCTGATCGCCAAGCTGCGAGAGCATAACCCTGAGTTGCAGGTTAGCGTTGAGCAAGTCTCGCAACAGCAGGCAGCGGTTGAACTTGCAAAGCGGGAGAAGAAGCCCGATTTCGGCGTCCAGTACATGTGGCAGCACACGGCGGACAACTTTCGCGACTACTACATGGGGACGTTCTCGATCAAACTTCCCAACCGTTCTCGCGTGCGCGCGGCAGAGGGTGAATCGCAAGCAAAGCTGGCACAAGCGGAAGCGGAAAAACAGTCCCGACTGAAGCAGATGGAGAGCGATCTGGGAGAGCAGCTCGCCATTGTCCAAACCTCCGAACAGCAACTAAAAGTTTATGAAGAAGGATTGATTCCTCAGAGCGAGGCCGCGCTCAACGCTGGCCTCGCCGGATACCGCGCAGGAAAGCAAGAGTATCAGGGACTATTGGCTTCCTTTGCCGACACTCTCCAGCTTTCCATTGATCGTGAACGCACGCTAGCCGAACACGAGGCCGCTATTGCTCGAATCGAGGGGCTGATCGGGGAGGAACTGGAATGAACTACCGAAAGCTGTTCATCATCGCTGTAGCGCTCAACGTCGCGCTTGCGCTGGGTGCTTACTGGATTTGGAGATCATCGAGGCCGACGCCAAGCTCCTCAAATGCGGCGGAACATCCTCCGATGGAGGGCTTCACCGTAAACACGCCTCCGGAGGGTTCCGCTCCTCCGCTTACGCCTGTCGAATTGTCGCCGGAAAGGATGCAAAGCATTGGCGTGCGGACCGGACGGATCGAGTACAAGACCATCAACTCGGACATTCGAGCGACCGGCACAGTGGACGTGAACGAAAGACGTGTTGCTTATGTCCAGACGCGTTATTCAGGATGGGTGAAGGACGTTCTCGTGAACGCGACTTATCAGTTCGTGAAAAAAGGCCAGCCTCTCTTTACGATCTACAGTCCGGAACTCGTAGCCAGCGAACAAGAATATTTGCTTGCCAAGGCCAATGCACAGCGCGTGGGCCAGAGTTCTGTGCAAGCAGTCTCTTCCGGCGCAGACACCTTATTGGGAGCAGCACGCGAAAGGTTGTTGCAGTGGAATATCTCCGATTCCGACATCTCGAAATTAGACTCGAGCGGAAAGCCCATATCTGATTTCACATTCACCTCGCCGGTTTCAGGCTATGTGCTTGACCGAATGGTGTTGCCGAACGCCTATGTGCTACCCGAGATGCGCTTGTACACGATTGCTGATCTGGCGAGCGTTTGGGTCAACGCGCAGGTCTTCCAAGAGGACGCAGGGAAGCTGAAGCCCGGTGATCCAGCTGAAGTGACGGTTGACGCGTATCCCAATCGCACATTTAATGCGCGGGTCGAACAGGTGCTCCCACAGATTGATCCTGCCACGCGCACTCTGCGTGTCCGATTGACGATGCCGAATTCAAACCTGCTGCTCAAGCCTGGCATGTTTGTGAATGTCCGCCTACGCTCTGCACTCGGGCGCCAGTTATTTGTCCCAGCGTCGGCAGTTCTACAGGGAGGAAGCCGGCAAGTGGTTTTTGTCGCGCGCCGCCAGGGTTCTTTTGAGCCACACGAAGTACAACTCGGCACCCGTACTGACGACGGTTTCGTTGTGCTCAAAGGCTTGCAGGCGGGCGATACGGTAGCAACTTCGGCCAACTTCCTGATCGATTCTGAAAGCCAGCTTCAGGCTGCTGCGGGAGCATACACTCCGCCTCCACCGGGAGCAGGCGCCGAAATGAAAACCACAGGGCAGCAGGTCTCTGCCGAGCTCATGACTAATCCGTCACCTCCCCACAAAGGGAAGAACGGAATCCAGGTGAAGCTCACGTCAGCGGATGGCAAGCCGACGTCGGGAGCCAAAGTCACCGTCCGATTTCATATGCCGGGCATGCCCCAAATGGGCATGGCAGAGATGAATGCTGCAGCTCAGCTAAACGACCAAGGGAATGGAACCTACGCAGGGTGGCTCGAACTCGGATCGGGCGGCACATGGCAGGTCACAATCAGCGCGGAGCAAGGCGGAAAGCTCATGTTGACCAAGCGCCTGAACGTCACCGCAACCGGAGGGATGTGAACCATGGTCTCTCGTCTCATTGAATGGTGTGCGCGAAACCGGTTTCTGGTATTCGCGGGAGTCCTATTCCTATTGCTCGCCGGTATCTGGTCACTTCAGCGAATACCGCTCGACGCGCTGCCGGACATTTCCGATGTGCAAGTCATTGTGCATACGCCCTGGCCTGGCCGCCCTCCGAATGTCATTGAGGATCAGGTCACGTATCCGATTGTCACGACCTTGCTCGCGGCACCGCATGTGAAAGCTGTGCGTGCCCAAACCATGTTCGGAGACTCCTACGTTTTTGTGGTGTTTCAAGATGGCACCGACTTGTACTGGGCGCGTTCGCGCGTCCTCGAGTACATCCAGCAACTTGGCGGACGCCTGCCACAGGGAGCACAGCCGATGATCGGCCCGGATGCAACCGGTGTGGGTTGGGTGTTCGAGTATGTGTTGGTTGATCGCACTCATCAGCACAGCCTCGCCGACTTACGTGCCATTCAAGACTGGCAGGTACGCTACCAACTGGAGACTGTGCCCGGCGTCGCAGAGGTCGCGACCATCGGCGGATTCGTTAAGCAATATCAAGTGCAGCTTGATCCGAACAAATTGCTGGCCTACGGCATTCCTCTTTCCACCGTTATCGATCGCGTTCGTGCCAGCACCAACGAAGTCGGTGGACGGGTGCTGGAAATGAACGGTGCGCGTTACATGGTTAGAGGTCTCGGATACTTAACTTCTCTGAAAGATCTGGAGGAAGTGTCCGTCAATGCAAAGAACGGCACGCCGGTTTTGTTGCGCGACCTCGGCACCGTAACCTTTGGACCGGATATTCGCGAAGGCGTAGCAGAGTGGCAGGGCGAGGGAGAAGCCGTGGGCGGCATCATCGTGATGCGCACGGGCGAGAACGCGTTGAACGTAATTAATGGAGTTAAAGCGAGAGTCGCGGAGATCGCACCCAGCCTGCCCGCCGGAGTTGAGATTCATGCCGGTTACGACCGCTCTGGCCTGATTAGTGAATCCATCCGAACGCTGCAACGCGACTTGCTCGCCGAATGTGTGATCGTCAGTTTCGTCACGATCATTTTCCTGTTTCACTTCCGCTCGGCGCTCATACCCATCCTGACCCTGCCGGTTGCTTTACTGGCCGCATTCATTCCGATGTATTTCCTGCACATCAGTAGCAACATTATGTCGCTCGGAGGTTTTGCGCTTGCAATCGGTGTGCTGATCGATGCTTCGATTGTGATTGTCGAGAATGGATATCGCCATCTTTCCGAAGCCGGTCAAGTCAACGAGAAACAGCGCCGCCGAATTCTTATTGATGCAGCCAAGCAGGTCGGCCCTGCACTCTTCTTTTCACTGCTCGTCATAGTCGTTTCCTTCCTGCCGGTTTTCCTGCTTGAAGCACAGGAGGGAAGGATGTTTCGGCCACTGGCCTGGACCAAGACGCTTTCTGTAGCTTTTTCATCGCTGCTAGCAGTCACCGTCGTTCCAGCGTTAATGCTGTTCTTTATTCGCGGGCGATTACTGCCCGAGGCGCGGAACCCAGTCTCCCGAATTACTCAAGCGATCTATCTGCCAATTATTCGGTTCGCATTGCGTTACCGCTGGCTAACCATCGCTGTCAATCTGATCTTTCTTGCTGCCACGATTCCACTCGCCTTGCGCCTGGGTAGCCAGTTCATGCCTCCGCTGTACGAAGGATCATCGCTGTACATGCCAACGTCGCTACCCGGAATTGGAATTACTCAGGCCACGCAGCTTCTGCAAGAACAGGACAGAATCATCAGGAGCTTTCCTGAAGTGGACAGCGTGTTCGGTGTGGTCGGGCGCTCGGACAGTTCGACGGATAACGCACCGCTCGACATGTATGACACCACCGTCATGTTGAAACCGCGTGAACACTGGCGCCCAGGAATGAGCTACGACAAGCTCATCGCGGAAATGGACTCAAAGCTGCAATTCCCGGGGCTATCGAATACATGGACGATGCCCGTCGAAAACCGGCTCGACATGCAGCTCACAGGGATCAAGACACCAATCGGCATGAAAATCCAGGGACGAACCGTCGAAGGCATTCAAGCTGCAGGCTCGCGCATCGAGCAGTTGCTCTCGCGCCTACCGGAAGTTCGCGCGGTTTTTGCAGAACGAGTGTCACAAGGCTTCTATCTGAATATTGATGTCAACCGTCTGGAAGCAGCGCGCTATGGCATGACCGTTGAAGACGTTCAGCGCGCTGTGGAATCAGGAATTGGTGGCGAGAACATTGCCGAAAACTTGGAAGGTAGGGAACGATATCCCATTAACGTGCGCTATCAGCGAGACTTCCGCGACACGCCAGAAGATCTTGGCCGCGTGTTGGTGGCCACGCCGTCTGGTGCGCAAGTGCCGCTGAATTCGGTGGCTCGGGTTTCTTTTTCGCGTGGTCCCGCCATGATTCGCGACGAAGGTGGACAGCTCACTGGGTATGTCTTTATCGACCTGAAGACGAGCGACTATGGCAGCTTCGTCAACAAAGCGAATCAATTGCTTGCTCGTGAAATGAAGCTACCCACCGGTTTCAACTTTCAGTGGTCTGGAGAATATGAATTTCAACTCCGGGCGAGAGAGCGTCTGAAGTTAATCCTCCCAGTGGTATTCCTGGCAATCTTCATGCTGCTGTACTTGGTATTTCGTTCGGTTACAGAAGCGTTCGTGCTCATCCTCCCAACTTTCTATGCCATGAGCGGCGGGCTGCTGCTGCAATGGCTACTGGGCTACAACTTCAGCGTGGCAGTCTGGGTTGGCTATATCGCGCTGTTTGGGATTGCCGTCGAGACTGGAGTCGTGATGGTCGTGTATCTGCACGAGGCCCTGGACCGCCGAATCCGCAGCGGTGTCGAGCTTACAGAAGAAGACATCGAACAAGCGGCAATCGAAGGCGCCGTGCAACGCCTCCGCCCGAAGCTCATGACTGTTACCGCAGTCCTTGCCAGCCTAGTACCGATACTCTGGGAAACCGGTATTGGCTCGGACGTGATGAAGCCAATTGCCGCACCGGTTGTGGGTGGAATGATCACTTCCACAATTCACGTTCTTGTCCTTGTGCCGGTATTCTTCGTCATGATGAAACAACGTTCTCTACGTAAAGGAGGCCTGCGGCCAAGTGACGAATTGAATGGAGCCGATACTCTCTCAGTATCCAGTCAGTGATCATTTGTTGTCGGTTCAATGCAACCGGCTCGACATTGTCAGAGGTTTGCACGAGCTAAGAGAGAAACAGAAAGCTGGAGCATGTTGCTGCCCCGGCTCAGGTGGTACTGTTTCTGCTTCAGGCCGTCGGGGCTCCATGAAGCTCGGGCACACCGATGTCTCGACCACATAGTGTTTAAATGTGATTGCGGTGGTCAGATACGGCTTCACGATTTCTGCAACTCTCGGATACACTTCGCGCTCATAGCGCTCTGCATCCCGCTTCTCCGCCCAGAGAGTAACAGTGATGGCTTTCTCAGTGGTGGACTCGGGCACGAACGGCAGGATCTCCAGGAAGCCCGGCTGCTTCTTCAGAATCGGCAGGACCTCGTTACGTACAACCTTAAAGAGCTCTTCTTTCTTTTCGACCTTCGGAATGAATTCCACAATGCGTGCAAACATGACGGATTCTCCTAAATGCGTGTAAACATGACGGATCCTCCTATTTTAGGATGGGTGCCACCGGCAAGCTGCCGCTCGGCCCCAGAACTACTTAATTTCATTTGGGGAGTCATCCGATGCCAAGCGGTTCACGAGCCAGCGTCATTTTTCCTTCGACATTTCCGGTGGTCAACGGTCGTCGCAGGAAAGTTGACTCGACGGATCAGATTTCTTCAAAAGGCGCGCGCGCCCATCATCAGCTTGTAGTCGTCGGCGCTCATCACCCAGTCGTACTCCCCGTGGATTGCCAATACCGGCACAGAAACCTTATCCCACGCTTCTGCCAGATTAAGTTCCTGCGATAGAAAGCATGTGACGCGCCAGATCATATTTATCCAGACTCATTGTGGCATTGCGAGTTGCGAAGATCTGCGTTGTTGCCGCCAACACATAGCTGTCCGGAATCGGAAACCCCTGTCCGAAAGCGAACAGAGCCTCAGATACCGAATAGCGAACCCGCTTTGCCAGGTCGGTTGCAGTTTGTCCATTTCCGGACGGTGGATTCCGCGACCGAACAACCTTGAGCTCTGCACAATTTTATGATCCAGCGTTTTCAATGACATAGTGGAGAAGAGTTCTGGCCCGGTAGCTGCAAGTTTGCAGGGCATGGATATCGCCCGGCCCGAATTTAAACTGCAAAAGCGCCGCCGCCAAATCATCTGGGCCGGGATTGGCGTTGTGTGCCTGGTTGGTTTGACGATTGGCGTCTCACGTTTGAAACCGGCCGCGCCAGAAGTTGAGCGTAGTACCGTGTGGACGGACACAGTAAAGCGCGGTCCCATGCTTCGACAGGTCCGCGGCATTGGCTCATTGATTCCCAGTCAGGAGTTCACCCGTCAAATTCCTGCCGAGACAGAAGCGACTGTCCTGCGAATTCTCAAGCTCCCGGGTTCGCAGGTCAAAGCAGACACCCTTCTGCTGGAAATGAGTAACCCTCAGGTGGAACAGGCGGCTGTAGATGCGAAGCTGCAGTTAAAGGCTGCCGAGGCCGAATATCAGAGTCTGCGCGTGACGCTGCAGAGCAATTTGATGAACCAAAAGGCCGGCGCCGCGACCGTGAGCTCCGACTACACGCAAGCCAAGCTGCAGTCCGACACGGACAAAGCCTTGTACGACCTCGGCGTGATCTCGGGCATGGCTTATAAAAATTCCAAAAGTAAGGCCGACGAACTGACGACTCGCAACAATATAGAAGGCGAGCGGCTCGACATAAACCAGAAGGCGATTGAGTCTCAACTTGCCCAGCAGCAGGCCAAAGTGGACCAGATGCGTGTGTTGGCCGAACTCAAGCAGAAACAACTTGACGCGCTCAAGGTGCGGGCTGGAATTGACGGTGACCTCGTCGATCTGCCACTGCAGGTGGGCCAGCACGTATTGCCTGGAACGGAGTTGGCAAAGGTCATCCAGCCAAACCATTTAATCGCGCAGCTGAAAATTGCCGAGACACAAGCACGTGATGTCCAGATTGGTCAGCCGGCCCTCGTGGACACGCATAACGGAACCGTGTCTGGTGATGTGATGCGTGTTGATCCCGCCGTTCAGAACGGAACTGTCACGGTTGACGTGAAACTTACCGGCGACCTTCCCAAAGGCGCGCGCCCCGATTTGAGCGTGGACGGCACAATCGATTTGGAACGTCTCGATAACGTGCTGTACGTTGGGCGCCCGGCATTCGGTCAAGAAGACAGCACCATCAGCCTGTTCAAGCTTGATCCCGACGGGAAGGGAGGAGTTCGAGTTCCAGTGAAGGTTGGACGCGCTTCCGTGAACTCCATCCAGATTATTGAAGGTCTGCACGAGGGCGACACCGTCATTCTTTCTGACATGTCGCGTTACGACAACACTGATCGCATCAGGCTTGACTAGCTATTGAGGAAAACTCATGACCGACGCAGGACAGCCGCTAATCCAGATCGAAGAATTGACCAAAGTATTCTATACCGACGAAGTTGAAACCCACGCACTCTCGGGTGTGCATTTAGGGATTCGCAAGGGCGAGTACGTTGCTATCTCCGGCCCGTCCGGGTGCGGGAAGTCCACGCTGCTCTCGATCATCGGGCTGCTTGATACGCCAACTGGCGGAAAGTATCAGTTGAATGCCGAACCGGTAGAGAACCTGGACTTCGGTGCGCGTTCGCGCATTCGCAATCGCGAGATCGGCTTCATTTTCCAGAGTTTCAATCTGATCGGCGATCTCACTGTCTACGAGAATGTCGAACTGCCGCTAACGTATCGCCACAAGATGCCGTCGGCAGAACGCAAAAAGCGAGTTATGGAATCGTTAGAGCGCGTGGGCATGGCCCATCGCATTCGGCATTATCCTTCGCAACTTTCCGGAGGTCAGCAGCAGCGGGTCGCAGTGGCGAGAGCGCTTGGCGGACATCCCTCGATCCTGCTCGCCGATGAGCCTACTGGAAATCTGGATTCGCGTAATGGCGAAGCGGTGATGGAACTGCTGCAAAACCTGCACCGTGAAGGCGCCACGATTTGCATGGTCACCCATGATCCGCGTTTCGTAAAGCACGCGCAGCGGGAAATCCACTTGTTTGACGGCAAAGTCGTTGCCGAAGAAGAACTGCAGAAGCTGATGGCGGACGCAAGCGCATGAACGGTTTACTCCAAGACCTGCGTTATGCCCTGCGGCAGTTGCGCCGGAGCCCGGGATTCACGGCTGCGGCGCTGCTCACTTTAGCGCTTGGCATTGCGGCGAACACTGCGATCTTCAGCGTGATTGAAGCGGTGATTCTGCGCCCGCTTCCCTTCGGCATGCCGGATCGCCTCGTGTGGCTCAATGGCAAGCTCGTGCCCATGACCGAGGAGGGTGCGGTCTCTCCACCCGATTTTCGCGACTACCGCGCGCAGAATCGCACTTTTGATCGAATTGCAGCCATGGGTTACGCAGCAACGCCCTCAAATCTTTCGGGCGACAAACCAGAACAGGTTCTTAGCGACATTGCGTCTGCCAATTTCTTCGAGTGTCTCGGTATCCGCCCTTTGCTCGGACGCGATTTCGTCGCCGCTGATGAGCAAGTCAATCTGCCTCAAGTTGCCATACTCGGTTATGGAGTTTGGAAACGCGATTTCGGCGGCGATCGCGGCATTATCGGCCGCACAATCCGGATGGACGGCTCGACCCTGACCGTTATCGGTGTCCTTCCTTCAGATATCCCTTTGCTCAGCGAAGCGCAGATATGGGTGCCTACTCCCATGTTGAATCGCGGCATGAACTTTCGCATGGGGCATTCGCTAAAAGCTATTGGACGACTGAAACGGGGGATTACGCTTGAACAGTCCCAAGCCGATCTGAACGCGATTGCCCTGCAACTTCAACAACAGTATCCCGACACAAACAAGAACTGGTGGATGCGCCAGCGACCGCTGCGAGAGGTACTGATCGGGCCAGTGCGTCCGGCGCTCATGCTCATGTGGGGCGCTGTCGGTCTGCTTCTGCTCATCGCGTGCGTGAACGTCGCGAATCTTCTGCTGGCGCGCTTGATCTCCCGGCAAAAAGAGTTTGCTCTGCGAACAGCACTCGGCGCGAGCCGGATTCGTATGATCCGCCAAGCGCTGACTGAGAGCGTGTTGTTATCGCTCACAGGCGGCACACTGGGTGTTCTCACTGCATCGTGGGGAATCCACGCGCTGCATGCCTTCGGGCCAGCTGACGTACCCCGTCTCAACCAGAGTGGAATCGATCCGGCGGTGCTGGCTTTCACGCTTGGAATTTCCGTTTTGGCGGGAATCGTGTTTGGTATTGCCCCAGTCCTGCAGACTTCAGCAACACGATTTGCGCAGGGATTAAAAGAATCGGGACGAGCATCAGCTTCGGTGTCGCACAAACGACTGAGCAGCGCGCTGGTAGTCGGCGAAATCGCCGTATCGCTCACGCTGCTCGTCAGCGCTGGTTTGCTGCTCAAAAGTTTTTGGCGCCTGATTCATGTCTCACCCGGTTTTCAGACCGACCATGTGGTGGCAGCACGTCTAGAGCTTCCGGTAGCGACCTACGGAGCCTACGGCGTTCCTCAAGCACGCGCCCGGTTTTGGCGCCAGTTTGAGGCACGCGTGCAAGCACTACCCGGAGTAGAAGCCGTAGGCGCGACCTCCGAACTTCCGCTCAGCGGTGCGCACAGTGATGATCCATTCCACATTCCGGGGCGAAGTTACGGCCCAAGCGAGTTCGACGACGCGCAATTTCGCCAGGTTACGCCTGGCTTTCTCGCGGCCATGAGAATTCCTCTGATTGCGGGGCGAGGGCTCAATGAACACGATGACAGCAATGCGCCGGGAGTCGTGGTCGTCAATCAAGCATTCGTCAACCATTTCTTCCCAGGCAAGAATGTGATCGGCCAGCCTTTGCAACTGATGGGTGATCTCCAATCCACTCGTCAAATAGTTGGCATTGTCGGCGATGTTCGTCACATCGCGCTTAGCGAGCCCGACTGGCCGGAAATGTACGTTCCTTACGGGCAGTTTGCGCACCCGACGATCAATGTTGTTGTGCGCGCCGCCGCCAATCCACAGAACCTGGCGAACGCACTGCGAGCGCAAGTCCAGGCTGTGGATAAGGACCTGACACTTTCTGCGGTGACTTCGATGGACGACGTGCTGGGCGCGTCTGTCGCTCAACCGCGATTCTCGTTGCAATTGATAGGCACGTTTGCTGCGCTGGCGGTGTTGCTGGCGGCGATTGGTCTCTACGGATTGATGGCGTATTCCGTAACTCAGCGAAGAAACGAAATTGGAATTCGCATGGCTTTAGGTGCTACGCGCGCGGACATTCTCACACTCATTCTCCATCACGGTTCCAAGCTGGCAATCGCGGGGATTGCAATTGGACTCCTTGCGGCGATCGCCGCCACTCGTGTGTTGTCGAGCATGTTGTTTTCCGTGAGTCCGAAGGACTTTGAGACATTCATCGCAGTTGCAGTTTTGCTGGGCCTAGTTGCTTTAGGAGCCTGTTTCATACCCGCCCGCCGCGCGGCGAAGGTCGATCCTATGGTGGCGCTGCGGTACGAGTGAGGAGAATTCATGAACGGCTTGCTTCAAGATCTTCGCTTTGCATTCCGGCAGCTGCGCAAGTCGCCTGGTGTGACGTTGGCTGCGGCCCTAATGCTCGCGCTTGGAATGGGCGTCAATACCGCGATCTTTGCCGTCTCTTATCAGGTGTTATTGAGAACGTTGCCGGTGCGGAAACCCGCTGAGCTCGTACTTCTGAAGGAGTCTTCGAGATATGAGACCGGTCACCTGGATGTTTGGGGTGGCGGTGCGCAGTTCTCGTTTGCATATCCTGCATATAAAGCTCTTCGGGACGGTAATCAATCTCTGGAAGACCTGGCGGTCTCCACGATTGCTCCCGCGACCATTGTCTCGGCGCAAACGACTGACAAATCTCTTGCGCAGCACGTCACTGGAAACTATTTCACACTGCTCGGCGTTCAGCCAGTGCTGGGCCGCCTGCTCGTCCCTGACGATGACATCTCGAACGCTGGCAGGGATGTCGCCGTTTTGAGTGAGAGCTACTGGCGAAGCCACTTCGGTTCCGATCCCTCCATTCTGAATCAGCAAATTGAGATCAACGGATCGCCATTCACGATTGTTGGCGTGGTGCGCCATGAGGGGTTGATGGATGCAGCGCGCCCCGCAGCATTCGTCCCCGTTAATTTTCAGCGCGGACCCGCGGCAGCACGTCAGGACTTTCTCGATCCGTTGCACCGTTGGCTGAACATTATCGGTCGCCTTCGCCCGGGAGTGAGTCGCCAACAGGCTGAAGCACAGCTGAATACGATCTGGTGGAATTGGCGCCGGGATGTTTTGAAGGGGAAAAAGGACAACATCCCTGACAAAGAAGGGTGGCTGCAGAGTCATCTTTACCTGACCAGCGGCGCGCGCGGCATCCCCCTACTTCAAGGCACTCTCGGGGAGCCTCTCACCATACTCGAGACTCTCGCGCTGTTGGTTCTCATGATTGCCTGCGCGAACGTTGCCAGCTTGCTCCTGGCGAAAGCAGTGGTCAG
>WNFY01001631.1_pt1 | contig 21331 bp, 19 predicted proteins | sample 5400091 | NCBI WGS metagenome assembly WNFY01 (sample SAMN13153364, study PRJNA577476) | soil metagenome | isolation source: 60 cm soil or saprolite under grassland replicate 1 | place: USA:California | collected 2016-06-15
GCTGATAGTCAGCGCGGTCCTCAGGCTGCAGCCACCGCGCAGTCAGTAAGCGCTCCATTACTAGACGCGCGCGCTCGCGAATCTCCAAACCGATGGCTTCCTCGATGTCGACTTCCGCATGTTGTTCGACGACTCGCTCAGCAATCGCAATTGCTTCCTCGCGCGGTAGCGCTCCACTCCGTAGCGTGGACTCGACCTCCAGAGCGTCCGCCACGTCGACGTACACGCGCGCCGCAGGAGAACCCAACAGGCTCAGAAACGCGGGTCTAACTTCACGAAAAAGTTCAAGCGATAACATTGGAACCTATTAAATGGACGCTGGGCCTTAGCGGAACCAGTCGGAGTCGTTGAAGAGTGAATTGGCGAGGACGAAGTCGGCGCTGAGATCGGGATGGAGGTCGCGTCGGAACGACGTGCTTGTATTCCGCCGTGTCCATGTTGCTGCGGAGCTTATCAGCAGCGAGCCAGAGCTTGGCTTCAAACCCGATGTTGGCGGAGTTGTTCGACTTGTTCGATTTCGCACGCCCCATGGAGCGCGGAAGATAGCAGAAATTTGGCTCGGTGTGAATAGTTGAGTGTTGAGAGCGCCTTCGCAGGACTACTCGTCGCGGCTGACCCGCCTTCGCCAGTCTTCGACGCCACAAGACGGCGTTTTCTACCTTCGTCAGACGACGGCGTGGCAAGCAAACCAGCGTGGGAACCGGAGGTCAGGGCGTAAATCCGATGCGAGGTTTTGGCGGTTGAGGCGATAGCGCCGGCGGATCGATTATGTCCATCACGCGCTGCAAGATCGTGACAATGACAGCCTCATGAACGTCGAGTCGCTTTTTCAGTTCGTTTTCAAGCACGGCGAGTTTTTGAGCCAACTCGCGCTTGTCACCGAGCAATGCGCGCATTTTCAGAAAGGCTCGGACCACAAAGACTGCCATCTGGACCGCACGTGGGCTGTTCAAAATATTGGCTGCCATGATGGCACCATGCTCAGTGAAAACATACGGACGGCTGCGGCGGCCTCCGTGGCCTAAACTTGAGGTACCAATTTGGTACCTTAAAGATTGATTCTCCCGGCCAGAACTTGAGGTGCCAATTTGGTACCTCAAGTTCTTCCATTCATCCTGCGTGAGTTGAAACATGAAATCCTTGGGAAAGCGATCCCGATTGCGTTTCACGGCGCGGTTCAGTGCCTTTGTTTCAACGCCGTAGATCGATGCGAGATCGGAGTCCAGCATTACGCGTTCACCGCGGATTTCGTAAATGAATTGACCAAGCTGATCGGTCGTTAGCTTGTTCGAAGACTTTGGCATCGAGCGACAAGTTATTGAAAACTTTTTCCGATGAGAAGTCGATTCGCGCAGGTGAATAGTTCGTTGTTGAGAGATCTGCTGTGCTAGTCTAAGGCGTTATCTAAACAATGAGGCCGCAGCCGGATTTTCTTCATGAATTCGTTCCGGGTCACTCGAACCGAACGCTCTTACTCTTGCACGGCACGGGTGGAAGTGAGCGCGATCTCATACCGCTCGGGCGCGAACTCGATCCCGATGCGTCTTTGCTTAGCCCCCGCGGAAAAATTCTGGAGAACGGAATGCCGCGATTCTTTCGCCGCCTGGCGGAAGGTGTATTCGATTTAGAAGATTTGAAAACACGCACGCACGAACTTGCAGATTTCGTCACCGCCTCAGTGCGGCATTACAAACTAGCAGCGAACCACATCGTTGGCGTTGGTTACTCTAACGGCGCCAACATCGCCGCAAGCATGTTACTACTTCGTCCGGAAATCATGCGCGCGGCGATTCTATTTCGCGCCATGGTGCCGCTGATTCCTGACAAATTGCCCGACCTTTCGTCTGTGCGTGTTTGGATCGGCGCGGGTGATCAGGATCCAATCATTCCTGCATCTGAGACAAAGCGCCTTGCAGAACTCCTTCGTAGCGCAGGGGCCGACATCACAATTCGTTTCGCAAAGGCAGCGCACGGCCTGACCAGTGATGACGTCACAACAGCACGAGATTGGCTCGAAGAGCTCCAGCCGTCCGGAACGCGCAGATGAAAACGACCCGACTCGAGGCGTTCAGCGATGGAGTCCTTGCCATCATCATCACAATCATGGTGCTGGAGTTGAAGGTGCCACATGCGAGCGAACTTGGCGCATTGAAACCGGTGTTACCCGTGCTGTTGAGCTATGTACTGAGTTTCATTTACCTCGGCATCTATTGGAACAATCATCATCATCTGTTCCAAGCCACAGAGCAGGTCAGCGGCGGAATTCTCTGGGCAAACCTGCATCTGCTCTTCTGGTTGTCGCTGTTTCCTTTCACGACAGCCTGGATGGGCGAAAACCACCTCGCGACAATCCCGACTGCCATATATGGCTTTGTGTTACTAATGGCGGCTATCGCTTACTATGTTCTGGAGCGCGCCATCATTGCCAAGGAAGGTCGGGCCTCACTCCTGGCACAGGCAATTGGCAGAGATTGGAAAGGCAAACTTTCTCCCGTGCTTTACTTTGCCGCCATCCCATTCGCGTTTGTAAGCCCATGGATCGCCAGCGGAATCTATGTATTCGTCGCGCTTCTCTGGTTGATACCCGACCCTCGGATTGAGCGGAAGCTGGAGGAACGTGAAGAGTAAGCACGACGAGAGTCCAGTTTCCATGGTAAAGCGCAACGCTCATAGATGAATCCGCCTGAGAATTCAATCGCATTTGGCGCGCCTGGAATCGAGCCGCGCTGGACTTCGAGCGCCAAAGAAGGCGTGGGGACATCATATCATACCAGTTGCCGCATTTGGTTCACGCTCAGTCACGGCATCGTCAACGAGATTTACTATCCGCACGTCGACCAACCGAACACGCGAGACTTTCAGTTTCTCATCAGTGACGGAGAAACATTTTGTCACGAGGAAAAGCGCGACCTGACTCACGCGATCGATTACCCGGAGCGTGATTGTCTCTTTTACCGCCTAACGAATTCGGAGCCGGGCGGCCGTTATCGTGTTGTAAAATATGTCTTCGCCGATCCACATCAGTCGGTCCTTCTCGTGCACACCAAAGTTGAAGTGCTGGACGAATCACTCCGTGGAAAATTGCGACTCTACGCGTTGCTGGCTCCTCACATCGCCGGTTATGGCGCCGGCAACTCCGGCTGGTGTTCTGATGTGGGGAATATCAAACTTATCCGCGCTCAGCGCGAAAACGTTAACCTTATCATGGCGTGCACCGCAGGCTTTTCTCGCCGCTCGGTCGGTTACGTCGGTTTCAGCGATGGTTGGCAGGATCTCATGGACAATTTCCAAATGGACTGGGAGTTTCGCACAGCCGAGGACGGCAACATCGCGTTGACAGGCGAAATCCATCTGCCGTCCACTAATGAATTCACGGTCGCAGTCGCATTTGGCCGCAGTTACCAGAGTACAACCGCAAAGTTGTTCCAATCGCTGGCTGAGCCGTTCGAGTCACATCGTCAGGCGTATGTCCGCCAATGGCAGCGCGCGGTTGTGAATCCAAAATTCGATTTCAGCGCCGACACGTCCGACAACGGCGGAATGTATCGGTTGAGCCGCTGCGTGCTGATTGCGCATGAAGACAAAGTTTTTCAAGGCGCAATTGTTGCATCGATGAGTATCCCCTGGGGCGAAACCAAGGGCGACAACGATCTGGGAGGTTATCATCTGGTCTGGACTCGTGACCTCGTACAAAGCGCAACAGCGCTCCTCGCCACGGGTCAAACAAGCACACCGCTACGCGCATTGATCTGGCTCGCAGCCATTCAGCGACCGGATGGAAGTTTTCCTCAGAATAGTTGGATCGATGGGACCGCTTATTGGTCTGGCCTGCAACTCGATCAGATTGCCGCGCCAATATTACTGGCATGGCGTTTGCACAAACACGACGCGCTCGGTTTGTTTAATCCGCGTGTAATGATTGTGCGCGCCGCAGCGCACTTAATCCTGCAAGGCCCAGTTACGAGCCAGGATCGATGGGAAGAAAACGCCGGTTATTCGCCTTCGACGCTCGCCACGGTGATTGCCGCCCTCGTCTGCGCGGCGGAATGGGCCACGGAATACAGGGAAACTGCAGCTGCGGATTTCGTTTTTGCGTATGCCGACTGGCTGGCGGCGCATGTCGAAGAATGGACGGTTACCACACAGGGTGAGTTAGTCGATGGATTCCCTCTTCACTACATCCGCATCAATCCCACGGACCCTAACGCGCCTGACCCTCACCCCGATCCAAACACAATGATGATTCAACTGGCCAACGGTGGCGGCCTCCATCCGGCGCGAAACGTAGTTGGCGGTGACTTTCTTCATCTGGTGCGATTCGGTATCCGCGACGCGAAAGATCCGGTCATTCGCGATTCGATCGAAGTCATCGATCGCGTGCTCAAGTATGATCTACCACAGGGGCCGGGCTGGCGTCGTTACAATCACGACGGTTACGGGCAAAAAGATGACGGCGGCGCTTTCGACGGTACAGGCGTCGGACGTTGCTGGCCGATTCTAACCGGCGAACGCGGCCATTACGAACTGGCGGCCGGACGCGATCCAAAGCCGTTTATCACAGCAATGGAAAATTTCGCGAATCAGGGTGGGATGGTTACCGAACAACTATGGGACGGACCGGACATGCCGGATGCGCATATGAAACGTGGCTGCCCAACTGGCGCAGCAATGCCGCTGTGTTGGTCGCATGCCGAATACATTTCGCTCGTACGCAGCCGCCATGATGGCGTCTGCCTCGGCTGCGTCGAACCGGCATTCCAGCGCTATGTGTTGCACCGAGTCCAGAGCAATTACGAGATTTGGAGTTTGCGCTATCCCCTGCGGCGCGTGTCTCGCGGCAAAATTTTGCGGATCATCCTTGCTGCGCAAGCAACGGTCGTCTGGTCAACCGACGGCGGCGCGCGCACCAATTTGTTGGACACCATTTATGAAAGCAGACTGAATCTCTGGTTCGCAGATTTTCCTACCGCAGACTGGCCCAATGGTTCGATACTTACATTTACATTCTTTTGGAAACGCGATCAGCGTTGGGAAGGCCGTGACTGGCAGGTTGACGTTCTATGAAAATCAAGTCGACGTGACCGATCAACGGAATCCGGTGTTAGGCAGAGTGCCAAACTCGATGTGAGTCGGTCCTAAGCAAAGTGCGGTTTGCACCTGGTGTGCGATCCTCCCATCTCCAAAGAGGGATGAAACATCAACTCTAAAGTCGCACTCGACTGTACCGAACATTACCTTAAGACTATCTCGAATTCCGATAATTCCGTTTCTAACCACAAGGACGAGGAATACCTCCTTAAGCTCTAAAGCGCTGGTAGTGGATGGGAACGCTAGATGAGGGGCGGTAAATATATGAAGCACTTCTTTTTTGCCGGTGTTGGTCTCTTGCTCGTTTGTTTGACGGGGACTGCGTGCAAGAAAGCATCAGTAACGCAGCAACCTTCGCTACCGGTCAATGTCGTTACCGCAATCGAGAAAGAGGTAAACGAATGGGATGAATTCACCGGGCGTTTGGAGGCAGTCGAGTTCGTGGAGATCCGGCCACGCGTGTCCGGTTATATTACGGACATTCGTTTCAACGCTGGTGCGATCGTCAAGAAGGGGGATTTGCTTTACGTGATCGATCCGCGGCCTTATCAGGCGGATTTTGATCGTGCCGCCGCTGAAGTCGAGCGAATGGATGCGCAGCTCAAGCTTGCCCAGATTGAACTAAATCGGGCGAAGGAGCTGCGGGACAAAAACACAATCTCGGCGAGCGAATTTGACCAAAAAGCTGCCACCTATCAGGGTTCTGCCGCCGCCAAGAGTTCGGCTGAAGCAGCGAAGAATGCCGCCGCGCTGAATCTGGAGTTCACGCAAATCAAATCACCTATTGACGGCCGAGTCAGCGATGCTCGCATCACGTTGGGTAACCTTGTTCAGCCAGGCGCGGGCCCGGAAAACGTGCTTACCACGGTGATCTCGGTCGATCCGATTTACGCGAAGGTCGATGCTGACGAAAATGCGGTCCTAAAATATGTAAAGCTCAGCGAGCAAGGCAAACGCGTGAGCGCGCGCACGGCGAAGATCCCGGCTTTCATCGAGCTCGGTAACGAGACGGACTTTCCTCATGAAGGCTATATTGATTTCGTCGACAATCGGCTTGATCCTGGAACAGGAACGGTTCGCGCCCGGGTGGTTCTAAAAAACTGGAACCCTAACTTCATTACGCCAGGTTTCTTTGCCCGCGTGCGCGTTGCCGGCGCGACACCATATCGGGCCGCTCTTATCGACGACAAGGTAATCAGCTCACAGCAAGGTCTGAAATACGCGTTCGTCGTGAAGCCCGATAATACGGTTGAGCGACGTACCATTGAAACCGGCCCGCTTTTCGAAGGCAAACGCATCGTGAAACGCGGGCTTAAAGACGGCGAGAAAGTTGTCTCCACTCGTCTTCAAATGCTGCAACCCGGTATGAGCGTCACGCCTGTACCGGAGCCAGCGGGGCCAGACACGAACGCAAGCGTCACTGAAACGAAAGCCGCTAAATGACCGCCGCTCAGGCGCTACGGCGATCGCTATGAACTTCCCGCACTTTTTTATCGATCGACCGATCTTTGCCGGCGTGATCAGCATCGTTATCACGCTCGTCGGCGTCATTGCGCTTTCGACTCTTCCGATCGCGCAATATCCCGACATCGCGCCACCAACTATCCAGGTCACGACCAATTATCCCGGCGCAAACGCAAAGGTTGTATCGGAAACGGTGGCGACGCCGATCGAGCAACAGGTCAATGGCGTTGAGAACATGCTTTACATGTCTTCGCAGAGCACGAGCGACGGCAACATGACGCTGAGCATCACGTTTAAGCTCGGCACCAATCTCGATACCGCCCAGGTGTTGGTACAAAATCGCGTTGCCATCGCAATCCCTGTGCTTCCGCCCGAGGTGCAGCGCATCGGCGTCACAACAAAAAAGCAGTCGCCCGACATCACCATGGTCGTGCATCTGGTCTCGCCGGACGGGTCGCTCGATTCGCTATTCACCAGCAATTACGCGCTGCTCCAGATTCGCGACGAACTCGCGCGCCTCGATGGCGTGGGCGATATCAATGTCTTCGGCGCGCGCGAATATTCGATGCGCCTCTGGCTTGATCCTAACAAGCTTTCTTCGCGTGGACTCACCGCGCAAGACGTCGTGACAGCGGTGCAGGAGCAGAATGTGCAGGTCGCGGCGGGAATTATCGGTGCGCCGCCGGTGCCAAAAGGAGCAACGGCATTTCAATACACGGTCAGCACGCAAGGCCGGCTCACTGACGAAAAGGAATTCGGTGACATCATCGTTAAGACTGGTTCCAATGGACAAGTCACTCGTGTGCGTGATATCGCGCGGGTTGAACTCGCTGCTCGCGATTACACCGTCAACAGCGGGCTCGGCGGGAAACCGGCGACTGCAATTGCTGTTTACCAACTCCCAGGCTCGAACGCGCTCGCCACGTCCGATGCCGTGCGGAAGAAAATGGCTGAGCTCAAGCAGCGTTTCCCCACCGGGCTCGACTACACGATTGTGTACGACCCGACAGTCTCGGTTCGCGAATCAATCCACGAAGTGCAGAAGACACTCTTCGAAGCGATTGCGCTGGTCGTTCTGGTTGTGCTTCTTTTTCTTCAAACCTGGCGCGCGGCGATCATCCCGCTAGTCGCCATTCCAGTTTCGTTGATCGGCACATTCGCGGCAATGAAAGGCTTCGGATTCTCGATCAATAACCTCTCGCTTTTTGGCATCGTCCTTGCGATCGGCATCGTGGTCGATGACGCCATCGTCGTCGTTGAAGCCATCGAGCATCACATCGAAGATGGTCTGAGTCCGCGTGACGCGGCGCGCAAAGCCATGACCGAAGTTGGCGGAGCGTTAGTCGCGATCGCACTCGTGCTTTGCTCGGTTTTTATCCCGACCGCGTTCATCAGCGGCATCACTGGCACATTTTTTCGACAATTCGCGCTTACCATCGCAGTCTCAACTGCGATCTCTGCGCTCAACTCGCTCACGCTTTCCCCTGCCCTCGCTGCACTTCTTCTCCAGCCGCGCGGCGCGAAGAAGGATTTATTTCAACGCATACTCGATGGCCTGTTGGGATGGCTCTTTAGAGGATTCAACAGAGCGTTTGCGTGGAGCTCGAACGCATATGGCAACACCGTGGCGCGGCTTGTCCGACTCGCCGTGGTCATTTTGTTCATCTACGCAGGTTTACTCGGTCTCACCGGTCTCGGTTTCAAAGTTGTGCCGGGCGGTTTTCTCCCAACACAAGATCGCGGCTACGCTGTCGTATTTGCGCAATTACCAGACGCGTCGTCGCTCGATCGCACTCAGGCGGTCGTCGACAAGATCTCGAAGATCGCGCTTGAAACACCCGGCGTGCTCAACACGGTTGAGTTCGCGGGATTCAATCTGTTCGGCGGCAATCAACCGAATACCGCCGCCGTCTTTTTGCCGTTTAAGGAATTTTCGGAGCGGAAAACGCGCGACCAGGGAATGCCGGCCATCCTTGCGAAGATAAACGCGCGCGTTCGCGCCGAGATTCCCGAAGCCCTTGTTATAGCCTTTCCGCCACCGCCTGTGGCCGGCATTGGCAACGCCGGCGGCTATAAGCTCTTCATTCAAGATCGCGGCAATGCCGGCCTCGATGAACTGCAAGCGCAAGCTTTCGCCATGATGATAAAAGCCAATCAAACACCTGGCCTGACCAACAACCTGACGACCTTTCGCGCTAATGTGCCGCAGCTTTGGCTCGACGTTGATCGGGTCAAAGCAAAGAGCATGAACGTGCCGCTCAGCAATATTTTTGGGACGCTTCAGACTTATCTTGGATCGACATACGTGAACGATCTCACACTGTTTGGCCGAACCTATCGCGTCACAGCTCAGGCCGACTCGCAATTTCGTTTGACTCCCGATGACATTCGCTTGCTGAAGACGCGAAATAATTCGGGCGGAATGGTTCCGCTCGGTTCCGTGGCGACTGTGCAGGAAGTGAGCGGCGCCGATAAGATTACACGCTACAACATGTTCACCTCAGCCGACCTGAGCGGCCAGCCCGCGCCGGGCGCGAGCACTGGGGACGCGTTGGCAGCGGTTGACCGTCTCGCGAAGCAAATTCTGCCCACCAGTTTCACAACGGAATGGACGGAGATCGCGCTGCAGCAAAAGCTCGCAGGCAATAGCGCAATTTACATTTTTCCGCTGTGCGTTCTGTTCGTTTTCCTTCTACTCTCGGCACTTTATGAGAGCTGGGCGCTTCCGCTCGCGATCATTCTGATCGTCCCGATGTGCCTCTTCAGCGCAATAGGAGGCGTGTGGCTACGTTCGATGGAAAACAACATCTTCACCCAAATCGGGTTCGTCGTGCTTGTCGGATTGGCGTGCAAAAACGCCATCCTGATTGTCGAGTTCGCCAAACAAATTCAGGACCGTGATCGAAAGGACCGTTTCGCCGCGGCAGTCGAAGCCGGCCGCCTGCGATTGCGCCCGATCCTCATGACATCCTTCGCCTTCATTTTCGGTGTTCTCCCGCTAGTTCTCAGTACAGGTGCGGGCGCCGAAATGCGCCAAGCGCTCGGCACCGCAGTCTTCTTCGGGATGCTTGGGGTAACCGCCTTTGGTCTGCTTCTAACGCCGGTGTTCTACGTCGTAATCATGTGGTTCAAAGAGCGCCGCTCTAAGGTCACCGAATCGCCACCGGTCGTGATGGAAGCAGAAGCAGGCGTTTAACGAATTAACCAAAATGCGGTGTGCGCCGCGTGGCATCCTTGTATCTCAAACGAGGGAACGAGCATTATCTCATTCTTGGCACTACAAGATCTCTCGCACGCGAAATAGCGGCGCTTTCTCGGGCGGATCTACGTTGCGAGATGAACACAACTGAGTCTCCGACCGCGTCCGATGACCCTGCAATGGCAGTCTCAAACCGCCGATCATTCCCTCTCCGGACGCTCATGGTTTGTTTCACTATCTGGGTTATTGCCACGGAGGTCCTCATCTTTGATCAGATTAAATTTAACGCCAGAATCGACCTGCTTGAGCAAGCCACACGAGCGATCCGCGGACCGCAGCTGTTGGTCCCAACAGAACGATCATCCAGTCTTCCAGGCGCCGCAAAAATGGAAAAACTGTGAAGTTAAATCCTCAGCCGGATCAAAAAGCTTCTTTTCTCCAGCGCTACTAAATTGCAAAGCCGATCTCCTGCGATGCTGCGTGACGGGAAGATTGTCACTTTTGGGATACCGAAAAATCTCTCGCACGCGCAATGGCGGGAGATTTCATCTAACTTGAACGTCAGGAAACTTGACCAGATGCGAAGTTGAATAGAAAGACGGACATGAAAATCGGAATTATTGGAGCAGGCAACATTGGCGGAACACTGACTCGTCGTTTCAGTGCGCTTGGGCACAAGGTTTTGGTCGCAAATTCGAGGGGACCTGAAACACTCGCCGAGTTGGCAGCAGAGACCGGCGCGACTCCGGTCACAGTCGAGCAAGCGGCTCAGGCTGGTGAGGTAGTTATTGTAACTATACCGCTGAGGAACATTCCCTCCTTGCCAGCGGGTTTGTTCGCGAAAACACCAGAGAGCGTGGTCGTGGTGGACACGAGCAATTATTATCCGCAGCAACGTGACGGTCGCATTGACGGAATCGAAAAAGGCATGACCGAAAGTCGCTGGGTAGAACAGCAACTCGGTCGTCCCGTAGTTAAAGCGTTCAACACCACTTATGCCGAGCACCTTTACGAATTGGGGCGGCCTCCAGGCAGCCCGGGGCGTATTGCCTTACCCGTCGCCGGTGACGATCCCGCAGCGAAGGCGGTTGTGCTGCGTCTAATTGATGAGCTCGGATTTGATGGCGTCGATGCTGGTGGACTGGATGAATCCTGGCGGCAACAACCCGACACGCCGGTCTATGCCAGAGACCTCGACGCCGATGGTGTGCGAAACGCGTTGGCGAAAGCGAGTAGGGAGCGCAAACCGGAGTGGCGTGCTACTCCTAAGAGTCCTGGCACGTACGAAGCCCCGGCTTGAACAAGCACTAGTAAGACTAAGATAGAGGGAGAAGAAGAATAATAGGGACATTTACGAGCAAGACTATCGACGTTATTCAGCACCACATGGGACCTCCTAAACTAACTCCTGCGGCAAGTGTTAAAACGAGACTTGCCGCGAGGAGCGGCACGTTTGCAATCGGTGGGGACCTTTCCGTTCACCGGCTAGGCTACGGCGCAATGCAACTGACGGGCCCTGGTGTTTGGGGCGAGCCAGCTGATCGAGCGCAAGCAATCGCAGTCTTGCGCCGTGCAGTCGAGCTCGGTATCAACCTCATCGACACAGCAGATTCCTACGGACCCTATGTAAGCGAAGAACTGATTCGCGAGGCATTGCATCCTTACCCACGAGGACTTGTTATCGCTACGAAGGCGGGTCTTACCCGACCTGGCCCTGGCAAGTGGGTTCCGCTAGGAAGACCTGATTACTTACGACAGGAATGCGAGATGAGCCTGCGTCGGTTGAGTGTCGAACGCATCGATGTGTTCCAATTGCATCGCATCGATCCCAAGGTTCCGGCCGAAGATCAATTTGCAGCCCTACGAGATCTCCAGAAGGAAGGCAAGATCCGCCACGTTGGCCTTTCTGAAGTGAATGTTGCGGAGATCGAAGCAGCGCGTCGCATCGTTCCAGTCGCCACCGTGCAAAACCAATATAATCTTGGGTACCGCAATTCCGAAGACGTCTTGGACTACTGCACGCGCAATAACATCGGGTTCATCCCTTGGTTTCCGCTCGCGACTGGCGATCTCACGAAACCGCACGGAGTATTAACAAGGGTCGCCAAGCAGCTCGGCGCTCAGCCTGCGCAGGTAGCTCTGGCGTGGTTACTCAACAAGTCTCCCGTGATGCTACCGATCCCTGGAACTTCGAAGGTAAAACATCTCGAAGAAAACGCTGTGGCGGCGCTTCTCAATCTTGATGATTCCACCATCGAGGAGTTAGCCAACGCATGACAACAACTCACTTTTTAAACGATTTGTCATGTTCAGCGAAGCGAAACATCTCGGATTTATTGCCGTTGGGATCGATCGAGAAGTCCCCAGAGATTCTTCGCGAAGCCTGTCCTGAGCGAAGCTGAAGGGCTCAGAAAGACAATTTACAGATGACTTGGAACAAATGACGAATGGCGAAGACAATGCGACTGACAGAATGACTACCCGTAGTCAGACGCGCCTCTTCAAACTCCAACAGGAAATTCATGACGCTCTCCGTGTTCAGCATCCAGATTGGATTGAGCCCGACGGAGATTGTCCTACCTGCGAATCTTACGAATCTCGTCTTGCCAAGCTCCTTGCGTTCGCTTCACCCGAGCGACACCCGCTAGGCGGATCGAGTACCTTTGCTGTTAAGATATCAATAGAAAGAAAACGAAATGCAAACGAATACGAAAAAACTTGATGGGAAAGTTGCAATTGTAACTGGCGCGTCAAAAGGAATCGGGACTGCCATCGCCAAACATCTCGCTGCCGAAGGTGCGGCCGTGGTGGTTAACTACTCCTCTAGCAAGGAAGGAGCCGATCGCGTCGTGGACGAAATTACAAAACAAGGTGGAAAGGCGGTCGCTGTCCGCGCGAACATGGCTAAAAAGGCCGAAGTTGAACGTCTCTTTTCCGAAACGAAAAAAGCGTTCGGCAGGCTTGATATCCTCGTTAATAACGCCGGCGTCTACGAGTTTCTTCCGCTGGAGAATGTCACAGAGGAACATTTCCACAAACACTTCGACGTGAATGTTCTCGGTTTGCTCTTAGCAATCCAGGAAGCAACGAAGTACTTCGGTCCCGAAGGCGGAAGTGTAATTAATATCAGCTCTAGCGCCAGCATGTCGGCGCCGCCGACCGCATCGGTTTACAGCGCGACCAAAGCAGCCGTGGATACGATCACCAAATCGCTGGCAAAGGAGCTTGGACCGCGCAAAATCCGCGTCAATGCAATTAACCCAGGCATGGTGGAAACCGAGGGCCTTCACGCAGGCGGCTTCGTGGGAAGCGATTTCCAAAAGTTGTTTGAAGCACAAAGCGCGCTCGGAAGAATCGGACAGCCAGACGACGTTGCTCCTGCCGTCGTGTTTCTCGCTTCACCAGATGCGAGCTGGATCACTGGCGAAACACTGGTCGTCTCCGGCGGTTATCGCTAAGATGTAGCATGGGCTTTCAGCCTGTGGGGCGACTGGGCATCTTGCCTGGCCGCTCTGCGTGGTTTTGGATCCGGCAGGCGAGACGCCCGCCGGCCCCACAGCCAAGATGGCTGTGCTACGCACATTCACTCGAAAGAGGGAGCATCAACCAACTCTTCGGTGGCATCGCAAAATCCCACACACGCGCATTAGCCGGAATGGAATCGTCATCGAGTGTTGCAGGCATGAAATCCACTCACTCCCTTGATCGATTAGTGCCGCAGGAAGCATCGGGCCATTCAACAGTTCAAATCACAGGCGCACACTGGCATCTACGACGACGAGATGCACTTCCATTACGCGAGGCAATTCCGCTTTGGTTCGCCATTTCCAGCCCTTTGATCGGCTTAATAATCGGCTTTCTCGGCGCCTGGTTTGTCACATGGCTGACTAGCTAGGAGGCCACAGAGTAACAGCGCTATCGAAAACGATATGAACAAGGTAATAGAAGTAGACTTCCTTCCCAAGGAAACGGATGTCGCTTTCTCCTGGCTAGATTCAATTGGCGATTCCGCGCGGCGGATTCTGATTATTGATAACGACAAGAACACTACTCATCTGGTCAAGATTCTTCTCGAAAAGACTGGCCGCTATCTCGTTTTCGAAGAAAACGACTCTACCAGGGCTCATCAGACCGCACGGAATTTTCGGCCGGATCTGATCTTCCTTGATGTAGTCATGCCCGACCTAGACGGAGGTGAAATCGCGGCACAAATTCAAGCTGACCCTGAATTGCACGGCACACCGATCATCTTCCTCACTGCGTTGGTCACAAGAGCGGAAGCCAGGACTGACCTCCATATCGATGGGCATCCATTTCTCGCCAAGCCAATCAATATTCAAGAGTTGATCAACGCGATTGAAGGCCGTTTGCCGGCGCGTGCGAACGCCTTTGGCTAAATGGGCCCTCGTGATTGGTGAGATTCGTTAAATCGTTAATCGGATCCGATTCAACGTTTCAACGCTTTAACGATTCAACGCGGCGAAGCCAGCGGCGCACCTCCGGGTAAGCTGCATCTCTCCAAAGAGAGACCCAGGAGCACCACTTGGGTAGCACCGCAAAATCCCACCGAATTGGAATGGCAGTCGGATGCGTCGGGTACGAGGTTGCAGCATGAAAACGATGAAGTTTTTTGGCTTGATAAGCACCGTTCTCGTAGGTCTTGCCTTGCCAGCTACTGCTGGTCCTCGCGACGGTGGACGTAGTTTCGGTGGCGGAGGCTTTACTAGTGGCGGTCGCTCTGGAGGTGGCGGCCACATCAGCGGTGGCGCTCGCGCAGCGCCGGCTTTCTCGGGTGGCGGAGTTCGAGCAGCACCCTCTTTCCGGGGTGCGTACTTTACCGGTAGAAGTGTTGGCAGACCAAGTGCCGCACCTCAATTCTATTACGGTGGTAATCGCAGGACTGCCGTGCCACCGAATGGATTCACTCGCTCAGTCGCCCGGTCTACAAACCCATATGTCGGCAGGTCCGCTGCGGTTACGCGGCAAACAAACCGCGTAAGCTCAATCGCAGCGCGGAGCCGCGCTTCAGATCCGCGGATTTCGGCCGCGATAAATCAACAATCAAATCGAGCAGGCTCAGTTGCGGGGCGGAACCGAGTTTCCGATCCGCGGACTTCGGCAGCAGCTAATCGACAGACTGCGGCAAATCGCCAGTCATTCATCAAAAACCATGCTTCCGAGCGTCATGACGGAAACTGGCACCGAGACTGGGGCCGGCACCATGCACGTTTCCACGATAATAAGGTCTTTGTGTTTATCGGTGGCTTCTGGTGGGGACTGGACCCCGGATATTACCCTTGGGATTACTATCCCTACTACGATAACGGTTACCCGTATGATTACTCCGGCTACAATCCCGACGACTATTCTGCTAACCCTTACGACTACTATAACTACTCTCCTTACGATAACGATGACCAGTCTGCTTATGCAGGTTCAGATCAATCCGCCGCCAATGCAACGGTGAGCGCGGTTCAGTCGGAGCTGGCGAAGCTTGGTTACTATAGCGGCGGAATTGACGGAAACCTAGGAGACCAAACAGAAGCCGCCATCGCCCACTATCAGGAGGACAATGACCTAAGCGTCACGGGAACGGTGGACACCGCCACACTCCAATCGCTTGGAATCAGGTGATGAAAATCGGTAGGGATAGACCGCCGGGCGTCTTATTCGGCGCGTCCAGCGGTCGCCTTACCAGGACACGGGCGCCTCTCATTTACGACGTAGCCTCTGTTACAATTCTACTGCTACTAAGACCGAGTACGACATTTCTTGCGTTACAGGAGTATCGCTTATGATCCGACAGCAAGATTTCGTTCAGCCCGAGCAATTGAATTTCCAGGACGACAGTATTTTCCCAAACAGTCCCCTGCCCTTGCTGTTTTATCGACACGCGATCACGACCGACACCAAAGATTCAGCTTCTATTTTCGAACAGCGTTTCGCCGAGAATGACTGGACCAACTCGTGGCGAGACGGTGTGTATTCCTTTCCTCATTATCACAGCACGTCGCATGAAGTGCTTGGCGTCTATCGTGGCGCTGCAACGCTGCGACTCGGCGGCGAGCAAGGCAACAACGTCGAGGTGCATGCGGGCGATGTGATTGTCATTCCAGCCGGTGTGGCACATCAGAACGTCGGGGCCAGCGATGATTTCGGTGTGGTCGGAGCTTACCCCGGCGGTCGCCAGTGGGATTTACTTCGGGGCCTCCCGGGCGAGCGCCCGAAAGCCGATCACAATATCGCGGCGCTGCCAATACCGGATAGCGACCCGATTTATGGCGCCGATGGTCCATTGCTACAGATTTGGAAAGGCGCATGAAAGCGTAACACAGCCATCTTGGCTGTTAGGTCGAGCGGGCATCTTGCCCGCAGGGCTGGCAGGCTGGAAGCCTGCGTGACGCATCAGGCTCGCCACGGGACGAGTCCGTCCGACTGGCGGACAGGATGCCGGAGTTACATCCCGGAACCGGTACAAGGCGCAAGCAACCAACGTTCCATTCAAGCAAACTCGCGCTTGAGGTGGAGCAGGGTAAGCTTGCTGGCATGACTTCAGCACAACAAACTTCTGTCATTGAAAAATTTCGCGCGATGCACGAGTCCGGATGTTTCGTGCTTCCAAATCCGTGGGACATCGGAACGGCGATCTATTTGGAACATCTCGGATTCGAAGCACTCGCCACAACTTCAGCAGGCTTCGCTTTTTCGCGGGGAAAACTCGATGGCGGTGTGCCGCGCGATGAAATGCTCGACCACATCCGGGAAATTGTAGAAGCAACGTCGCTGCCAGTAAATGCAGACTTCCTAGCCGGTTACGCCGACGAACCAGAAGGCGTAGCAACCAATGTACGACTTTGCGTCTATACAGGAGTTGCCGGTTTATCGATCGAAGACAACACGGGTCGGACGGACGCACCGCTTTATGAGAAAAAATTGGCCATCGAACGTATTCGAGCCGCGCGCTCGGCGATCGACTCCTCGGGCAGTGGCGTCGTGCTAACCGGGCGTTGCGAAGCCTGGCTGGTACACGATCCCGACCCATTGCATACGGTCCTTGACCGGCTCGCTGCTTATGCTGAAGCGGGCGCCGATTGTCTCTACGCGCCGGCCGTCAGTAAACCAGATGAAATTGCGCAGATCGTGAAGACGGTCGCGCCGAAACCTGTCAACGTCCTTGTCTCCGGATTCAATCACCAGCTTTCATTGTCACAGCTGGCCGATCTCGGTGTGCGCCGCGTCTCTGTCGGTTCCGGCCTTGCCTTGGCTGCGTGGGGCACATTTCTACGCGCCGCCAAAGACATCAAAGAAAACGGCACATTCAATCTTTTGGCCAATGGTGCTGCGTCAGTCGACCTGAACGAGTTGTTTCAGGAACAATCGTGATTGCTGTCATACGCTGCGCCCGTGGAAGAGCTCACGAAGTAGATGTCCTGGCAAATTATCGTCGTGGAATTCGCCTGCCGTTTCGTGATCGCCCAGCTGTCACCGGCGTTAAGTGGCGTTAGTATTGCTTCGGAGTTAGCAGTCCCAGGAGTACAGCCGCCCAAAGACACACAATGCCGATCAGGCGCAATTCAATAAGATATCCCGGCTTCTTCACACGGCGCAAAATCATGTTCCGGTCAATCCAAAACCCCCAAAGGCCGCTCTCGCACGCATTGATAGTGAATTCGCGCACGAGCTTCGGCCATCCCGTAAACAATATTCCCACTGTAAGAAAGAGTAAGAAGGGAATACGAAGGGAATCATTTTCTCGGGATCGAGCACTTCAGGGCGTGCTCGCGGTAGCTTTGAGCCTTCTTCTTCGGAGCTCCATCGCGCAAAGCGCGGCGATTGTAAGCAGGTCGCTGATGATGTGAGTAGCCTTGACGCTTCCAAACGTGGCGGGCGTAAGAGTCGGCTCGAGCAGATCGCGCACTTGCTTCGAGACAGGGGCGGTGGCACCGCCAGAATCAAATTGTTTGATCGCTTCAATCGTGGCGAAGCGTTGTGCGGTCGTGTCTTTCATCGCATCGAGATTCTTGTAGGCAAACAGGGCGAATAAAATGCAGACCAGCGCGGTGGTAATTGCAGCCGGCTGTTTGCGCAGCGAGGAAAACGCGAGGATACCGCCCACGATGATGACGTAGAGGTTCCAGTATTGCTGCATCGCAGTCGAGCGCTCGAAGTAAAGCTGAATCAGTTCGTTATAGTTCATAAGATTCTGGCGATTATGAACGCCCCCCATGATCCAAGGCGAGGAGAAAAGAGTCCGTGCCATCGGGAGAGGAACGAAGTCGAAACTCGAATTCGGACACAGCGGCGATCACCTCGGGTCGAATAACAACGGATGGTCGAACCCGGCGAATGATCGCGAATGCTTCTTTCGCAGTGTTCGCTGTCCCACTCATTATTAAATAAGCGGCGACTGCGGCCGCACTTCGCGAGTAACCGATCTTACAGTGTACATAGACGGCGCCGTTTCGGGAGTGATTGCCAATGAATTCGGCCATCTCCGCGAGCTGCGCCTGGGTAGGAGCTGTTAAATCGAGGACGGGGATGTTTCGATAATTGATTTTGCGGAACGGTTTAGCTTCAGCAAACTCAGCGCTTAAATCGAGCACGGCGGTCACGCCGGAGCGCAAAGCTTTTTTCGCGAGGCGGGACCCTAGTTTACCGCCGATCCAGATTCGCGGCGTGACCTCATCCCAAGATCGACATCGGCTGCGGTAATACAGCAGAGAGAAATATTGACCGAGCAAACAAGGCGCCAGCACAAACCGCGTGCTCCATGGCAACTTGCCTTTCGTTTTGTGAAAAATGACCGGACCCGCTCCGAAATACGCCATCGCCACGATGCCGAGCGCGATCGTCGGCCAAAGAAGCAGGACACCCCATGGCCAGAAGACTGCGCCTACGAGCAAGAGGACTACCGCTCCCGCTGCGTAGTACGAACCGATCCGGCGATTCACCACAACTGGCAGCACGAGCGAAGTCTCGCGAAAGAAATAGAAGCAATATCCGGCCAGGACAAAACCACCAACGATGTCGATGACGTGGTGTTGGTAAGTGAGCACCGGCGAGAGGCTGATGAGAAAGAACCAAAGCATCGCCGCGAGCAAGAGAACGCCGCGAAGATGTCTTGCGTAGAGATCGACCAGGAGCAACAGCAGCGCGGCGTGCAACGATGGGAGAAGATTAAAGGGCGAATCCATTCCGCGAAACCAATCGAAGATCGCCCCGAGCCATCCGGTGGCATGAGGACGCGGGAAAGCAAAGCGCAGCGGAAAAAGCAAAAAGCAAACGCCCGCAATGAGAATTGCGGCTACGACCCGCCTCGAAAAGATTCGTAACTCCTGGTCCGTTCGACAAAGGAACGGGGCTGCGACGAAGAAGAGATCGATCGACATGTAGGGGAGAATCATGAAAGGAACAAATGGGATGGCGCGCTCCCATTGAAAATAAAAGGACCCGACTTGACCGCGTTGCCCAGTGATCCAATTGCAAGCGCTGTAAACGACGAGAAACAGGACCGACAATCCTGCAGAAACAATGAACGCTTTAAGGCGAGAGACGTGCACGCGATGGTTAAGGCTCCGCGCGTCGTGCGATTGAGACGGTGAACATGCCCCACTGATCCACGTCCATCGCCATTTTCCGGAAACCGGCCACGCACACCAATTCATCCATTTCGGCCGTCGTCCGGCGGCGCATGATCCAGGGTTCCCCTTCCCGATTACGTAACACGCGCGCAATGAACTCGACCTGCGGATGCCAGGGTTGATTTGTGTAAATTAAATAACCGCCCGGTTCGATCGTTCCGGCAAGACCGCGGAGTGAATTCAAGATTGGTTCGTTCCTGGGAAACAATTCGTAAAGTCCCGATACGATTCCGATGGTCGCGCGCGGCGCGATTGCGGCAATCGAATCGCGGTCGAATGCATCGCCTCGCTCCACGATCACATTTTCCAGTCCGAATTCCTGCGCCAACGCTCGCGCCGCATCGACATTCTCCTGCTCATAATCGCGCAGGGTCGCATTTATTGAGATGTCTGGAAGCTCGTCCATCGTTTCGATGACGTATCGCCCGGCCCCGGCAGCTATGTCCAAAATGCGAACGGGCCGCCCTTCCTGATGAAGCTTTTCGATTACGTTTCTCAACGCCTTCTTGAGATTCGTTTTGCGCTGCCGAATGCCACGCCAACCGATGCTGTTCAGATACGACTTGTCGATCAAACGACCAACGCCTAATGATCCGCGCGGTTTATTTTCGTAAACGTAATCGAGCGAAAGCCCCGAATCGAAGCCGTTTCGCCAGCCGAGATCTACGCCGTGGCTCAACTGACCGGCCACTCTTAGTCCAGCGCGCGCCACGGCAAATTTCATTCCACCGCGCGACTTCAGCCGCTCATATTCATCCCACGTGTAGCCGGCCTGATCCGCGTTCAAAAGCGAAGGCTGAATCACCGGCTCCGCGAAGCGCTCTCGGACAAACTTACGCACGCGGTCCACGACCAGATGTCGATCCTGGTCATGAAAGATGGCGTGATAAGCGGCAGGATAAATCTCCATTTCCTTTAACGGCGACGAAAGCCGATTAAAAAATTCACGCTGCGCTTTCAGGCTAACGACCCAATCACGGCCCGCTCCAATCATCAGCGTCGGTGTGTGGAGTGCGCCTCCGTCCGCGACCAATCGGTCTGCCGTATCGTTGAGATCAAATAGAACATTGACCGCAATTTGACGGAAGATAAGCGGGTCGGCGTCGTACTGCGCAGCCTGCTCCTGGTCTCGAGTCAGTAGCTTCGATTTGACGTAACTCTTCACCTGGCCCGGGCCGAACAGTTTTTGTTTCATTCGCAGAAACGGGATGACGAAGGGGACGTAAAGCTTCACGTGAAACGCAGCGGTAGCCAGAATCATTGCGCGAATCGGCGGTGCGTAATCGTGCACCCAGGCCGCGACACTGACCGCGGCAAGGCTGTGAGCGAGAACGATCATGTTCTCGACAGGGATTTTGTAACGCTCGGAAATATGGCGCGCGAAAGCGTCCACATCTCTGATCACGTCAGCAAAATTATTCGCGGCGCCGCGCTCGCCCGGCGATCGCCCATGCCCGCGCGCGTCCCATGCGAAAACGGCGATGTCTTGAAGCCCGAGTAAATCGACTGTCTGCTGCCACCGGCCCGAGTGCTCGTGGCCGCGATGAAAAAGTAAAATCGCCTTATCGGTCCTTTCGCGAGGAATCCACGCTCGATAGAACAGCTCGGCGTCGTCCCAACTCGTCATGGCATGCTCAGTCGCTTCCATTGGTTTCTCCCAATTCCTTCACCGCGCGATGCAATTCCGCTGCGATCGCGCAGATCTCGATCTTGTTTGCGTTCCGCGACGAATAATTGCGAGGCGCGCCAACAATGAGTCTAACTTTTTTTGGACGCGGCAAACGTCGGCCCTTCGGCCACGCGCGAAAAGCGCCTTGCAAATAACAGGGAAGAACCGTGACGTCACGTCCGGCGACGAGGGCGCCGATTCCCGATTTGAACTCCCGGGTCTCGCCCGTTTCCGATCGCGTGCCTTCTGGAAAAATGATCAGGATATTTT
>WNFY01001632.1_pt1 | contig 21323 bp, 17 predicted proteins | sample 5400091 | NCBI WGS metagenome assembly WNFY01 (sample SAMN13153364, study PRJNA577476) | soil metagenome | isolation source: 60 cm soil or saprolite under grassland replicate 1 | place: USA:California | collected 2016-06-15
TCGGGGCTCGTCATCATGATGAGCGCGTACGGCGGCGAGGAAGCGGCGCTCGCCGCCATGAAAGAGGGCGCGTACGACTACGTGCCCAAGCCGTTCCGCCCGGATGAGGTCGTGCTCACGCTTCGCAAGGCCGAGGAGCGTGAGCGGCTCGGTCACACCATCGCGACACTAAGAGCACAGTTGGACAGCAACCCCGCTGCGCGGGCGCTGATTGCCGAGAGTGCGGCCATGCGGCAGGCCCTCGAGATCGTAGCACGCGTGGCGGGACACCCCACGACTGTGCTCATCACCGGCGAGCGGGGGACCGGCAAGGAGGTCATTGCCCAGGCGATCCACCGGGCCAGTCCCCGTGCCGCCGGCCCGTTCGTGGCGGTGAACTGCGCCGCGATCCCCGACACGCTGCTCGAGTCGGAGCTGTTCGGCTACGTGAAAGGCGCCTTCACCGGTGCCGCGGGTGATCGTCCCGGGCTGTTCGAGCAGGCAGATGGGGGCACGCTGCTCCTGGACGAGGTCGGCGAGCTGCCGCTCGGGCTCCAGGCAAAGCTGTTGCGCGTGCTGCAGGAGAACGAGATCCGTCGGGTGGGCGACCAGAAGACGCGGCGCGTGGACGTCCGCTTGCTCGCGGCCACCGCCAAGGATCTCGCCGCCGAGGCGGCGGCGGGCCGGTTCCGAGCCGATCTGTTCGACCGGCTGAACGTCGTGGCGATTCACCTGCGCCCGCTTTCCGAGCGGGGCGCCGACATCGCCCCACTGGCTCAGCATTTCGCGGCGCGGCTTGTCGGCCGGCTCGGCCGGCGCGTGGCCTTGAGCGAAGCGGCGCTGGCGTGGCTCGCTGAGCAGCCTTGGCCGGGCAACGTACGGTCGCTCGAGCATGCCATCGAGCGGACGGCGGTGCTGTCGGATAAGGAGATCCTGGAGCCGGCGGATTTTCGGAAGGAACCGCTCCCCGCTCCCCGCTCCCTGGGTGGGGAGCAGGGAGCAGGGAGCGGTACCCTCCGTGATGCGGTCGAGGTAGCGGAGCGTCAGGCCATCACTGGCGCCCTGAGTGCTGCGGGGGGAAACCGCCGCGAGGCGGCCAAGGCGCTCGGCGTGAGCCTCCGGACCCTGTTTTATAAGATGGATCGCTACGGCATCGAGTAGTGCAGTACTCTGCACTTATGCAGCATCTTGCAGTACAATTATGACATCGAACACACACTAGCACAACAACTTACGTAATGGCATAGGGTGTGACATAGACACACGATGACTGGAGGCATTGTCATGCGGCGCTCGGGCTTCACAACCATCGAAATGGTCATCGTGGTGGTCCTCATCGGGATCATCGCGATGTTCGGCTTCCCGAAGATCCGGCAGGCGCTGGACAAGACGAACCTGCGCTCGGCGCGCGACGCGGTGGGTACGTTGGCGGCGACGGCACGGGCGGCCTCGGTCCAGCGCGGCTGTCGCAGCGCGTTGCACTTCACGGCGACTCCCTCCACGGTCTGGGTTACCACGGCATGCCCGACCAAAGTGGATACGGTGTCGGGAGTGCAGGACCTGACGAAGCGGTTCAAGGTGACGCTCTCCGCCTCGCGCGACTCGGTGCAATACGATCCGCGCGGGCTGAGCATGGACGGGTTCAACTCCAACACCGTGGTGCGGCTCACCGGCAACGTCGCGACGAACAAAGACTCGGTGATGATCAACCCGATCGGCAAGGTGGTGCGGCAATGAAACGCGAGCAGGGCTTCACGATCGTCGAGGTGATCGTCGCGATCATCGTGCTCACCGTGGGCCTGCTGGCGCTCGTCACGTCGGCGGCGTTGGTGACGCGGATGATCGGCCGCGGCCAGCGATCGGCGGTGGCGGCGCAGTATGCCCAGCGGCGGCTCGAGATGCTGCGGACGAGTGGCTGCCAGTCGCAGGCGGCTGGGAGCGAGGTGTTGATGCGGGGCTCCTCGCCGGTCGACTCCATCTCCTGGTCATTCACGAAGTGGAGCATCCCGAACTCGACCTCCAATCACTGGCAGGTTGTGGTGCGCAGCAAATACCCGACCGCGCTCGGAAAGTGGCGCAGGGACAGCACGGAGACGGAGATCTCATGCCTCTTCTAGCACGCCGAGGGTTCACCCTCGTCGAACTGATGATCGCGCTGGTGCTCCTGGGCCTGGTGTCGACCGCCGTCTACAAGGTGCTGGTGAACAACCAGCGGGTGTACCTGGCGCAGACGCAGACGATCGACCTGCAGCAGAACATCCGCGCGGGAGCCGCCATCCTGCCGGCCGAATTCCGCGAGCTGGACGCGGCGGACGGCGACATCAGCTTCATGGGGCCCGACTCGATCAGGATGCGCGCCATGCGGCAGCTCTCATTCGTGTGCGCGACGCCCGCGCTGGGTGGCGGCCTCGGCCAGATCTCCCTGACTGTCCGGTCGGGCATGATCTACGGCAACCGCCAGACGTTCAAGCAAGGGGACTCGATCCTGGTGTACTGGGAGGGCGACCCCACGACGCGAGCCGACGACCAATGGCTCCCCGCCCAGTTGCAGAAGGACCCCGATCCGGGGTTCTGCGCCGACAGTAATGTCGCGACGAACCCGGCCTTGGTGCTCACGTTGCAGCCGACGTGGCTCGCCAACGGCACGCTGAACCGCCCGGGCATGATTACGCGCGGCGCTCCGGTGCGCGGGTTCGACAAGGTCGCGTATCGCTCGTACCAGTCCGCGGACGGCAACTGGTATCTCGGGCAGCGGAATCCGGCGCTGGGCGGCACCATCCAGCCCGTGATTGGACCGCTGATCGGCGCCAATGGAATCAGCTTCACCTACTACGACACCGCGGGTGCGGTGACCAACGTGCCGACGCAGGTGGCGCAGATCGAGATCGTGCTGCGCGCCCGTACGTCGTCGCCGATCCGGAGCGGGGGTACCGGCGTGCAGACGTACAAGGTGGACAGTCTCGTAACCCGCGTCGCGCTGCGGAACAACCCGCGGTGTGGATCGGGTTCAGTCGCGCCCATCGTCGTATATCGCCCATGCGGATGACGGGCGAGACAGCCTCACACGTGAACATCAAGGAGCGGTCTATGAAGCACGTCTTGCAGAGTGAGCGCGGCATGGCGCTCGCCATCGCGATCGTCGCGCTCGTGGTCGTGGGCGCGCTCATCGCCGGCGCGTTCTTTTCGGGCACCCAGGAGCAGCGGGTGGCCGAGAACGTGCGCCGGGTCCAGGCGTCGTTCGGCGTGGCGGAAGAGGGCGTGTACGATATCATCCGCGGCTGGGGTGACCCCACCACCAAGGCGAAGTACGCCGGGCGGTATTCGTACCCCGCGTTTCCGCCCGCGCTTGACACGGTGAAGTTCCGCAAGACGTCGGCGAGCAAGACGGGGAGCTACAGCGGCACGATGTACAAGTTCAGCGACGAGCTCTACATGATCGATATGACCGGCCAGGACACGATGAGCCTCGCCGGGCGCATCCGGGGCGGCGGCGCGAGCCAGCGGCTCGGGCTCCTGGCCCGGATCCGACCCCTGAATATCAACACGCAGGCGGCGGTCACGTCGGGGGGCAGCAACGTGGTGGTCGGGAGCGCCAGCATCGACGGGAACGATCACCCGCCCACCGGGTGGGCAGGCTGCCCCCCGCTCGATTCTGCCAAGGCCGGCATCCGGACGCAGTCGGACGGCTCGGTCTCGACCAGCGGACACCCGCTCCTGATCGGGAACCCGCCAGTGCTCAAGGACCCGACGCTTGCGGACAGCTCGTTTTCCATCTACGGCGACGTGACGTACACGCAGCTGGCCGCCAGCGCCACGATCACGCTGCCCGCCCAGAACTTCTCGAACAGCATCGGCCCGGCGGTGACGGGCACGACGTGCGACTTCAGCGTGTTGACGAACTGGGGGAGCCCAACCACCCCGACCGGCCCGTGCGGAGGGTATTTCCCCATCATCCACATCACGGGGACCGGTAGCGTCATCAACGGCCAGGAAGGTCAAGGCGTCCTGCTCGTGGACGGCGGCCTCGACGTCCAAGGCGGGTTCCAGTTTTACGGAGTCGTGATCGTCAAGGGCTCGATCAAGACTTCCGGCGGTGGCAGCACTCCGGCACACTTCTGGGGCACCGTCATGGTTCAGGACACGGCGTCGTTCACGGACACGACCAACAATCTCTCCGGTGGCGCCAACCTCCTGTACTCTAAGTGCGCTATTATCAAGGCGTTAAGCAAGACAGGAGTGGGTTCAATGATGCGGTCGCGGGGGTGGGTCCAGCTCTACTAACGCGACCTAGACAGCATAGGGGGCGGGGGCTACTCTAGCCCTCGCCCCGTTTCGTTTTTAACCCATAGGCATACAAATTGCCTTTTTTGGAAGGTGATCCGCCTCTCGACCGTCGGCGTGGACTGAGGAGTCCGATATGAAGCACGTCCTGAAGAACGAGCGCGGCATGGCGCTCGCCATCGCGATCGTGGCGCTCGTGGTCGTGGGCGCGCTCGTCACCGGCGCATTGTTCGCGGGCACTCAGGAGCAGCGCATGGGCGAGAACGTGCGGCGCGTACTGACGTCGTTCGGCGTCGCGGAGCAGGGGGTATACGACATCATCCGTGGCTGGGACAACCACAGCGCCACCTACACCGCGTTGTATCCGTTCCCTGCGGACTCGCCAGCCCGGAGCTCGCTGGTCATCGACACGACGACGTCGGCGAGCAAAACCGGGAGCTACAGCGGCACGCTCTTCAAGCTCAACGACCAGCTGTACCTCGTCGACGTGACGGCGCAGGACCACATGAGCTTCGCCGGGCGCATCCGGGGCGGCGGCGCGAGCCAGCGGCTCGGGCTCCTGGTGCGCGTGAAGCCGCTGACGCTCGGCACGCCGGCTGCGTTGACGTCCGGTGGCGCCAATGTGCTCAGCGGCAACCCCACCATCATCGGGAACGATCAAATCCCTACCGGGTGGAGCGGGTGCGGCCTCACGGATAGCGCTGGGGCCGGCGTCCGCACCCAGACGACCAACACGGTCACTTTTACCGGCCGCCCGACCGTAGTCGGGAACCCAGCCGTGCTCAAGGACCCGACGCTGGCCGATAGCTCATTCTCCGCGTACGGGGACGTGACCTACAACCAGCTTGCCAGCCGCGCCAATATCACGCTGGCGGGGCAGGACTTCTCGACCACGATCGCGCCATCCCTGTCAGGCAGCACGTGCAATACGAACGTGCGCACCAACTGGGGGAGCCCGAGCGATCCCGCCGGTCCGTGCGGTCAGTATTTTCCGATCATTCACATTACCGGCACGGGCGCCGCCATCAGCGGCCAGCAAGGTCAGGGTGTCCTGCTGGTGGACGGCAGCCTGGAGGTACAAGGCGGGTTCCAGTTCTTCGGTGTCGTCATCATCAAGGGCAAGCTCAGGACGTCGGGTGGGGGCGGCAACCCGGCCCACTTCTGGGGCACCATGATGGTGCAGGATTCGGTAGCGCTCGCCGACACGACCAACACCATCACCGGCAACACCAGCATCCTGTACTCTAAGTGCGCCATTATCAAGGCGTTAGACAAGACGGGCGTGGGAACGATGCTGCGGTCGCGGGGCTGGGTCCAGCTCTACTAAAGTCGTCTAACTCTCAGCAACCAAAGTACTTGTTGGGTCGGCCTCAAGTAGGTTCGAGGCTTGACAGGATAAGGGGCGGGGCTTACTGTAGTTTGCCCTCGTCCCATCTTGTCTTTAACCCATAGGCACCTATGGCCCTCTTCGGGCTGCTGGGCGGCAAAAAAACCTCGGTGGGCCTGGATATCGGTTCCGGCATCATCAAGCTAGCGGTGATCGACCATTCGGGCAGCGAGCCGGAGCTCGTCAAGGTCGCCACGACCGAGGTCGCGGCCGATGCCATCGTCGAGGGGGAAGTCATGGACCCCGGGCTCGTGTCGGAAGCGATCCGGGGCCTGTTTTCCACGGCCGGCGTCAAGCAGCGGTCGGTGGTGACGGCGGTCGGCGGCCGGGACGTGATCGTCAAGAAGATCCAGATGGATCGGATGAAGGAAGGGGACGCCCGCGAGGTGATCCGGTGGGAGGCCGAGCAGCACGTCCCGTTCGACATGGCGAACGTGGAGCTCGACTTCCAGATCCTCGATCCCGACGCCGAGGGGCTGCAGATGAACGTGCTGCTGGTCGCTGCCAAGCGCGAGCTGGTGGACAGCCGCACCTCGCTCCTGGGGGAGGCCGGCCTCGAGGCGGCGATCATCGACGTGGACGCGTTCGCGATCCACAACGCCTTCGAGCTGAACCACCCCGACGCGATGCAGGGCGTGGTGGGGCTGGTCAACATCGGGCACGAAGTGACCAACGTGAACATCCTGGAGGACGGCGTCCCGGTCCTGACGCGGGACCTGTCGGTGGGAACGCGGCGGTTCCGGGAGGACCTGCAGCGGGAGAAGGGGTTGTCGGCGGAGGATTCGGAGCGGGTCATCCAGGGCCAGGCCCAGAGCGGCGACTTGGCGCAGTACGTGGACGCCCGGGGCGAGGAGATCGCGGTGGGGGTGGAGCGGGCGGCGGCGTTCCTCGCGACGGCGTCGCGCTCCGCGGGCGGGCTGGGGCGGGTGTACACGATCGGGGGCGGGGCACGGGTTCCGGGTTTGAACGAGGCGTTGTCGAATCGGCTGCGCGTGCCGGTGGAGCTCGCGAGCCCGGTGCAGCGGCTCAAGGTGCGCGACTCGGTCTTCGAGTCCGTCGCGGTGGATGAGGTCGCGCCGCTGCTGATGCTGTCGGTGGGCCTGGCGCTGAGGCGCGCCGCATGATCGAAATAAACCTCCTTCCTGGAAAGAAGAAGAAGGCGGCCGCCGGCGGCGCGGGCTTCAAGCTCGCGCTGCCCGACTTCCGGGGTCTGTTGGCGAGCATCAAGAACCCGTGGCTGCTCGTGGCGAGCGCGACCTCGTTGATCGTGGTGGGGGGAGGGCTGCTGTGGTTCATCACCCAGAGCACGCGGCTGCGGGTGCTTCAGAACCGCCGCGTCGAAGTGCAGGCGGAGAAGCGGCGCTTTGACGCCGTGATCGCGCAGAAGCGCCAGTCCGAGCGCATTCGCGACTCGCTCGTTGCGGAGATCACCGTCATCCGCGGTATCGACGCCGACCGCTACATCTGGCCGCACGTGCTCGACCAGATCACCAAGGCGCTGCCGCCCTACACCTGGCTCACCGGGATCTCGGCAGCGGGGGGCGGCAATGTGGCGCCGGGCGCGCCGGGTTCCCTGCCGGTCGGCCCGGGCGCCACCGACTCGACGGGGCGACCGCAGGTGCGCATCTGGATCACCGGGAGCACGGTGGACATCCAGGCGTTCACCACGTTCCTGCGCCAGCTCGCCGCCTCGCCCTGGCTCACCGACGTGACCCCGGCGACCACCTCCACAGTCATCGAGGCCGACCGCCCGGTCACCGCGTTCAACGTCGCCGTGCGCTTCCGGGTGGCGGACTCGGTGTACATCCGCACCGTCCCCCTGACGCAGTCGGCGAGGTAGCGCCATGGCCTTGCTGCCGCAGGATCGGCAAAGCCAGGTGATGCTGCTCATCACCATGGGGATGGTGGCGCTCGGCTACCTCTTCTGGAACTACTGGGCCACGCCGACGGGTCAGGAGATCGAGAGCGCGCAGACCGAGATCCGGAGCATGGAGGCCGTGATCGCGCAGGCGAAGGCGGATCTCGCGAGCGGCACCGTGGAGGACCTGCGCCGCAAAGTCGAGGAGTACAGCGCGCTGCTCGGGGTGATGCGACGCCTCGTGCCCGAGAAGAACGAGGTCCCGGCGCTGATCGACGACATCTCGACCAAGGCCAAAGTGCGCGGCGTGACCATCGGCCGGATCGAGCCCCAGCCCGTCGAGGCGGGGCCGCCGTTCGACACATACCGCTACCGCCTCGAGATCATCGGGCACTACGACCAGCTGGGGGAGTTCCTGTCCGACATCGCGAGTCTGCCGCGCATCATCGTCCCGCAGGACGTGATTCTCAAGGCGGCCGCGGGGCAGGCGCAGAAGCTCTTGGGCGACACGCTGGGCGCGCTGCTCGAGGCGCAATTCGGGATCCGCACGTTCGTGAAGGCGGCCGCGCCGCCACCCGCCGCGCCGGCGAAGAAGGGCGCGGGTGGCGGACCGTGAGCGCGCGATTCGCGGCGTGCGTCGCCGCGCTCGTTGCCGCCGGCTCGCCCGCTTCGTTCGCTCGAACGGGGCTCGCCGCCCAGGCGAAGCCCACCCCGGCCGCGGCGGCGAAACCCGACAGCGCCAAGGTCGCGGCGCCGCTGCTGGTGCGCGAGGTCTTCTCGTACGAGGGCGGCGGGCGGGATCCGTTCCTCTCGCTGCTGCGGTCGGGCGACATCCGGCCCCTCCTGTCGGACCTGCGGCTCGTGGGGATCTACTACGACGGGCGGTATCCGGCGCGCAGCGTCGCGGTGCTGCGCGATGTGACCAACAGCAAGGTGTATCGAGTGAAGCCGGGCAACATCATCGGGCGCCTCAAGGCCACCACGATCCGGCCGCGCGAAATCGTGTTTACGGTGCAGGAGTTCGGCTTCGAGCGGCAGGAAAGCCTGCAGCTCGCCAAGCAGGAGGTAACGCCATGAAGCGCATCGCAGCCCTCGTCCCGTTTCTGCTTGTGCTGACCCTGGGCGCAAGCCCGGGGATGAGGAGAGCGGCGCCCCGCGACGGCGAGGTCAAGGCCGTCAGCGTGCTCCCGGCGGCGGGCAGCGTGGAGGTCGTGATCGATCTCCGCGGCGCCGTCGACATCCAGGACTTCACGTTGGCCAATCCGGCCCGGCTGGTGGTGGACCTCCAGGGCGCGCGACTCGTCGCGCCCGCAGTGCTGTACGACGGCGCCAACCGCGGCGGCATCAAGAACATCCGGTACGCCCAGTTCCGGCCCGGCGTGGTGCGGGTGGTGATCGACCTCGACGCGCTGAAGGACTATCAGATCGAGCGGCGCGACGGTCAGGTGCGGGTGAAGATCAGCTCGGAGCGGACGGCGTTCGAGGCGTGGTCGAGCCAGTCGGCGGCGAGCGCGGCGGCCGCGGCGGTGGTGCCGCCGCTGGCCCAGCGGGCCGCGAGCCGAGGCGGCCAGGGGGGCCAGGCGGCGCGGGTCGCGACGCCGGCGCAGAGCGGCGACGGGCTCACGATCGACGCGTACATCGCGGCCCACGCGAACGAGAGCGCGCAGTCGCAGGCGGCGCGCATCACCGTGACGTGGGACAACGCCGACCTGCGGGAGGTGGTGGCGGGCTTCGCGGCGTTCAGCGGCCGGACCATCATCGTGTCCAAGGACGTGAAGGGCCAGGTCTCGGCCGAAATCAAGAACCAGCCGTGGGACCTCGCGTTCAATGCGGTGCTCGAATCGCAGGGACTCGCCGCCAACGTGCTGGACGGCGGCATCATCCAGGTCATCGACAAGCGCGACCTGGCGCGCGCCGACTCGACGGTGCCGGTGGAGACGCGGCTGGTGCGGGTGAACTACGCCAAGGCCGGGGCGCTGGTGCCGTCGGTGGCGTCGATCCTCACCAAGCGCGGCGCGGTGGTCGCCGATTCCACCAGCAACGCGCTGGTCATCACCGAGATCTCGAGCCGCATCAACCGGGTCGAGGAGTTCGTCAAAGGGCTGGACATCCGCACGCCGCAGGTGTCGATCCAGGCGAAGATCATCTTCGTCGACCGCACCGACGTGGAGGAGCTGGGCGTGAAGTACGACCTCGGCTCCCAGACGCAGTTCTTCAACAAGTTGGTGCAGCGGCCGGACCCGCGCACCGCGAAGGCGGTCGACACCAACGGCGACGGCATCGACGACGCGTTCGTGCCGCAGGACAACTTCGCGCCCAACGACATCATCGTGGACCTGGGCGGGAACTCGCTGGCCGCCATCGGGAACGCCGAGCAGGAAGTGGTGAACCCGGCGCTGAACCTGATCTTCTCCACCGCGATCGGGAACTTCGATCTGACGACGTTCCTGCAGGCGCTGCAGCGGGTCGAGCTGGCCGACGTGCAGGCGGAGCCGACCATCACCACGCTCGACAACCGGGTGGCCGAGATCCTGGTCGGCGACCGCGTGCCGATCCGCGTGATCGACGTCGGCACGGGCACGGTCGCGGGCGTCGCCCCGCGCGCCACGATCCGCTTCGAGCAGACCGGCATCAACCTGAAGGTGACGCCGCACGTGACGGCGAACCGGCAGGTGCTGATGGAAGTGCACGCCGAGCGCTCCAACGTGAAGCCCGCGTCGGTGGACATCGGCTTCACGTTCCAGACGCAGCAGGCGGACAACCAGATCCTGGTCAACGACGGTGAAACGGCGGTCATCGGCGGCCTCACGGTGACCGAGGTCACGGTAACCAAGTCCGGAATCCCCTTCCTTGTAGACTTGCCGATCCTTGGCAAGCTGTTCGGCTTCTCGTCCGAGCAGGAATCGCGGCGCGATCTGCTGATTCTCATCACGCCGCACATCATCGACGACCTGGTGACGCCCAGCACCGGGAAGTGACCAGGAGCGTTCTTATGCCGCAGCGGCGTACGGCTCGGGAGTGGTGCGCGGTGGTCGCGCTCGCGGCCGCCGTCGGCGCGTGCGAAACGGCCCGGAACCCGGGCGGCGTGCAGCCGGACGTGATCTCGCCCAGCATCACGCTCAGCGCGGCGGACACGCAGCAGATCGCCAGCGGGCTCCAGTTCACGGTCGACGCGGCGGACAACCTGGGCCTGAAGGAGGTCCGCGTCACGATGTCGGGCGGCTTCCTCGGCCAGACCGACACGGTGTTCACCTCCACGAGCACCAGCTATAACCACGGCACGACGATCTCGTTCCCGGCGGGCTCGGGCGCTGGCGGGAACATCACGATCATCGGCCGCGTCACCGACGGCGCGAACAACTTCGCGGAAGACACGATCGTAGTGTTCCTGTCGAACGTCCAGGCGCTGAGCGTCGAGCTGCTGGCGCCCACCGCCCCCGCCATCGCCTCGAGTGGCAAGAATATTCCGGTGACGGTCCACGCGCAGCAGCTGGGCGGGATCGAGCGCATCGGGTTCATCATCGTGCCGCGCGCCGCCGTCACCGACGCGACCACGCCGCCCAGCGACTCGCTCGTGTTCACGCCGCCGGCACGTCAGCCTCCGGACACGGTCTACACCGATACGCTCACCGTCCAGCCCGGTTTTACGTCTTTCACCGTGACCGGGTTCGCGTTGGACGCCGGTGGACGCCGGGCGTTCTCGAGCACCGTCACCGTGACGGTGCAAACGCCGGGGAATGACGTCACGCCGCCGGCCGTGTCGCACTCGATCTCCTCGCGCGTGGAGGTGAACGACAACATCGCGGTGCACGCCACCGACCCGAGCGGGATCAAAGTGATGGGGTTCCGGGTGGACACGGCGCTGGGAGCCGTTCCCCCGTTCACGGGGGTCGTGCCGCTCAAGTTCGTGCTCGACTCGAGCATGGCCGGGGCAAACCTGACCACCGTCGACAAGGTGTTCGCACTGGCGCTGCCGCTCGCGGACAGCGGGTTGCCGAAGAGCGTGGTGATACGCGGCTACGCCTGCGACCTCGCCACGGCCCGGAACTGCGCCTACTCGCAGACCAGCACGGTCATCACGGGGAGCGCGCCACGCCGTGCCGCGGCGCGGGCCGCGGCGGCGAGCGGCGGCGTGGACACCGTGATCGTGGTGGCGGGGACCACCCATCCGCTGCCGTTTGGTGGGCACATTGCCGACGCGATCTACAACTCGAACCGGCGCGAGCTCTACTTGACCAACGACGTGCTGGGCCGGGTCGAAGTGTACGACCTCGCGACCAACACGTTCGATGCCAACGGCATCATCACCGCGGGTCCCGTGCCGTGGGGCATCGCGCTCTGGCCGGTGGACACGCTGGGCACGTACGACCCCAACCGCGTCGTGGTGGCGGACGCCGGCGGCACGGAGCTGTCGATCCTCGATGCGAGCACGCGGCGGCTGCTGTGGCGGCAGGGGTTGCCCAACTTCCTCATCGAGAAGTACTCGATTCAGGTCATAGGCGCCTTCACCCGCGCGATCATCACGGTGCACGACGTCTCCGATCGGCCCCAGTACCTCGGGACCGTGTGCCGGGTGGGCGCGGCGCCGAACTGCGACCCGAACCAGATCTACGCCATCTACTCGACCACCCCGACGCAGAGCAGCTCGTCTCCGTTCAGCGGGCGCGCCACGCTGCGGATGGAAAAGCTGATCAACACGACGGATACGACCCAGCTGTTCGGCCACCTGTTCTGGGAGCTCGGTGCGCTCGGCCAGAACGTCGCGGGGGACACGCTCCGCATCGAGATGATCCGGCCGACCTTGGGGCAGCGCGCCGTGGTGCTCACGGCGTGCAAGCAGGTCACGATCGAATTCTCGTCCTTCGGTCTCGGCGACCAGACGTTTGTCCGGAACACCGGGAACTTCACGCACGCGTTCGTGGGCGAAGGCGGCAGTAACGTCTCGGCCGCATTCGCGCGCGTCTTCGCGTATTCGGCGAAGCAGCTATTGATCAGGCCGGCCAACAGCTGCGCCATGGGCGGCGTCATCCCCGAGTCGGGCACCGACGATCAGGATTTCGGGATGTCCCCGGCCACGCACGTCAGCGACTTCATCAGCAACACCGGGGTCCACGTCGTCTCGATCGCGACGAACTTCAACGGCCTCACGAATCTGGTGCGGGCGGGGACGGACTCGACCTACTACCTCGACGAGGGGCTGCGTTTGTGGGGCACGTCGTCCGTCGGGTCGGCGACGCCCGGGATGGACATGAACTACAACCACAACTTCGAGCCGGGTCCGAGCTGCGCCGTCAATTGCGGCGGGGGTTCAGGCAACATCAACGAGCGCATGGTATTCACCGCGTCCCCGGACACGAGCATCCGCGTGTTCGACACCTTCTTCTTCAACCAGCAGAAGAAGATCGCCATTCGCGACCCGATCATCGGCCCGCTGCGCGTGGCGCTCGACGCGTCGACCGGCCAGCAGTATCTGTTCGGGATCACGACGCGCGGGCTCGTGGTGGTCTCGTTGCCGACCATCACGAACACCAACCCGCAGGCGCCGCCGCGACGGTGAGACCTCACCCTCTGGGGGCACCGCGTGAAGATCTCGAGAGCCCGGCCCGCAGTCGGGCTCGCGTGTTATTATCGGGAGGCCGACATCGGAGGCGAGGGGACGTGAAGAGCGCGAGTGAACTCGCGGCTCGGCACCTGCCCGTAAACGGGCGCAATGCCGCTTCAGCGGCAATGCCGAGTCGCGGCTTCAGCCGCGGGCCAGCGTGATGTTCCGCTTCACGACCGCGGGTGAATCGCACGGACGGGGCCTGGTGGCGGTCCTCGAGGGGATCCCCGCCGGGCTTCCCCTGTCCGCCGAGCGCGTCAACGCCGAGCTGAAGCGGCGGATGGGTGGCTACGGCCGCGGCGCCCGCATGAAGATCGAAGCCGACCAGATCGAGTGGCTCGCGGGCGTGCGCGCCGGCGAGACGCTCGGCTCCCCCATCGCGATGCTGGTGTGGAACCGCGATTGGGAGCACTGGCAGGACGTGATGGCGCCCGAGGCCGACGCGGGCGGCTCCGAGCGCCGCCGCCAGGTCACGCGCCCGCGTCCCGGGCACGCCGATCTCGCCGGCGCGCTCAAGTACGACCGCCAGGACGCGCGCGACATCCTGGAGCGGGCGAGCGCGCGAGAAACGGTGGCGCGGGTCGCCTGCGGCGCGGTGTGCAAGGTGTTGCTGGAACAGTTCGGCGTGGAAGTCGGTTCTCACGTCGTGGAATTAGGTGGGGTCACCGCCAAGCACCACGCACCACTCCCCACGCCTTTGAACCAGGCCGCGGATGCGAGTCCCGTGCGGTGTTTGGATCCGACCGCCGAGCAGGAAATGATCGCCCGCATCGACGCGGCCAAAGCGGCGGGCGACACGCTGGGCGGCGTGGTCGAGGTGATCGCGCTGGGGGCTCCCGTCGGGCTCGGCTCCCACGTGTCATGGGACGCGAAGCTGGACGGGCGCCTGGCGCAGGCCTTCATGTCCATCCCGGCGGTGAAGGGGATGGAGCTGGGGCTCGGGTTCGAGGCGGCGCGGCGCAAGGGCTCCGAGGTGCACGACGAGATCCTGCCCGGGCTGGCACGCGCCACCAACCGCGCGGGCGGCACCGAAGGCGGCATGACCACCGGGGAGCCCGTGGTGGCGCGCGTCGCGATGAAGCCGATCTCCACCCTGATGGCGCCGCTCCGCACCGTGGACTTGAAAACGGGCGGGCCGGCGCAGGCGCAATCGGAGCGGTCCGATGTGACGGCGGTGCCCGCCATGGGGGTCATCGCCGAGGCGATGATGGCCCTGGTGCTGGCGCAGGCGTTGCTCGAGAAGTTCGGCGGCGACGCCCTGAGCGAGACCAAACGGAACTACGAGGGGTATCTCGCGCAGGTGCGCGCGCGCACGCCGCGGGGAGCGGCCTCGTGAAACGGCACGTGTTGCTGATCGGCCTGCCGGGGTCGGGCAAGAGCGCCGTGGGCCGGCTCGTGGCCGAGCAGCTGCAGGCGGGATTCGTGGACATCGACGCGATCGTCGAGCGGCGCGAGGGGCGGCCGATCACCATGATCTTCGCGGAGAAAGGCGAAGCGGCGTTCCGCGAGATGGAGCGCAAGGAAGTGGAGACCGCGCTCGCGGGCGAGCCCGCGGTGATCGCGCCGGGGGGCGGCTGGGCGGCGCAGCCCGGCGCGATCGACGCCGCGAAGCCGCACGCGCTCGTGATCTATTTGCACGCGCGGCCCGAGACCGCGACGCAGCGCGCCGCGCCCGAGGGAACCCGCCCGGCGTTATCTGCAGAGGATCCCGTGGCGCGCATGCGGCTGTTGCAGAAGGAGCGCGAGCCGTTTTATCGCAGTGCGCACGCACAGGTCGAGACCGACCGCAAATCGCCGCCGCAGGTGGCGAACGAGGTCGTCAGGCTTGCGCAATCGAGTGCGGGATGGTAAAGATGCGCTCTTGTCTCGTTTGACGAAGGATTGATGCGTGGCTGCTAAGAAGGAAGCGGTGAAACGGAAGAAGACCGCCCCCGAGCGCAAGCCCGGGGATGACGGAGGCGCGGACACCGCCGTGGCCGTGGCCGTGGCCTCCCCTCCCGCGCCCAAGCGGCGGCCGCGGAAGCCCAAGGCGCCCGCCACCGGGGGCGGGGGCGGGGGCGGGGGCGGCAAGGGCGCGCTCGTCATCGTCGAGTCGCCCACCAAGGCGAAGACGATCGGCAAGTACCTCGGCGCGGGCTACACGGTCAAGGCGACCGTGGGGCACCTGCGCGATCTGCCGCAGCGCAAGCTGGGCGTGGACGTGGAGAACGGCTTCACGCCCGAGTACGTGACCATCAAGGAGAAGGCGAAAACCCTCGCCGAGATCAAGCGCGCCGCGAAGGCGTCGGAGCGGGTGCTCCTCGCCACCGACCCGGACCGCGAGGGCGAGGCCATCGCCTGGCACGTGGCCAGCCAGCTCTCGAACGGGGGCAAGGTGCGGCGGGTGCTGTTCCACGAGATCACCAAGGACGCGGTGGCGCACGCCCTGGCGCATCCGCTCGACATCGACCAGCGGAAGGTCGACGCCCAGCAGGCACGCCGGGTGCTCGACCGGTTGGTGGGCTATAAGACGTCCCCGCTCCTTTGGAAAAGCATCAAGACCGGCCTGTCGGCTGGCCGGGTGCAGACGGTGGCGCTGCGGCTGATCTGCGAGCGCGAGGAGGAGATCCGCAAGTTCGTGCCGCAGGAATACTGGACCATCGAGGCCGACCTCGAGAAGGACGCCCAGGCGTTCCAGGCGCGGCTGCACAAGCTCGACGGGAAGAAGCCGGAGATCAAGGACGAGGCGACCGCGCGGGCGATCGTCGCGGACGCGCTCAAGATTCCTTTTAAAGTAACAACGGTCGAGAAGGGCGAGCGGCGCCGGGCGGCGCCACCCCCGTTCCGCACCAGCACGCTGCAGCAGGAAGCGGCCAAGCAGCTGGGCTTCTCCGCGGCGGTCACCATGCGGATCGCGCAGCAGCTGTACGAGGGCATCGAGGTCGGCGAAGAGGGCCCGGTCGGGCTGATCACGTACATGCGCACCGACTCGGTGCGGGTGGCGGACTCGGCCATCGCCCAGGCGCGCGACTACATCCGGAAGGAATTCGGGCCTCGCTATCTGCCGGCTGAGCCCGTGGTCCACAAGGGCGGCAAGAGCAACAGCCGCGTCCAGGACGCGCACGAGGCCATCCGACCCACCGACGTGTTGCGGACCCCGGACGGCCTGAAGCAGTACCTCGACTCGAAGCAGTTCAAGCTGTACCAGCTCCTCTGGCGGCGCTTCGTGGCGTCGCAGATGACCCCCGCGGTGTTCGAGACCACCAAGGTGGACTTCGACCTGGGTCGCTTCGTGTTCCGGGCGACCGGGTCGCGCGTCCTGTTCGACGGCTACCACAAGCTGTATCACGAGGCGCACGAGCCGGAGGAAGCGAAGACCCTCGAGGACCTGCCCCCGATACCGCCGCTGGCGGAGGGCGAGGTCGTGACGGTCAAGCAGATCACCCCGAGCCAGCACTTCACCGAGCCACCGCCGCGCTTCAGCGAGGCCAGCCTGGTGAAAGAGCTCGAGCGGCTGGGGATCGGCCGCCCGTCGACGTACGCGAGCATCATCTCCACGCTCAAGATGCGGTGGTACGCCACGGCCAAGGACCGCCGCTTCGCGCCGACGCCGCTGGGGGAGACGGTGTGGCAGGTGATGAAGCGCTCGTTCCCCGATGTGTTCGACGTGGGGTTCACGGCGCAGATGGAAGACGAGCTCGACAAGGTGGAGGAAGGCGATCTGGCGTGGCAGCAGGTGCTGGGCGACTTCTGGGGGCCGTTCGCGAAGGCGCTCGACGCGGTGGACGTGCAGAAGCTGATCCACGACGTGCACGACCTCTCGGGCCTGCACAAGGAGAAATGCCCGACGTGCGGCAGCGGCTTGGTGGTGCGGAGCGGGCGGTTCGGCCCGTTCATCGCCTGCGCCCGCTACCCCGACGAGTGCCGCTTCACGCGGCCGCTGCGGCGCGACAAGGTGCCCGACCGACCCACCGACGAGATCTGCCAGGAGTGCGGCGCGCCGATGGTGATCAAGACGGGGCGCTACGGCGAATTCCTCGCCTGCACCAAGTTCCCCGCGTGCAAGCACACGCGGCCGGTGCCGCTGGGCGTGAAGTGCCCGAAGTGCGGCGTGGGCGACCTCGCGGAGCGCCGCACCAGGAAGGGACGAAACTTCTTCGGGTGCCTGCGCTACCCGGAGTGCGACTACTCGACGTGGAACCGCCCGGTCCCGGTGGCTTGCCCAAGCTGCGGGTTCCTCGGCATGGAAGAGAAGCAGACCAAGACCAAAGGGGTCTCCCGCAAGTGTCTGAAGTGCGGACACGAAATGATGGTGGAAGAAGCAGCGCCCGCGGAGACGGTGGCGAGCTGAGGGGGGGGGCGGCAGTGGTGGGCGGCGGGCTCGCCGGCAGCGAGGCCGCGTGGGCGCTCGCCGAGCGGGGAATCGCGGTCACCCTGCACGAGATGCGCCCCGTGAAGATGACCGCGGCGCACCAGACCGACCGGCTCGCCGAGCTCGTCTGCTCCAACTCCTTCAAATCGGTCGAGCTCACCAACGCCCACGGGCTCCTCAAGGGCGAGATGCGCCGGCTCGGGAGCGTGGTGCTGGATGCGGCCGACCAAGCCCGCGTCCCCGGGGGCGCAGCGCTCGCCGTGGACCGCGGAGCCTTCTCGAGAAGCCTGCACGATCGGGTCACGAGCCATCCGGGAATCACGCTCCTCCGGGGCGAGGTGACCGAGCTCGAGTCCCCCGGCATCGTGGCGACGGGCCCGCTCACCTCCGAGGCGCTCGCGGCCGCGATCGCCCGAAGGCTCGACGCCGCATCGCTCGCCTTCTTCGACGCCATCGCTCCCATCGTCTCGGCCGAATCGCTCGATACCGGGCTCCTGTTCCGCGCGTCGCGCTACGGCAAGGGCTCGGGCGATGACTACTGGAACGCCCCGCTCACGGAGGCGCAGTACGACGCGCTGGTCACCGCGCTCTCGACGGGCGAGCAGTACCAGCCGCACCACGAGTTCGACCGGACGCCCTATTTCGAGGGCTGCCTGCCGGTGGAAGAGATGGCCGCGCGCGGGCGCGATGTGCTGCGCTTCGGGCCGATGAAGCCGGTGGGACTGACTGACCCCGGGCGCAAGCCCGGGGATAGCCAACCGTTCGCGGTCGTGCAGCTGCGGCAGGAAGACCGGGCGGGACAGATGTGGAACCTGGTGGGCTTCCAGACCCGGCTCAAAGTGCCGGAGCAACAGCGGGTGTTCCGAATGATTCCGGGGCTGGGAGCTGCGGAATTCCTGCGGTTCGGGAGCATCCACCGGAACGCGTACATCAACTCGCCGCGCGCGCTCACCGCGCACCTGTCGGCCCGGGACGATCCCACCCTGCTCTTCGCCGGGCAGCTCACGGGCGTCGAGGGCTACACCGAGTCCGCCGCCACGGGGATCCTCGCCGGGATCAATCTGGCGCGGCTGCTCGCGGGCGACGCCCCCGTCGTGCCCCCGCCCACCACGATGCTCGGCGCGTTGTATCGGTACGTGCACAGCGCGGACCCCGCGCATTTCCAGCCGATGAACGCGAACTTCGGGTTGCTCGAGCCGCTCGAGCGACCGGTGAAGGACAAGCAGAAAAAGAGGGAGCAGCTGGTGGAGCGGGCGCTTGCGGACATGGACGCTTTCGTCGCTCGGGTCCTCACCCCCCGTCCCCCTCTCCGCCACGCGGAGAGGGGGAGTGAGGGGGTGAGGTCGTGACGCCAGTCCCCGAGATCGCCGACTTCGTCGCCTTCCTCGAAAAAGAGCGGAACGACTCGCCGCACACGGTGAAGGCGTATGCGCGCGACATGGCCGACTTCGCCGCGTTCTGCACGCGCTACTACGGGGGCGGGTGGAGCTTCGCGGGCGTGGATCGCCTGGCGATCCGCGGCTGGCTGGGGGCCATGCAGCAGCGCGGCCTCGGGAAGCGCTCGGCCGCCCGCGCGCTCTCGGCGCTGCGGACGTTCTACCGATTCTTGCATACGACGCGCGGGCTGGAGGTGAACCCCGCGAAGGCAGCGCGCACGCCGAAGCTCGAGCGCACGCTCCCCGCGCTCCTGGACCGCGCCGAGGTCGAGCAAGTGTTCGCCGAGGCGGAGCGCCGGGCGGCGGCGGGCGGGTTCACGGAGGCGCGGGATCTCGCCATGCTCGAGTTGTTCTACTCGACGGGCATCCGCCTCGCCGAGCTGGCGGGGCTGAACGAGCCGGACGTGGACCTGGTCTCGGACCAGGTGAAAGTGCGCGGCAAGGGGAAGAAGGAGCGGCTCGTTCCGGTCGGGAGCCACGCGGGCCGCGCGCTGCGCCGCTACTACCGGCGGCGCGACGCCCTGGGCGCGGGCCTCGCCGGAACGCTCGACCGCCGGGCGGTGTTCGTGGGACGGCGGGGGCGGAGGCTCTCGCCGCGGGGCGTGCAGCTCGCGATCAAGCGGCTGCTGGGCGCCCTGACGCGCGGCCACGACCTGCACGTTCACTCCCTGCGCCATTCGTTCGCCACGCACCTGCTCGACGCCGGCGCCGATCTACGGGCGGTACAAGAGCTGCTGGGTCACGCCTCGCTCTCGACCACGCAGGTGTATACTCATACGTCTGTGGAACGACTGAAGAAGGTCTATCACAAGGCACATCCCCGCTCATGAGGGACATGCAGCCCATACATTCGACGACCATTCTGTGCGTCCGGCGTAACGGCCACGTGGCCCTGGGCGGCGACGGCCAGGTGACCATCGGCGACACCGTGATGAAGGCCAACGCCAACAAGGTGCGCGCGCTCAAGGGTGGGAAGATCCTCGCCGGGTTCGCGGGCGCCGCCGCGGACGCGTTCACCCTGTTCGAGAAGTTCGAGGAGAAGCTCGAGCGCTACCCCGGCAACCTGCCGCGGGCGGCGGTCGAGCTGGCGAAAGACTGGCGGTCGGACCGCGTGCTGCGGCGCCTCGAGGCGCTACTGGTGGTGTCGGACCGGGAGCACGGCTACATCATCTCCGGCTCGGGGGAGCTGATCGAGCCGGACGACGGCGTGCTCGCCATCGGGTCGGGGGGAAGCTACGCGCTGGCGTCGGCGCGCGCGCTGCTCACGTCGTCGGAGCTCCCCGCCAAGGACATCGTGCAGCGCTCGCTCGAGATCGCCGCGGAAATCTGCGTGTACACCAACACGCACATCACCATTCTGGAGCTCTAGATGGCTGAGCCGACCCGCACGCCCGAAGACAAGCTGCCCGCCGCACCGGCGGCGCCGGAGGAGACGCTGCCGTGGCTCGAGGAGCTGCCGCCCCGCAAGATCGTGGCGGAGCTGGACCGCTACATCGTGGGCCAGGAGGTGGCGAAGAAGGCGGTGGCGATCGCGGTGCGCAACCGCTGGCGCCGCTCGCAGGCGCCCGAGGACATCCGGGACGAGATCCTGCCGAACAACATCATCATGATCGGCCCCACCGGCGTGGGCAAAACGGAAATCGCGCGGCGGCTGGCGCGCCTCGCGGGCGCGCCGTTCCTGAAAGTCGAGGCGTCCAAGTTCACCGAGGTCGGCTATGTGGGCCGCGACGTCGAGTCCATGGTGCGGGAGCTGGTGGACGTGGCGATCAACATGGTGCGCACCGAGCGCGAGGACGACGTATATCCCCAGGCCGAAACGCGCGCCGAGGAGCGGCTGCTCGATCTGCTGCTGCCCCCTACACCCGTCCCGCCTACGGCCCCACCCCCCCAGCCACCCCAGGGAGCGGGGAGCCCTAAAGGAGTCCCTGGCGGTCCCGGGGAGCTGGGAGCAGGCACCCGGCCGCTGTTCGTCGTGTCGTCCAAGGGCGATGTGACGCCCAAGGCGGCGGAGGGCGACGTCGAGGCCCAGGAGCGCCGGCGGCGCACGCGCGAGAAGCTGCGCCAGCAGCTCAAGGAAGGGAAGCTCGAGGAGCGCGAAGTCGAAATCGAGGTGCAGCAGCAGGGCTTCCCTGGACTCGAGATGATGCAGCCGCCGCAGGGCATGGAGGGCACGGACGTCAACTTCACCGAGCTGCTGCAGGAGATGCTGCCCAAGAAGAAAAAGCGCCGCACCGTGCACCTGCACGAGGCGCGGCGCATCCTGGTCGACGAGGAGCTGAAGAAGCTGGTGGACATGGACGACGTGGTGAACGAGTCGCTCGACCGCGTCGAGAACCACGGCGTCATCTTCATCGACGAGATCGACAAGATCGCGGGGGAGCGGGGCACCGTCGGGCCCGACGTGTCGCGCGAAGGCGTGCAGCGCGACC
>WNFY01001633.1_pt1 | contig 21310 bp, 12 predicted proteins | sample 5400091 | NCBI WGS metagenome assembly WNFY01 (sample SAMN13153364, study PRJNA577476) | soil metagenome | isolation source: 60 cm soil or saprolite under grassland replicate 1 | place: USA:California | collected 2016-06-15
ATTGCTCTCAACGCAGAATCGTGAGGAGTATCTGTACGAAACGCTGCGGGCAGGTGCGGATGGCTATGTATTGAAAGATATTGCTCCCGATGAACTGGCTCAGGCTGTACGTGCCGTTGCGCGTGGCGAAGTCTTAATTCAGCCGCAGCTCGCTGGCAGGCTCCTTTCACGCTTTGGCAAGCAAGGACGTGGTCCTTATGAATCATTGACCACGCGTGAACTGGAAGTGCTGCGTCTACTGGCTCGTGGATTGCGCAATAAAGAAATAGCCGCTCGCCTCTTTGTAAGCGAGCGAACAGTAAATTTTCACCTAGCAAATATCTACCAGAAACTCAATGTCTCCGGTCGTACTGAAGCATTAAGCAAAGCACTCGAACAAGGATTGATCACGGCATAGATGTGTGATCAATCCATAAAGTTCGATACTATGGTCTAAGGACTCCTGCGTGCCAGGTATTGATGGTATGTTTGAGCGATGCGATGTAGGCCGCCTCGTTGTTATTATCAGCCGTAGGTGCATAGATAGGGATGATCTTATCGACTGTAGTGAGTCCTCTCTGAGCTACGTAATAGTTGCGAATTAACTCGTACCATGCCTGGAAGCCATCCTCCCAGCTCGCAAATGATGCATAGCCACCACGATCCTGGTCTACACAGGCAAAATTCGGAATGCACCGTAAGTTACCGAGGGAAAGCGTTGTGCGTGCTTCACCAGCCGTTCCAAATGTGCTTTCGTGCATAAAGAAAGCGAGGGCAAATGCCGGGTCAATCCCATATTTTACGCCCAGATCGTAGAGTGCCTGCCCCTTACCTGCTGCAGGCGAGTTATAGCTTGCAAGCACCTGGTTAATGAAAGCAGCGCTGATGGTAGGGTTATGCAGAACCGAATAAGGACCAGTTTGTGTTGGAATCGCCGTTTTGGCTGGTATTGGTTTATTTGCTTGCCAACTCCCGGCATTGCTCCCGCCGACTTGAATACTGTATGATTGCCCTCCTGTGAAATCTACGAGCTGCGGATTCCCTGGACGCTGAGCTATACCTGCCGAGAGCAGGACCGCAATAGTAATTGCGCCAAGTACCATACAGATAACTACGGATTTGAGCCATACCTTGTGCCGTACTAGTGGACGTGGCGCGAACTCATCGACGACCTTTCTAGCCTTAAAAGGCACATAGATCTTCTCTGCTTCAGGTTGGAGGGCCTTCGTGAGACGCGATTGAAATACACTTGCTTCGGTTTCCTCCTCCTCTGCCGCCACCTCTGATAGTTGACGAGTTGCACGCGGGGGAATAACAGTACGCGTTTGGGTTTCGATAGGCTTGCGTGGCTTCAGCTTCGTATAGCTACTACCACTTGCCATGGGCGACCTCCTTTAGAGTTGACAAACGTCGTTCTATTTTAACACAGCACCAGCCACATCACAAGTTTTTTCTGTTGCTTTGCCAGGTCCCGTAGAGGCATGCCTTGCGTGTGCCTCGTTCGGGCTCGTAAGGATGCCCCTTGCCACCCACGAGGCACACGCAAGGCATGCCTCTACGGGGGCGACCTTTCAATCTTGCTATATAATGATACATAGAAATACAGCTAGCTACAGATTATAATAACATCTATGAAACGGCTAACGTATGAGAAAATAGTCCTATTTCTGCGAACTACATTAGAATTGTTAGACGTTTGTGATGGTAGACATATCCGCAAGCAATACTGTTATGGTTGCTATGCTGTTCTCTTATCAGATATAATAAGTTTCACCACACTATGGGCCTTGCAAGCAGCATTATGCTCATGTCTGTTTCTGCGCGTCTGAAAAAGTGTAGTGACGAACAATACAAACTACATTATCCTGATAGGTAGCGCGTAAGCCTCTCATCTTGCGAGGGAGTATCATGGCTGAGCAACTAAACATTATTATTGTCCCTCATACTCATTGGGATCGCGAATGGTATCAGACGTTCCAGCAATTTCGTATTCGTCTTGTAAAAACTGTTGATAAGTTGCTCGATATTCTAGAGCGGGATGAGACGTTTAGCTACTTTATGCTCGATGGCCAGACGATTGTTCTCGATGATTATTTAGAAGTGCAGCCTGAGCAGGAGGAGCGCCTGAAGCATTATATACGTGCTGGACGTATTCTGACGGGTCCCTGGTATTTACAGCCCGATGAGTTCCTGGTCAGTGGCGAGTCCTTGATCCGCAATTTGCAGATAGGCATGCGCCGTGCTGCTGAGTTTGGTAATTCCATGCGTGTTGGCTATGTCCCCGATACCTTTGGACACATTGCCCAACTGCCACAAATTCTTCAGGGTGTTGGTATTGACAATGCGGTCTTCTGGCGGGGAGTTGGAGCAGAGGCGACCAGAAGCGAATTTTATTGGGCGGCTCCCGATGGTACAAAAGTCCTGGTTATCCATCTCGCCGATCCTGCTGGCTATTCTAACGCACGCTTCTTACCACTCAATCCGGAAGAGTTTGTCTCTCGTGTCGAGTTACTGGCCTCCAATATCCTGCCTATGGCTACAACGAATAACCTGCTTTTTATGAACGGTTCCGATCACCTGGAGCCACAAGACGGTCTTCCGCGCGTGATTGAGGCAGCTAATAGCTTGCTCGCTCATATTGATCCTGAGCACGAGAAAATTCTTACACATTCCGTCAATGGTACCGGTCAACGTCAGTCGCATGGGAATAAAAAGCATTACGAATCCATTCATGTTCAGATAGGCACACTTCCTGAATATATTGAACGCGTACGACAACAAAATACGCAGTTCGCCACCTTGAGTGGAGAGATGCGTAGTAGCCAGTACGCGCACTTGCTGCCTTCTGTGCTTTCTACTCGTATGTGGATCAAGCAACAAAATACGGCGACCGAACATCAGCTTGAACGCTGGGTTGAGCCGCTGACGGCCTGGGCAACAAAGCTTGGCGCTGCTTATCCTCAGGGTCTGATCAAAATGGCGTGGAAGTATTTGCTGCAAAACCAGCCACACGATAGCATCTGTGGCTGTAGTATAGATCAGGTACACCGCGAGAATAGCGTGCGCTTTGCCCAGAGTCAGCAGATTAGCGATAATCTCATTACTCAGGCCATGCAGCAGATTGCGCTGAAAACTGATACTCGCGCTCCTTTTGTGGCCTTGCAGACTACTTACGAACCTGTGCCTATTGTCGTCTTTAATCCAGCTCCTGGCCCGCGTACCGCGACCGCTCAGACTATAGTCCAACTGCCAGGTTCCTTGCACAATGCTGTCATTGTCGATGAATATGGGACACGCATGCCCTACCATGTAGTCAATCGCTGGCGGCAGGAGATAGGCTCTATGCCGATAGCTCGCGAAATGCTCTCTGCTGCTGTCACCCTGGCAGGCGTGAATTCGCCAGCGCAACTGATTCAGATGGCAGAGTCTATGATTATGACTGCTTTAGGCAGCACGGATGCCCATGTCATCTCGCGTGTCTACATCGAGGATTATAGCGATTCACCGACCCATCACGATCACCATACGCCGCAGCCGGGTGTTGTCTATATAGAAATAATGGTGGCCCCTAAAGGACGAGTCAGCATCAACGAGCAGGAGGTCAATGCTGCGGTCCAGCAAATATTATCCTTCCTGACGCGTGAAGATATTCACACGTTAGAGGTAACCCTGGTTGACCAGGCCCGTGAAACCATCGATTTTATTGCTGCTGATCTGCCTGCATACGGACTGAAGACTTTCTGGCTCTATCCTCGTGGCCTGAAAGATGAGGAACGTTCCCGGCCTGCTCAGCGTGTAAATATTACAACGCTATTGACTCAAGAGAATAGTATTGAGAACGAATTCTATCGTGTCGAGGTCAACGGACAGGATGGCACACTGAATGTCAGTGATAAGCTGACAAATGTGGTTTTTACGGGCCTCAATCGTTTTATAGATGGAGGAGATGTTGGTGATCTATACACCTATTGTCCCCCTGAACAGGATATGCTGGTCAGTAAACCACTGGAACCACCAAAGGTCGAATTGATTAATGCTGGTCCAGTACGCGCGACTCTGCGTATCAGTGGACGTTGGGCGTTACCTGCTGCATGTAGCGCAAGCCGCGCTGAACGCAGTACCCGTTCGACTATCTGTCCTATTATCAGTGATATATCACTAATTCCCGGTGTCCGTCGTATTGATATTCATACGTATGTAGATAACAAGGCGAAAGACCATAGATTACGCGTAACTTTTCCTGTATCATATATAGTAGAGCAAGTGGCCGCTGAAGGAACCTTTGAGGTACGGACGCGCCATGTGGTTCAGCCGCGTCCAGCAGATGAGGCGGAGTGGGCAGAGGCTCCAGTCAACCTCTTTCCGCAAAAGCGCTTCGTCGATATCAGCAATGGAGAGATCGGCTTAGCTATACTGAACCGTGGTTTGCCAGAGTATGAAGTAGTGACTATTGACGATCAGCCGGATACAAATCATGAAGCGGTCGGGCAGGGGAGACAGGCAGTTGCGTTAACGCTCCTGCGTTGTGTAGAATGGCTTTCGCGCGGCGATCTATCCACGCGTCATGGGCATGCTGGACCAATGGAGCAGACGCCGGAAGCGCAATGTGTGGGCCATTACGAGTTTGACTACGCGTTGGTGCCGCATCGTGGAACCTGGGAAGCGGAAGATGCCCTGGTGTTGCGTGAAGCCCAGTCTTTCAACACTCCCATCGCGACCCGCGTAATCGTAACGGAACAGCATGATGGACAGCTTCCTTCGCGCACCTCGCTCATCACTATTGAGCCTGACAAACTGGTCTTGAGCGCACTCAAACGCAGTAACGCCGGACAAGGGGTAGTCGTACGCGTCTATAACCCGACTGATCATAATGTACATGCGAAAATTTATCCAGGATTTGCGTTTACGCAAGCACATATGGCAAGCTTATTGGAAGAATACCTTGAGGAAGAGTCATCTCTTCTCTCCATAGACAAAGATGCCAGATTGGCACAAGTAAATATACGTGGAGGAGGTATAATGACGCTGGTGTTTGAATAAATGATTATAGCAGAGGCATCGCAAAACGGCTCTCGTAACCCTGACTCATAGTCCTATAGTGTAATCCAATGGCTTAGTGATGCGTTGTAATTGAGTGTATGTAGTCTAAAAAGAGAGTGAGCACTATGCGTTGCTCGTTTAAATTGAGTACCTTAATCTCTATTCTGAAAGGGGCATTTGTCCTGTGAATGCATTAGCAAATATTTATCTGGCCCCTGGCCCGACGTCAGCGGGGGGTATACAAAATACCTTGCAAGGGCTTGTCGGACCTCTTATAGGTTGTACGGTTGCTTTCCTGGTTATTTTCTGGTTAAGTCTGGTAATATGGACTTTTCGTGATATTCGTTCCCGCACACAAGACTTTTTATCGCAGGTTCTTGCCACTGTGCTGGTGACGGTTTTTCCCATTGTTGGGCTTTTCATTTATATGATTCTGCGTCCTCGTCAAACCCTTGCAGAAATTTATGAGCGTCAGTTGGAGGAAGAGTCCCTCCTGGCTGAGATGACTGAGCGTCAGACCTGCGGGAACTGCCATGCTCGCATTGAATCAGATTTTCAGGTCTGTCCATCATGTGGTCAGAAGCTCAAACGTGCCTGTCCCAAGTGCGAGCGTCTTTTGGAATTACGCTGGATGTTCTGCCCCTATTGTGCGACTAATGTTGCTGGTGGCCCCGGCCCGATGCAGAATATGCCTGGCGTGCCAGCTTTAGGGAGACCTAGCAACTCTGGCATCCCTAATGGGAGTATACCCGGTATGCCTATGGGGGGACCAGCCGGGGGAAACCGCTATTAGATATTCCTTCTCACTAACCAATGCATGTTCTTGTTAAAAGTATGCATTGGTTATTTGTATCGGTCCAAACGTCTGGCAACCGTTTCAAAGATGAGATGACACTGGTCACAAAACAGGCGCATAGTGTGGTTGTCCGTCTAACCTGCTGCTTTCAGTATCAAGCAAAATGTGATATAATGGAGTGGCGAAATGCGGGTGCATGACCGCATTTGCCATGTTCTGTTGGAATACCTTATGTAGGTGTAGACTAGCCTTCCGCAAGAACTCACCTCCCTACGCATTTATGCGTGTGTATACGCATGTGCTTTATAGTACATTGAGCGTATGGATGGCGAAGCCGTGCGAGATCAATGTTCTCCCCACAAGAGGCATCTCTTTAAGGAGCTCGTTCTCTCCCTTTGAGGGCATGTTCCTTCCTATGCCTGGAGGCCAGGTCACCGTATTGGAGTTTTTTTGATGGCTAAGACGCGAGAATCGACAATGGCAGAGCAACTTCCTGATAATAATAATAACGAAGCTCTACCTGGTAATAATGATAATGGAAAGATAAATGGTAATGGTAGTGATGGCTACGGCGGACAAAACATCCAGATTCTCGAAGGATTAGAGGCTGTACGTGTACGCCCTGGTATGTATATCGGTGCTACGGATCAGCGCGGTCTGCACCATCTGATCTATGAAGTTGTCGATAATAGTGTTGATGAGGTAATGGCCGGTTTTGCTGATACTGTGAAGGTCGTTATTCATGCTGATAGCTCGGTTATTATTGAGGACAACGGACGGGGCATTCCTGTAGACGAGCATCATCAGCGTCCAGGCATGTCAACGCTTGAAGTTGTAATGACCGTGCTGCATGCTGGCGGTAAATTTGGCGGCGGTGGCTACCAGATTAGTAGTGGTCTGCACGGTGTTGGTGTCTCGGTCGTCAATGCCCTCTCTGAATGGTGCCAGGTTGATGTCAAGCGTGATGGCCGTCTCTGGCGGCAGCGTTATGAAAAAGGTATTCCCGTCACCAGATTAGTTGATGTAGGACCGGCTGAGGGAACAGGTACTATCACATCTTTCCTGCCGGATCTCACCGTGATGGAGACGCGTGACTTCAGCTTCGAAATACTGGCGCAGCGTTTTCGTGAGATGGCCTACCTCAACCGTGGCATGACCATCATCCTGATAGATGAGCGCACTGACCGTGAAGCGACCTTCTACTTTGAAGGTGGCCTGGTTTCATTTGTACGTTACTTGAACAAAAATAGAAACACCTTGCAGGCGCGCCCCGTGAGCATTGTGCGCGAAGTCGATGGCATGAAAATCGAGGTAGCGTTACAATATAACGATAGCTGGTCCTCTACCGAATTCTCTTTCGCTAACGGTATCAACACCGTGGACGGCGGCATGCACATCACCGGTTTCCGCAGTGCCCTCACGCGCACGCTCAATGACTATGCGCGCAAGGTTAATCTGCTCAAAGAGAAAGACGGCAATCTGACCGGAGACGACGTGCGCCAGGGCCTGACCGCCGTTATCAGTGTCAAGATCCCTAACCCGCAATTTGAGGCCCAGACCAAAAGTAAGCTCAACAACGCTGAGATGCGCCCTATTGTCGAAGCAATCACAGCCGACATGCTGACCCAATACCTGGAGAGGACGCCAAGCGAAGGTAAGGCCATCATTGATAAATGTCTCACCTCAGCGCGTGCTCGCGAAGCTGCTCGTGCCGCCAAAGATCTGATCCAGCGCAAAAACGTTCTGGACTCGACGCTCCCTGGCAAACTGGCTGATTGTAGCGAAAGGCGTGCTGATCGCTGTGAACTCTACCTGGTCGAGGGAGATTCTGCAGGTGGAAGTGCGAAACAGGGGCGTGACCGACATTTTCAGGCAATACTACCATTACGTGGTAAAATCTTGAACGTAGAGCGTGTAGGACTCGACAAGATCCTCAAAAACGAAGAGGTCAAAAATATCATCACAGCCATCGGAGTTGGTATCGATGAGCATTTCAACATAGCGAAACTGCGCTATGGACGCATCGTTATCATGTGCGACGCCGACGTAGACGGCGCTCACATCCGCACTCTGTTATTGACCTTCTTCTTCCGCCACATGGAGCAACTGATCTCCGGTGGTCACCTGTATATAGCGCAGCCGCCCCTTTTCCACATCAAAGTGGGCAAACAAGTGAAGTACGTTTACACAGATGAGGAAAGGGACGCGATCGTTGCCGAGTACCGCGAGTCACACAACGGTAAAGAGCCTGAAGTCGGTCGTTACAAAGGTCTGGGCGAAATGAACCCCGAGACCCTATGGGACACCACCATGGACCCAGGCAAACGCACAGTCTTGCAAGTCACGATTGAAGAAGCTATGGAAGCCGACAAAATCTTCAATATGCTCATGGGCGACGAGGTCGGTCCTCGTAAACGCTTCATCGAGAGCCATGCCCGGAGTGCGAACCTGGACGTGTAATTGTTTGTAAATTGTAAATTATCACAAATATTTGGCCCGCTATCATAAATATTTGGCAGATTTTATCACAAATATTTGGCAGGTCAAATATTGATTGAGGTTAAGGTTGCTTCAATATGTACCAAATAGCAAGTTGTGCAGGCGCTTCAGGCTCTCCATCCTTGCGGATACTGTTGGCGAAATCAAAGAAAGAGAACTGAACAATTCGAGAGAAAGACAAAAAGGGAAAGAGTTTGGTAAAATAGAAGCAAAAGAGCGCAGAAACGTGGAGGACCACTGCTGAGAGGAGACAAAGATGTCTTTAAAGCCACAACCTCTCGACACGGTGCCAGAAGAGACCGCTCGTATTGCACGTGCCGCCTATCCCAAAGGCAATATCTACTTGCAATTGCGAGATGAGTTTGGAACACTCTATGAGGATGAACAATTCATGGAACTGTACCCCCGACGAGGTCAACCGGCGGAAGCTCCTTGGCGCTTAGCCCTGGTCAGCGTAATGCAATTTCGGGAAGGGTTATCTGATCGGCAAGCAGCAAATGCTGTTCGTGGGCGTATGGATTGGAAATATCTGCTAGGATTGGAATTGAGCGATCCTGGCTTTGACTAGAGTGTTTTGAGCGAATTTCGGCAGCGCCTCCTGACCAACGAAAAGGAACTGCTCGTCTTTGATCTCTTCTTGACGCAAATACGTGAACGGGGCTATCTGAACATGCGCGGGCAACAACGCACCGACTCGACGCATGTCCTGGCGAAGATCCGCTCACTCAACCGAGTGGAAGGAGTCGGAGAACCCTTTCGGGCAGTCTTGAATAGTCTAGCTGTGGTTGCTCCCTCCTGGCTCAAAGAGCAGTGGCAAGAGGGTTGGATCGAGCGGTATGAGCACCGTGTGGAAGACTATCGTCTCCCAGATGGCAAGCAACCTCGCGAAGCCTCTGCCATCGTCGTCGGAAAAGATGGGGCAAAATTGCTGGATGCTCTGTACGCGGATGCTGCTCCCATCTGGCTGCGTGAGATTCCTACGGTCCAAACGCTGCGACGGGTCTGGGTCCAGAATTTTTATTGGGAAGAAGAAGAACTGCACTGGCGCGATCTCTCCACTGCTCCGGCAGCGGGAGCATTGATCAACTCTCCGTATGACCCCGAAGCCCTCTTTGCGCAAAAGCGAGAGACTCGTTGGGTTGGCTATAAAGTGCATCTGACAGAGACGTGCGATGACGACTCTCCACACGTGATCACGCATGTCGAAACCACCCCTGCCCCTCAAGCAGATGATGAGGCTATTCCCCACATTCATAAAGCTCTAGCTACTCACAATTTGCTGCCCCAGCAACCTGTGGTGGATACGGGCTCTGGCGATCGATGGAACTCGTCAACAGTCAGCAGGACTATGGCGTGGATCTCTTTGGGCCAACACGAGAGGATTATCATTGGCAAGCGCGCGAAAAGAGCGGTTGTGCGGCATCGCACTTCGACATCGATTGGCAGCAGGAATGTGCTACGTGTCCCGCAGGCAAGACCAGTAGCAGTTGGACGCCTGCCCAGGATCGACGTGGCAATCCCGTCATCAAGATCAAATTTGCGGTGCAAGATTGTCGCCCTTGTCCGTGCCGTTCACAATGCACCCAAAGCCAGTCCCACTCGCCGCGTCGGGTCCTCACGGTACGGCCACAACTGCAGTATCAGGCCTTGCAAGCCGCACGCCAACGGCAAACCACTCAAGAGTTCAAAATGGCAGACAACAGACGTGCCGGGATTGAGGGCACACTCTCTCAGGGCATTCGTGCTTTCGGGCTACGGCGAGCACGCTACCAAGGGAGAGCCAACATTCAATTGCAGCAGGTCTTCACCGCCACTGCGCTCAACTTCTGCCGCATTTCTGCCTGGCTCTCTGAGCAACCACGAGCCCAAACACGACAGGCTGCTTTTGTGCGACTCGCCAAAAAAGGAGCTTAACTCGATGAGCTTCTGCTTTCGCCAACAGTATCCTCAAGGATGTAGAGCCTCTATAGAAGAGCAAAGGTGACCATTTTATGCAACTGATCATTAGTCTTATATCTATCTTTTTCTCACATTTTACAATTTAATTTTATGATGTAGCATTAGTAGTTCGGTGCAAAAGTTGATTTTTATAGATTCATCACATAAACAGATATATCAAGCATCTTCAAAGAGATGTAGGTAAAAGTCAGTTCTTTATATACACAATTGCAACTATCGGGAAATATTCGTTCTTTTAAAGATAGAGTGCTTGCATAAGCAACTATTAATCGATATTAATGCTTTGTAAATGTAGATGGATATCTTGTTTGTAAGTTAAGGAGTTGTGCTATTATGCTCGATCTCAAACTTCGTGCTGAATTCTTACAAGAGGAAATGCGCGATACAGCTATTGAATTTCGACGCTATGATAAGACTGGCGCTCTAGATATTTCTCCAGATAAATTTTTTAAGATTACCTATCCCTCTATCGATTTACAAAAAGCCCTTACAGCTATTGATGAAAAGACGAAAGGGCGTCCCATCGTTTTGCTAGGTGAACGTGGTCGTGGTAAGTCACATATTATGGCTGCTCTACACCATGCATTTATTTCTCCATCTATCGTTGAACAATGGGCACAAGGATGGATTGATCGATCAGCGGCAGAAATTTTAAATGACTTGCATCTTCGGCATGGATATAAGCCTATTACAGTTAATTTAAACGATCATAATTACCCCGTTTTATGGAATGTATTGTTTGAACAACACCCATCGGGAGAACGCTTCCGCGGTCGTTTTGAAAGTCTGCAGCAGAATGTACCTCCAAAACAACTTATTGTAGAAATGCTAGAAAAACAACCTATCGCGTTGCTTCTTGATGAGTTGCAAACGTGGTATGATGGCACAAGTGATCAGCCAGGAAATAGTGGACCAAAATATCGCTCCTGGGCATTTTCTTTCCTTCAGATACTCTCTGAAATTGCTGGTGAGTATCCTGAACTCCTGATTTTGATTGTCTCTGTGCGAAATACCAATACAGAAGCATATGCTCAGCTACATCGTAACCACCCATTGCTGATCGATTTCCTGGCTCCTACAGCTCGTCTTGATCGTCAAAGGCTGATCTTACATCGCCTTTTTGAAAATCGGCTCTTTATTCCCATTTCAGAGATACATGCTATAACGGCCACTTATCGGCAAGAGCGCTTCCGTTTGATACGCTCTTATCAAGATGCTAGTAGCGAGCAGGCGAGTGATCAAGAAGTCATGGAGGCATGGCCTTTTTCCCCTGAGCTACTGGATGTGTTGGAAGATCAAATCCTTCCTTCTTCGCAAGCTCAAGGTCTACGTGACCTTATTCGCATCTTAGCATTGATTTATCGCTGTAGCATTACGCAACTTCCCCTTTTTACTCCTGCTGATTTTACTGTCGATGATAAAAAAAATGACGCTGTCAAATCATTGATCAACGCGCTGGCCGATTCAGGACAATTCAAATTGTACGATGTGGCTGTTAGCAATCTCAAAGCAGTTCAGCAGGCAGGAATCGCATAATATCCATTTCGATAACATCGGTGGAGAACGCCGTTATCTCTTTAGAGATGAAGAGAATCCTCGCTCCAAATTACTTGCCTCTGCCCGTAACAACGCCTTATTTACTGATGCCAAAGACAAAAACTACATTCGTCAGGTGCTGAAAACAGATCTATCACCTGCGAGTATTTCCACTGTTATTCAGGTAATCGTGCTTGGTCCAAACTGGCAAACCTCTCCCTGGTCCGAGGTAGCCGACTTTGAGCGACCTGAACGGTGGGAACGCCCAGTATTGCTTGTGCTACCTGTAGCGCCTCTTGATCTTCATGGCGACCTTGGCAAGTGGCTTAAAGAGTTCGTTCCTCAAAAACGCAATACTGTACGTTTTCTAGTACCTAAGGCCACGGCGATTTTACTTTATAATGATCCTGAGGTTTATCTGAACGCTCGTGCAGCTCTCCTGTCTGAAGATTGGAAAAAACAGTATCAAGCTGCTGGACGCGACTTCGTCAAGGCGCTTCGTGAAGCTTTCGAAAACCGCTTTGATCGTTATGCTGTGCTCCACTTCTGGAACTTCCAGCAGCCAACAAAATGTGAATTTACCATTGGCCAGTTGAACAAAAAGGTCTCTGAGATTACCCGTACGATTGATGAGAAACTTAAGAACGATCACTTCGAGCTTGAGGCATTTGAGAACCGTGTAAAAATACTCGCCAATCAATTCAAAAATGTAGATGCTTTGTTGCAAGATTTGCGTGAACCACCTGCCTCACCACAAGAAGAGGCTATCGTCTACCTGGGTGAAAGTGCAATCTCTGAACAGCTTATACATCTGGTAGTTGAGCGCAAACTGGCACTTAAAGTGCGCGGTGAATGGCTGAAGCGCGAAAATGAAACTGAGTCTGAGGCGTTTTCTCGTATACGACCAGAAGCATTTAAACAGGGTCGAGAACTGGCGGAGATAGGTATGGCTCCTCCTCATATGGTAGGGACACATGCATCGAGTACTACACCCACAGAGCCTTCTCCTCGTCCAGCAGAGCTCTATCAACCACCATATACGAATGGTTCTTCCTTCACTCAAAAGCAGGCTGAAGAGACACAAGCAGATCTGTGGAGTAACATAGGAGCAAGCTCTACGGGCAATCCTATGTCCCCTTCTTCACCTCAGCCAGTTTCTCCACAGAACATCGCAGAGAGTATGAGTTACTATACTGCTCCATCTTCTAGTGAGCAAACTTCCGCCCATAGCGTTACACGCAAACGCCGTTCGGAGCCGGAACCTTCTTTGAAGCTCGTGAGTCAGTTGGAGAAGTGGGGATTGGCTGCCAATCAGACTGTTCCCGGTGCTCGTCTTGAATTTACCAATATCAAGGTGGCCGAGTTAAAACTTGTGTTGCAAAAATTACCGCCTTCGCTACGTTCCATTCTAGAGATTGAATTCGATGAAGGGTAGGATATTGTCATGATGAATCAAATTCCCCCTCTACCAGAGTGGTTCAAGACAATTCTGCTGAACTCTGACGCTACGCAGGTTTGGAGCGCCATTTCTGACTATGTACTGAACAAGGCTAAACAACCATACAATCCGCTTGAGCTTCACCGTAGCCTCCTATCGTTAGATCGTACCCTGGCTGAAGCTGCCTGGGAACTCTGGGAACGCTTCCCAGAGGCGGCTCCACGCACGGCAGAGTTCCTTCAAGATTGGTGGCTGAAGAATGCAAACGGCGTACATGGTCGTGCTGTCCTGATCGTAGATGCTCTTTCCCTACGTGAACTCCCACTCCTACTTGATTTATTCGAGCAGAAACAGGTTGTGCCACGGAATATCAAAGCTACAGCTGCTGAAGTACCAACAGATACAGATAGCTTCGCAACTGCATTGGGGCTAGCCGGGCGTGCTAAACTCAATGAGCCTTTCCTGTCTCTTAGCTTTTTGTTGTCCAGTCATGATATTTTTACTGCTGTCCTCAACCAACCTTTTGCTGATTGCATTCCTCTGTTATTGCCCAGACGTGATATAGTTGTCTGGCATGACTGGTTAGATGTTCATTTACATGCACATTCGCATAATGCAAGTGCTTTCGAGCGCATTGTCCATGATGGTCTGACTGGTAGGGGAGCAGAAAACTTCTGGACCCTTATAGAGAAGTTGCGCCAGGGAAGACGCTTGCTGATTACGTCTGATCACGGCTACGCGAATACAACGCGCTTTGCTCATGATGAGTTTGATGGACCAACAAGGGAATACTTGCAAAAAAATTTACATGCATCACGTGTTTATAGAGTGACTGATGAAGCTACTAAAAATTTCATGCCTCCCTTGCTATTGACACGTAATAAGTCTCACGTTGCCCTTGGACAGCGCACCTGGAAGGTGCAGGGAAGCTACCCAGAGGTATGTCATGGTGGTCTCTCATTGCTTGAGGCTTTCGTGCCTTTCATTGAACTGGCAGAAAGGTAATCTAATGGCAACTGAGATGTACAACCAGGACAGTCTTTTTGGCGATGGAGCAGGCAAAAACAGACAAAAGAGCAACGCTTCTAAGGTGGTGCGTGAAAAACATATAGCTATGTCCGAGCATCTTACTAAAGCCGTCAAATCACAGATTTCAACTTTCGACGACGAAGAGCGCGCTCCTTCTTGCCTGGAAATAAATTTTCCTATTGTGCCGATTAATCTCCTGGCTCGTCAGGAAGGCAACGCCGGAAAACCAGTGTACCAGATGTCAAAATGGTGGGCACGCCGCCGTTCTTCCGTCTTCCGTTCAATGTTGTTAGCAGCAGCTATTCAAGCGCCTGAGAATGAAGATCCTACCACTGCTGCACAACAAATCTGGAATGTCTATTATGCTAATCATCAGAAGGCTGCCTCGTTTGCTCATTTACGCGTTCTCGATCCTTTTATGGGCGGTGGCACGACGCTCGTTGAGGGCGCTCGCCTTGGTATGCAAATGTATGGCATGGATCTGAATCCTGTCGCTTGGCTAGTTGTAAAGAACGAAATGGCTGCCAGTGACCCTGAAATGGTACAGGCTTTTTTTCGCTTTATCGAGGCTGGAGTCAAGCCACAAATTCAGCCTTTTTATACGACCAGTTGTCCACGTGGGCATCATGGTCAATGGATCGATACGCGTACTGGTGAGCCTGCCACGGTCGATCCCATGAATCTGTCCTCACAGGAGCGTCTTCCCTATCAGTGGCAAGGGCCAGAGATTATCTATACCTTCTGGGCCAAGCATTGCCCTTGCCCCGCTACTGGCTGCGGTCATCGTACACCCATCTTTAAAACGCTGCTGATCGCTGAGAAGAAGCTTACAACAAACTATCTGCCTCTTTATTGTGATGCATGTCATCTCGCTTTCGATGCCGAGTTAGGTGCTACCCGTATGGCTCCTGATGCTCAGCGTGTTGTGCTCTCGGCTGAGAAGCCCTTTACTGAATTAACTCAAGACTTCGCGCAACTTCTCCTGGATTATGATAAAGGAGAACGTCAAATACGCAACACCCGCCCAAAACTTCTGCTGACCATGATCCCTGCTGAAACTGCTTTACACTGCCCCAACTGTGGTGCATTTGCGGCTCATGCTCTGTTTGATGTGATTAGCAAACACGCGCAATCTGGTATCAAAGAAACGCTGATCAAGAAGAAGGATCTACATATCCAACGTAAAACCATCTACATGCGCCTGCTGCTACATCCCGATTGGCTGCAAGGTTCTCCTGGTAATCTGCATGGTACACCTCTGGGGGGCTTCGTCGGTGCAGATTCTGCCGCGTGGTATCGTGTACGAGCCGCAAACTTATCCTTGATTGAGGTGCGCGGTCGTGCTGAGAGAGATCAGCTCGATGGCACAACAGATGAATTTGTGCAACAGGAAACCCGCAATGATAGCGATACTGATCCTTTGTCGAAAGAAGTAGATATAACAGCAGAGCAGCACGATGCCACCTTAGAGGGATTGCCACATATCATTGCTCTCCCTGATGGTACGATTATTGATATCAATAAAGGCACTGTCCCTGAACAATCAACCTGTTCATGTATGGCCTGTGGACGCCCTAACGATCTGCTTAATGCTATGAAAGCTAGCGGTCAAACAGCTCCCACGATGCCTTATGCATTACAATGTTATTGTCCTGAGTGCGACACCGAGGGCTATAACTACGGCGGGCGTTTCTTCAAAGCTCCTGATGCTGAAGATATTGGCCACCTGACTATTGCTGACACCGAATGGGCCACACGCTCTCAGGCCGATCTCAATGGTTTCTGGCCCCTTGAACCCCTTCCGTATGCTCATATGACCCATCATCTGAATGGTGGTATACCCAACTGGGGATATACACATTGGTGGAAGATGTTTAATTCACGCCAGTTGCTCGTCCATGCCTCTCTCTTGCGTGCAATTACAACTGCTGATTCGGAAATCTGGTCACAAGATATACGTGAACAGGCCCTGGGTGCATTCCAACAATATCTGCGCAATCAGAATATGTTCTGTTTTTGGGATATAGGTTATGATAAGCTTGTACCTAGTCTCTCCAACGCTAATTTTCATCCCAAATCGCTGGTTGTGGAAAACGCTGTTTTTTCAACTCGCGGACGAGGCACCTGGTCGTCTGCAATAGAAACAGTAATAGAGGGACTTGCGTGGTGCCAGAACCCGTGGGAAAGTTTTCTGGATGACGATATCAGCAAATCAGAAAAAATCTATTCGGGTGATGGAGTTCCTGGCGGGCAATCAAAAGTATACTGTGGTTCCTCAACAGAATTACCGTTAGAAGACGGCGAGATGGATATGGTCATTACCGATCCACCATTCGGCGATAACGTCTTCTACGCCGATCTGGCCGACTTTTTCTACGTCTGGTTGCGTATCCCTCTGTTACGTTGGTATGCAGATCAACCGCAGGCCGAATATTTCCGCATGCCAGCTACGCCTAAAGCACTGGAAGCGATCACCAATCGCGCTGAGCACCCGGATATACGAAGTAGCGAAGAAAAAAAGCTGCCAGCTTCTAGACCTCCTGCCGATGAATTTTATCAACACACCCTTACCGCCTGCTGGGCTGAGGCACATAGAGTACTGAAGCCAGGAGGTATTCTGGCCTTTACCTTCCACCATAGTGCCGACGAACCGTGGATCAATGTACTGGAATCGCTCTTTGATGCCGGATTTATCCTGGTTGCCACCTATCCGATTCGTAGCGATGAATCGAAGGGTGAGAATGCCCAGTTTGGCTCCAAAAAAATCGAATATGATATTATCCACGTCTGCCGCAAGCGCTTACCAGATCCTGGTGTTGTCTCCTGGGTACGTATGCGTGCATGGGTACGGAAAGAAGTGATGGATCTGCGCCGGATGTTGGAGACATATCATAAAGAGGAGCTACCGGAGGCTGATATTCGCGTCATCTTGCGCGGTAAAGCGCTAGAATATTACAGTCGGTACTATGGTCATGTCATGAATACCAGCCACGAATTGCTTTCGATTCGCGATGCCTTGATAGGCATAAACAATCTGCTGGACGAAATGCTATTAAGCGATAGTGCCAGACCGCCTGACATCAGTAATGAGATTACTAGGCTATTTCTCAGTATCTTTGCTGAGCGTACCACATTATCGCGTGATGAACTGCACAAGATGCTACGTGGCAATATAGTTGACTCAACAGAGTTCCTGCGTCGTGGTTGGCTCAAAGAAGGGCTGGGCAAGACGGTCTACATACCATCAATAGAAGAGCGTTTAAAGGATTTGCGCAAACCAGGTCGTCGACGTGATACAATCAAATCAGAACTGGATCAGGCGCACTTTTTTATTGGTGCGGCATTGCCGGACAGTGGCATAGAAATCAATCAGGTGTTACTGGAAGGAAAGATACCACTTCATGACGACATTGAAGTGTTATTGACATGGTATGCCAGGCAGAGCAGAGAAGAAGCTATTCGCGATGCGGCAGCTCGTGCTCAGCGGCTTATCATGGTATGGCGCATGAGTAAGAAAGAGAAGCGCACAGCACAACAACCGTCACTCTTTGAGGAGGAAGTAGAATAAAAATGGAAGGAGTTTATGGAAGAGTTATCGGCAGAGTCAGATACCTGGAAGGAAGAAGGGTGTAGTCTGGTGTGGGATAAGATACTGCATGCACAACTCCTGCGCCAGCAAGCCCCTTTTTCGTTAAGAGAAGCGTTAACCTGGCCTGAGAAAGGGCTTCCGCGCAATCTAACGAGCAAAGCCGTACTCGTAGAAGGACTACAAACCTGCTTGGCAGTTTTGGGGACACAAGAAGAGGGCAATGCGTTTTTAGCGCAAGTCGTGCGGCCCCTTATCCGACGCTGGCAAGGGAACTGGCCAGGGAGAGCGTTGATCTTCGGAATGCATTGTGATTTCCAGCAATGGGATGTGCAGGTTGCGACAAATTTCGCGACACTACAGCTACGGGACGACCTTATCGTTGACGTGACACGATCATTATGGGCAGGTGCAGCAAGTAATGTTAGAAAACTGATGGTTCCTGCAACGGAGCAGATTGGGAAAGCCAATAAAACGACCTCTGGCATCCCTGGGGGGTTCTATGTCCGGCTCTATTCATAACGTAACAATTGGTCAGCGCGTAGTTCATCCAGAGCTTGGGGAAGGCATCGTGCTGACCGCTCCTCAAAATGGTTATATCTCCATTTTCTTCCGCACTATGGGTGAGCGTCAGGTTCCACTGGAGAGTCTACGAGCAGCATCTACACCTGAAATGGAAATGATACGGCATGTCATGCCCGCGAGCCCTGAAGCGCTACAACAGCTCTGGCTTGCTATAGAGGCTGAACAGTTACCCCTTATAGCGAATGCGGTCACCCTGACAGCGGCAAAAATAGATCTTTTACCCCATCAGATAGTATTAACGCATCGTATTGTAGAAGCATCGCCACGTCGCTTCTTGATCGCCGACGAAGTTGGCCTTGGTAAAACGATAGAGGCCGCACTTATTTTGCGAGAACTCGCTTCACGTGGGCAGCTAAAGCGTGTCTTACTCATTGTCCCGGCGGGGCTAGTTGAAAATTGGCGACGCGAGATCAATGAAACCTTCCATCTGGATTTTGAAGTCTTTGGCGCAGAAGGTGATGTCATTGATCGCAAGAGTAACGCCTTCGCCAAACATGATCGCTTAATTGCATCGCTCGATACGTTGAAGCGTCCGACGCGTATAGCACGCCTGTTGGATGCACCTGCATATGATTTGATAGTTTTTGACGAAGCGCACCATCTCACCGTAACGCGCTCTGGTCGCAAAGTAAGCAAAACTGAAAACTACAAACTGGCGGAGGCATTACGCGACCACACACGCGATCTACTCTTGCTTTCTGCAACACCCCATCAGGGAGATCATTTCCGGTTCTGGATGCTTATACGTCTTCTTGATCCTGGACTTTTTACAAACGAAGAAGATATGCTTGCCAATCGTCATCGTCTGAACGCTGTAGTTATTCGTCGCACAAAGAGTGATGTATGTGCGCGTGATGGTTCGCCACTCTTCGCCCGTCGACAGGTGCACACGCATTGTTTCACGTTGACACATGAAGAAAGTATGTTTTACACAGCATTATGCCTTTATTTAGTTGATGGTTATAATCTCGCGCAAAAACAAGATAACTCCAATCAAGCACTGGGTTTTGTGATGACTACTTTCCAGAAGTTAGCGGCCTCAAGTTTTGCTGCTGTACGCATGACATTGGAGAAACGACTCCTCATGTTAACTATTCTAGAAACAATTCTTTGTGAGCAATCTTTTGATGTTGAGGGACGTGATAATGCATTACGTGAAACACGCCAAATGATCCAGCAGATGCACGGGCTGAGCGAGGATTCCTATGATCAAGCTCAAGTTGATCGCATCATGGCAGATGCCAGACTGCAGGTGCTTAAAAGACTAAAGCATGATCAAGAAAAAGCTAGCAATAATGAAGAAATCGTATCAGAAAATGAAGAAGATCTGGCAAGTACATATATAACCTTCACCTTGCCAGAAGAACGCAAGCGTATCCTGGATTTACTGGTACTAATTCCTGTGGGAGAAGAAAGTAAAGCGCGTGAGTTGGTGCGTGGTCTGCGCACCATTTTCAATGTCAATCCTCGTGAGAAGATCGTGATATTTACAACCTATCTTGGTAGTGTCAACGTGCTCCAACGGACTATTTCCTCCGCTTTTCCCACTATCGGCATTGAAGTGCTCAAGGGAGGTGATCATGGTGCAAAGCTGGCGGCAGAACGTCGTTTCCGGCGTTCATTGGGGCCTCAAATACTCATTTGCACAGCAGCGGGTCGTGAAGGAATTAATTTGCAGTTTGCGCATATATTGTTCAATGCAGATCTGCCTTGGAATCCTATGGAGCTAGAGCAACGTATTGGGCGTATCCATCGCTATGGTCAGAAATATACATCTCAAGTATACAATCTCGTTGCCTCTGATACCATTGAGGGCCAAATTTTCTTGCTTTTAGAGCAAAAGGTCAATGATATTGCTGCTACTCTGAGCAAAGTTGACGAAAAAGGTAATCTGGCTGAAGACTTACGTTCCCAAATTCTCGGTCAACTCTCAGAGCAACTTTCTTATGAGCGGCTCTATCAGGAAGCGTTACAAGACCCAACGCTACTACGTACACGCCTTGAATTAGAAGTGGCTATGCAGAATGTAGAAATTGCCCGGCATGCGGTCCTGGAACTATTCCAGGATCTAGAGAGCTTCCGTTTAGATGACTATAATGAAGTTGATGATGCAGGTCAGAGTATTGAACGATTACGACAATTTATCGCCCTTGCAGTCCATGCTCAGGGTGGTGAACTGCGTCAGCTTGCAGAAGAGCTATTCTTACTTTCACTACCTGGTCAGCCATCAATCTTGCTTACTACCAATCGTGACAATGTTGTTACCGATGAAGAGATCGAACTTATAGGGCTTGAGCAACCGCAAGTAGCAAAACTTCTGCATCACTGGGCAAATGTACCATTGCAAGAACGCGCTTTAGCAGCCAAAAGTGTGCAAGCGACGATGTTGCCGGGTGTGCTGACCATCTGGCTTGTTGGTATTCAAGGAGATCGTAGTGTTCGTTATGAGCAAATTATCTGGCTCGGAGTGTCAACACAAGATGAACGTTCTCCTCAGATTGAAAGTATTGCCCACAATTTACGAGATTTAGAGGCTTCTGTATCTACACTAGATGCCGTAGTTAGAGCTAGGCTATTGCGAGATGTCATACCACAAGCGTTACAAAGAGAATTGATTCATAGTGGTACACTTATTGCGAGTGCCAGTTACGCTTCAAAATTAATAGGCTGGATTGAGATACTTGCGTGATTTTTTAGTTTGTCCTCTAATATCATTTCAGACTCCTATTTAATCTCTTGCTACAATTGCTAGAATCGCCTTTCTGGAAAACCATCTTTGTTTACCTCCCATGTTGTCTATAGGTTTTACTTTCTCTTCCGTAACCCATCGGTGAAGTGTAGCTTTACTAATTCCTAATAATTG
>WNFY01004085.1_pt1 | contig 21302 bp, 12 predicted proteins | sample 5400091 | NCBI WGS metagenome assembly WNFY01 (sample SAMN13153364, study PRJNA577476) | soil metagenome | isolation source: 60 cm soil or saprolite under grassland replicate 1 | place: USA:California | collected 2016-06-15
GGACAGCACCGGCAGCGCGGCTTCGACCCACTCCGCGTTTTCAATCGCGTGGCGGATGCGCTGCTCTACCGTGGAAGCCGCGGCAAGGAAGCGCTGCAGCCCGCGCAGTGTGGGGTCTCCGACTGGCGCAATCAGCGTCTGCGCCACGGCCGCCGAGCGTGCCGCAAGCTCCATGGCGAGGCGCTCGGAGCCGGGTGCACCCAGGCGCAGAGCATGCGTCGAGAGCTCGCCCTGCTGCTCCTGCGAGCCCAGCCGCAGTACTAGCGCGCAGAGCTCGCTGGCCGAGTTCATGGTGCGTTTCAGCTCCGCCAGTTTCCGGGGTGCGCCTTCCCCGCCCTCTCCTTCCCGCAAAGAGGCGAAGAGCGCGAGCTGCTCGTGTTCGGCCTCGGGCAGCCGATGTGCCTGCAGGCCATGGCGGCACTGCAGGCGGTGCTCAATGCTGCGCAGCAGCGCGTAGGTCGTGCCCAGCTCGCGAAATTCGGCATCGCCGATGTGTCCCTTATCGTGCAGTTTCTGGAAGGCAAAGAGGGTCCCGCTTGAGCGCAACCAGGGCTCGCGGCCGCCGTGGACGCGCTGCAGGCACTGCACGGCGAACTCGATTTCGCGCAGCCCGCCCGGCCCGCTCTTCACGTCCAGTCCGCCGCCGCCATGCCGCGTTACGCCCCGGCGAATGCGCTCCAGCGACTGCGCCGCAGTGCGAATGGCCGAGAGGCTGAGCTCGTTGGAGTAGATCAGCTCCTGCACGCGGTCGACGAACTCGCGTCCAAGTCCGGCGTCGCCCGCGCTGGGACGCAGCTTGAGCAGCGCCTGCAGTTCCCAGTCCTGGGCCACACTGCGGTAATACCGTAGCGCCTGCGCGCAGCCGGTCACCATCTCGCCGCTTGAGCCCTGCGGCCGCAGCCGCAGATCGACGCGGAAGACCGCCCCATCGGGGCTGACGCCGGAGAGCACGCTGGTCAGCGCCTGCGCCAGGCTGGTAAAGAACTCCCGCGCCGTGATGGCGAGCGCCCCCGCATCCTCGGCATCGTCGTAGAGGTAAAGCAGGTCGATGTCGGAGCTGTAGTTCAGCTCGTTGCCGCCCAGCTTGCCCAACGCAAGCACGCAAAAGCGCGCCGGAACTACCCGTCCCTGAGGCGAGCGAAGCTGCGGCCAGCCCTGGTAGCGCCCGCGCAGCTCGCTCTTGCAGTACCGCAGCGCCTGCTCAATCAGCACGTCGGAGAGCGCGGAGATTTCGCCGGTGATCTCAGGCAGCGAGGCCAACCCAAGCAGCTCGCGGGTGAAGATGCGCACATACTCGCGGCGTTTGAAGCGCGCCAGCAGCGCCGGAAGCGGAGTGTCGTGCGAACGCAGGCACAGCCGCGCAAACTGCTCGCGAAAATCCTCCGCCCAGCTTGTCGTCTCCAAGGCGCCCTGGCGTGCAAAAAGGCGCAGCAGATCAGGATTCTGCAGCAGCGTCTGACTGAGCCAGGGGCTAGATGCGAAGAGCGCGACACAGGCCCGCAGCGCCGGCGAGACCTCGTCAAATGCAGCCAGCGCCGCATCGCGATGGCGCTGCAGTAGCGTCTCAAGGTGCAACACGGCCTGGTCCGGATGGCAGCAGGCAGCTAAATAGCGGGGCAGCTCCGAAGCTGCTCTGGCGGGTAGCAGCGTGAGCAGCTTCGCGTAGCGGGCAGCCGAGCCACGCTCGGAGAACGAAATCGCCGCGGCTTCCCTCCGTCTCTTCCCATCGGCGTGCATCGCTCAATTGCCCCGCTGATCGCTCGTGGCGCAGCCCAGCAAGCCAACAACAGGCGTGCCGGGGACCCCCGCTCTAGCTTAGTTGAAAAGCATCCCCAGGCCAAACGCGGCATGCGGAGAACACATCGGCTTCTCACGCGCAAGAAGAACACCGGCATGCAGGAACCCTCAAGCATGGCTCTCGGCAACTTCCAATCTTCTTTGCTTATTCCTTAGCCGCGCAAAAGCAACCTCATACAAGCGCAATACGTCAGAACTCGCAGACGGGTTCCCCCAGCATTCCTGCTTTCGGCGTGATGGGCGAAGTGGTAGTAGTGCGATGAGTATTGTGTTGTTGCTGTTATTCGTGGGTGCGCTCTATGCGATGGAGTCCTTCCGGCGCAGGGGTGAGGCTTTCGCAGCGCGGTTAGTGCCGACGGAAGGAACAGCAGGACGGCAGGCGGAGTTCGCAAAGTTTCCTTTGCAAGTGCAGCGTGAATTCCCGGCCGCAATCGAACGCAGGCACAACGAGCGGCGGAGCAACGATCGACGCCGCGCAGCCTGACGTGGCCTTAGCCTGATTTGCCCTCGCCCACAATCCTTCAATTCGTGGCCCACGTTGCCCACCATTGCTGTGGCGCCCCACTTCCACGCGCTTTGGCAGAAGCGGGCGTTTCGTCTTCTACACGTCTTCTACACGTCGTAGTACAGCGAAAATTCGTAAGGATGCGGACGCGCGCGCAGCGCGTTCACCTCTTTTTCGCGCTTGTAAGCGATGTAGGTCTCCAGCAGGTCCTCGGTGAACACATCACCTTTCATCAGGAATTGGCTATCCACGGACAGCGCGTCGAGCGCGCCCTCGAGCGACAGTGGAATCGAGGGCACCTTCTGCAGCTCCTCCGGCGCCAGGTCGTAGATGTCCTTGTCGAGCGGCAACCCAGGATCGATGCGGTTCTCGATGCCATCGAGGCCCGCCATCAGCATCGCCGAGAACGCAATGTAGGGATTGCAGCTCGCATCCGGCGGACGATACTCCACCCGCTTGGCCTCGGGTCCCGACGAGTACATTGGGATCCGGCAGGCCGCCGAGCGATTGCGCCGCGAGTACGCCAGGTTGATGGGCGCATCCATCCCCGCTGCCAGGCGCTTGTAGCTGTTGGTGGTGGGCGCCGTCAGCGCGGCCAGCGCCGGACCGTGCTTGATGAGCCCGCCGATGTACCACAGCGCAATCTCGGAGAGTCCGGCATAGCCGTCGCCGAAGAACAGCGGCTTGCCGTCCTTCCACAGCGACTGGTGCGTGTGCATGCTGTTGCCGTTGTCCTGCAGCAGCGGCTTGGGCATGAAGGTTGCGGTCTTGCCGTGCTGCCGCGCCACGTTGCGCACCACGTACTTGTAGAGCATCATCGCGTCGGCGGAGCGCAGCAGAGGGCAGAAGTGGATGGCAAGCTGGCCCTGGCCTCCGCTGGCCGACTCGTGATGGTGGCTCTCCACGGCCAGTCCACACTCCTGCATCACCAGCAGCATCTCCGTGCGCAGATCGTTGTGATGATCGGTGGGCGGCACCGGGAAGTATCCCTCGCGATAGCGCGGCCGATAGCCCAGGTTGTTCTCCCGGCGGCCTGAATTCCAGCGTCCTTCGTCCGAGTCGATGTAATAGAACCCATGGTTGGCGCCCTGGTCGAAGCTCACGTTGTCGAAGACGAAGAACTCCGCCTCGGCCCCGAACATCGCAGCGTCGGCGATTCCGGAGGAGGCCAGGTACATCTCCGCCTTGCCGGCGATGTAGCGCGGGTCGCGGTCGTAGCGCTGCCGGGTCACCGGGTCAATCACGTCGGCGATAAGCCCCAGCGTTGGGACCTCCGAGAACGGGTCCAGCACATAGGTCGTGGGGTCGGGGATGAGGAGCATGTCGCTCTCATGAATGGCGGCCCAACCGCGGATCGACGAGCCATCCATCCCGAAGCCGGCGCGAAAAGCGTCTTCCGTCAACCGGCTCACCGGATAAGAAACGTGATGCCAGAGGCCATGCAGGTCGCTGAAGCGGAGATCGAACATCTGCACGCCTTGCTGCTGGGCAAACTCAATGACGGTGGAAGCATTGACTTCGGAGGTCAACTGCATGTAGTTAGGTTCCCTCTCTCATTCGCGAAGCCGAACAGACGATCATATAGGATGCGGCGAAGCTGCTGCTCCCCTGCTGCTCTAACGCTCTGTGGGCCGGTGAATCGAAGACAATGCTGTTCGAAGTTCCGGCCCTGACCCTTGTGGTGTCAAGACTATGGAGCAGCAGGTTTTACAGGAAATCCAAAGTAATTATGGAGACCATAACAGTTTTTTATGTACTATAAACCTTAGCACCTCGATGCTGTGACTTTGGTCGTTGCGAAACTCGCCGGCGCGGCCCGCTTGTTTCGGTGGCCATGCTTTCGAACGAGCGTGATCCGGGAGTGAACGCAAGAAAATGGATTTCGACCAGCTAGAGACATTCCTGGAAGTGGCGCGGAACCTCAGCTTTTCGCGCGCGGCGGAGAAGCGCTTCCGCACGCAGCCGGCCATCTCCGCCCAGATCCGCGCGATTGAGGAGGAGGTTGGGGCGAAGCTGCTGGACCGCACCGGCGGCAAAGTCTCCATCACCGCGGCAGGAAAGATCTTCCTCTCCTACGTGGAGAGCGCGCTGGATGCGCGTCGCGCTGCCATGCGCTCGGTGGCCGAGGCCGAACGCGTCCCGGGTGGCGAAATCGTGGTTGCCGCCAACGAAGGTAGTTGTTTGCACATCCTTCCCGAGGTCTTCGCCGAATTCAAGCGCAGCTATCCCGAGGTGGGCATCACCGTGCGGCGCTCGGAGACCCGCGAGGTGCTGGAAGCCATCATCGACAACTCTGCCGACTTCGGGGTGGCAGCCATGCCGGTGACGGACAAGCGCATCACCGCGGTCCAGATCCACAAGGACGAACTGGCGCTGATCACTCCGGTTGGACATCCGCTGGCGGCCTACAAGGAAATCAACGTCGCCCAGATCGCCGAGTATCCGCTGCTGCTGCCGAAGATGGGACGCACCCGCGACAGCATTGACCGCATGTTCGAAGAGCGCAACATGAAGCCCAATGTCAGCATGGAGCTGGATTCCAGCGAGCTGCTCAAGCGCTTTGTCTCCGCCGGTGTCGGCATCGGCTTTTGCCCGCACAGCACCGCGCAGGGCGACGTGCGCCTGGGCATTGCGGCCATCGTCAAGCTGATTGACGCGCAGATCCGCCGCGACATGGCGCTGGTCTTCCGCAAGGACAAGGCTCTCAGTCGCGCCTCGCTGGCCTTCATCGACATCGCCGTCCGCCTGAAATCTCCCCAGAGCGCGCGCAAATAGTTCGTGCCCACGGCTTTTCCAGTCCGCTCTTTCTGCATTGCGCCGCGAAGCGGAATCGTTTAATTTCAAAGATGCCGCCCAAAGCCGATTTTCCGGTCAGGTCGTACGCCTTCATCCTAGGAGTCTAAAAATTGGCCAGCAGAGACATGGTGCCCAAGCGCATCTTCCTCACCAAAGGCGTGGGAAAGCACAAAGAGCGCCTGACCTCGTTCGAGCTTGCGCTGCGCGACGCGGGGATCGCCGCGCAGAACCTGGTGCGCGTCTCTTCCATCTTTCCGCCCAACTGCAAGCTGCTGACGCGCGCGCAGGGACAGAAATATCTGAGCCCGGGCGAGGTCACCTTTGCCGTGGTTGCCGAGAACTCCACGCGCGAGCCGCATCGCCTGGTCGTCTCCAGCATCGGCCTGGCGCTGCCCGCCGACAGCAAGACCTACGGGTATCTGAGCGAGCACCACAGCTTCGGCGAAACCGACAGCGTCGCCGGCGAATACGCCGAGGAACTGGCCGCCGAGATGCTCGCCACCACACTGAATGTAGAGTTTGATCCGGACAAGAGCTGGGACGAGAAGAAGGAAGTCTACCGGCTTTCCAATAAGATCGTTCGAACGACTAATATTACGCAGAGCGCCATTGGCGACAAACGAGGCGCCTGGACGACGACCATCGCCGCCGCCATTCTGATCTTCGAGTGAGGCTCGCCAACCCGTGCAGTTCGTGATGCCCCGGAGACAATCCGGGGCTTTCTGTTGCACAACCAAAATTGATCGTGGGCCGGCGCCCTTTCGCGCGGCCCTTTTCAAAGCCGCATTTTCGTGAGTCATTCATCTCGATTGGGTCACGGAGTCTACTTTATTTTCAGCAATGGCATGAGCTGCGCACCGATGCGGGAAATTCACAGGCGGATTTCAATTGACCCCAACAGCAACCAAAACTAGCCTCGGGTAACGGCAACCGGCCGGCTTGGAGCACCCGTGAAAAAACTGTGCCTTCTCCTCGTAGTAGGACTTGCTCTCAGTATCAGCATCTCCGCCACAACCGCACCAAAAGCCTCATCCAACAGCTTTCACGACCTGTCATCCATGACACCGCCCGCGACATCTTCCTGCTGCGGCGGCGATCCGGGCGGCGGGGGACCGTGGCCGTTTGCGCCGGCCCCGATTCCAGTTGCAAATTTCAGAAGATGAGATGAGTTGGCCGCCTCTACAAGAGGCGGCCAACAGTCCTTGCAGTATTCCCCAACCACAAGCACAGCTAATTCTTCTTCAATCGCTCCAGCACCGCGCCCGCGATGAGCGGCAGCGCGACCGTTGCGTCGTCGAAGACCTCGGCAAACTGGCCGCCTTCGGCGGGCGGAACGAACTTGCCCCAGGAGATCGCTTCGCTGTAAGGCGAGCCGCTCAGGCCGCCCCAGTGCACCGGCTCGGGACAGATGCGCAGGCCGTAGTGGTAGCGCTTGAGCGGCAGGTCTTCCCCGCCGCGGCGATGGCGCAGCTCGATGTAGGGGCCGAACTGCTGCGTCCAGTTGCGCGGCACGCCGCCGCCGATGGTGAAGATGCCGAGACGCGTCTGCTGCAGATTGTTTTCCGCAAAGTGGTTGAGGTCGAGAAAGGGATCGAAACGGATCAGTTCCCGTCCCTGCTTGGCGCGCTTGCGGTTGTGCAAGGCCACGTCGAGTCCCATCTCCGAGTCGGTGAACGCGGGGATGTAGACGGCCGCGCCCTTCTCGTAGGCCGAGCGCAGAATGCCGCGCCCTTCGGCGTGCTCAGAGAGATATTTCCCGATCGCATGGGTGAACTTGTAGGAGCAGAGAGTCTCAGAGGCGTCCCAGGCGTCGAGGATCTGCGCGACGATGCCCTCGACGAAGTTGAGGTTGGTCTCCGGCTCCAGCGTGTCGTAGACGCGATTGTAGCCGGCCTCGTAGAGCTCGACGTCGTTCATCCTCTCGTCCCAGACAAAGTGCGACTTGCCGGCGGCCTCCACGAGTCCATGGGCCATCAGCGCTCCGGTAGAAACCAGCGCGCGCACGATGCCGGCGTCGATGAGATCGCTGATGACGAGCCCCTGCTTGGCAACGGTCATCGCGCCGCTGAGGGTCATGACGACGAAAGCGTCCTTGTCGCGCGCCATGGCCTCGAGCACGTCGGCGGCGTGCCCGACCTGACGCGCAGTGAAAGCCGTGCGGCCCATGGCGCGAACGAGATCATCGACCGAGTGGATCCTGGAGAGATCGAGCGGATCGAGAGGCACCAGTTTGTCGGAGATGGGGTCGTGCAGCTCGCGCTCAATGCCCGCGCCTTCGGCGGCCTCCGGAGCGGGATGAGAGTTTTGCTGGCTCTTCTTGCAGGGGTAATCCACGGGCGCACCTCTCACCGGGCATGAGTTCTGTTCGAAGTTTTGTTCGAAGTTGCGACGCTCGCAGGATAAACGATGCGCTCAGGACGGGGCAAATCAGAGTGGATTGTGACAACTCCGTGAATGCGCCGAATCGTGCAGCGGTGCTACAGAGGGCCCACTTCTGCCAAATGCAGGCAGAAGTGGGAGCTCAGTTTTCTTGCCGCGTTCCCTCTATGCTTGTCGGCGTCGGAGCTCGTCTTTCAGCATGCGCAACAGCTCTTGTCTGCGGTCGGTATCGAGTCCCCGCTGTAATTCTTTAAGTGCCAACGAAACTACATCGTAGTGGTGCAGAGTTGCGTATTCGGGATCGGCGGTGAGTTGCTTCCAGAGCTGATGCAGGAATTCATTATCTTCGGGGCGAAGACGCGGCGCGTGGGGGCCGAGCGGATAATCCTTGCGAGTTCCGTCTGGGAAAAACACTTCAAACGTGATCCGCGGGCGCGGCTCGGGCAGTCGTTCCCAGGCATCACCCAGAAATTTTCCCTGCTCGTCGGCAGAGAGCTTGTTCGCTTGCCTTCCTTTTCAGCAAGGGACACCACGCGCGTGAACAGATCCCGTTCATAGTCGTCGAAGACGTCCTCCGCCGGCATGATGACATTGCCTCCGAATTCATGCTGCCGATGCGAGAGGCGCGACGTCATCACCACCACATCCTGCTTCTTGGTGTCGACTCCCTCCAGAATCGATCGCAGATAGTAAAGATTGCGAGGATCGCGTACCGCTACCAGCACGTTGCCTGGGCGCACTCCAATGGTGCCGTTGGAAACCGTATCCTGCTCCATCACATGGAAGTGTTCCTGCATTTCCTTGTCGGCATGCAAGAGCTTGCGTTTGTTGACCTTCTCTGAGACGGTGAAAATCACGAAGAAGGCCGCAGAGAAGATCAGTCCACTCACCGTGGCCACCGACTTGGTGAACAGGTTCACGATGGCGGCGGTCAGCAACACCAAAGTGACGCAGGCCATGCCAACCGGAATCTCCAGGCTGCCAATCCGGATGTTGATCGGCATCTTCCAGTCGCGCTCGCCCTTGTACTTGAAGCGCAGCACCAGCATGGCGAGCCCTTTGAATACAAAGCTCCAGATCACGCCAAAGGCATAGGCCTCGCCCAGCACATAGACATCGCCCCGGCTGGCGATAATCGTAAACAACTGGAGGCCTACGATCAGGTTCAACATGCGCGAGGTGGTGCCGAAGCGCTTGTGCGGTTTGCGGAACCAATCGTGGAGCACCCCGTCTTCGGCCACCCGGTTGAGCACCCCGTTGGAGCCCACGATCGCAGTGTTGATGGCGCCCGCCAGCATCAGGAAACCGACCACCACCACAAAAGCGCGGAAAATCAGTTTGAGAAAATGTGGACCGGCCAGGTACATCACCATGGCACCCAGCAGGTTGTCCTTTACTGCCGGCTGCATGCGTACGGTGTCTGGAACCAGCATCACCACTAACAGCGCGGAGATCCCAGTAAAGATAAAGCTGTAGAGGGCCATGACCAGCGCAGTGCGCTTCAGGTTCTTCAGCTTGGGATGGGCGATCTCGCGGTATACCTGCGCGAGAGATTCCTCGCCGCTCATGGCCAGCAACGAGTGGCCAAAAGCCATCATGATTCCGAAGATGCCGAACATGTGGGGCAGGTCGGGAACGTGCTTGAGGAAGCCGAGGGATTCGTCCGTGAAGTGCAGGTTCTGAGGCAGGGGCAGCGGCGGCAGTGAATAGTGGCCGCGCAGAAGGGTGAAGAACGACCAGCCCAGCAGCAATACCACCATCACGGTGGTCACCTGCATCACCTTCAGGGCCTTGCCGCTGGATTCCTCGATGCCCTTCACGTTCTCCCACCAGAAGAAGACGGTCACCAAGACCGCGACCACCACTGAGGCACCGTTGATGGGCAACTGCGGAGTGCCGTGAAACGCCGCGTGCACGGCAGCGGGAATCCAGCCGTGCAGATCGGCAGAGCGCAGGAGCTCGTTTACCAGACCGGCGATGTACTGTCCAGCCGAGACGCCGGAGATAGGGCCCGTCAGGATGTAGTCGAACATCAGGGCGGAGACGGCCAATTTGGCGAGCGGTCCGCCCAGCGCTTCCTTGACCACCCTGTACACGCCGCCGCGCACGAACATCGAGCAGCTTTCGACGTAAATGGCGCGGACGGCAAAGGAGAACAGCATCACCCCGAGCACGAACCACGGAGCAGCCTTACCGAATGCCTGCTCGGCGATCGAGCCGGCATAAAAGGCCGACGAGCCTAAGTCGTTGAGAACGATTGCCGCCGCCCTCACCCACGAAATGAACGTGAGCATGACAGTGGTGGCAACAAAGACCGGGATTACGGCGCGCTGAGAATTCTGAGTAGTAGAAGGCATCAGTTCCTGACAAATTCACCTGCACCCGTCATCTCCAAACAGCCAGCTACATGGCAGGCCACGGATCGAAGACCGATGCTCCTGGGTTTATATGGAAGGCATAAACAAAAGCTAAAACAAAGGCTAAAGAAATAATAAATATGACTTCATGTACACTGAAGATTTCATGAAGAGGTTTAGGAACTATTTAGGAACTATTTAGAGAAATTTTAGGACAACCGGCTAGGGATGGGGAAAATCCGCCGCAGCGCTCAAATGTGGCGGATGTGAGCAGCCCAGCACTACCAGTTATGAGGGGGAATTCGAGGGAACGAGAGGAGGAAACCGGACACTCGCGGGACGTGCGTGGGGCGGGCTAGTCCCTATCGAGAATGACTTCCACATCCTCAACCAAGGACACTGCTAAGACGGCCAGAGAGCCGAGCATCCCGATTACAAACAAGGTTTCCAGCAGCTTGATTAATGCGATAACGAGTGGGTTCATGAACCAGTCCTGCCTGCAGCGGAATCGTACTTTCCAAATATAACATCAAGACATCTTCGGCATAACAATTGATCCTAGCAACCAAGGGAGCTCCGCCGGCTCTGCCGGGGATACTTACCGGGGGCCTTAAATGCGCCTACGGCTCAAAGCCGCATCGGAGTGGAAGAAGAGCTTTGTTATCCTGCTCTCTTCTCAATCACTTGCGCCCTTCTTTCCAAACCAGGAGCAGGGACGGTTGGGATGAGCAGTTACAATCGAGGCCTATGTCGCATATGTCTTCATCGGAGGTCCCGTCTTTCTCCTCGGAAGGCGCGGGTCCGCAAACTTCAGGTCTGCAGGATCAGGGTTCGCAATCTCAGGGTTCGCAATCAAAGCCGGGAGGCTCGCGCCCCTGCTGCCGTTGGCGGCTGGCAAGGCGCGTTCTCCTGGGGCTGCTCATTGTGCTGCTGCTGATCGGCGCATTTTCCGTGCAGTGGTTCCGCTCGGCGGCGCGGGCGGCCATGCCGCAGCTGGATGGGACCGTGGTGGCGCAGGGGCTGCGCGCTCCGGTGACGGTGGTGCGCGACCAGCACGGCGTCCCCAGCATCGCGGCGCAGTCGCTCGACGACCTGTTTCTTGCCCAGGGCTACGTGACCGCGCAGGACCGGCTGTGGCAGATGGACATGATGCGGCGCTATGCGGCAGGCGAGCTGGCGGCGGCGTTGGGTCCGCGATACGTGGAGCTGGACCGCCAGCAGCGCGTGCTGGGGCTGCGCGAAATGGCGCGGCGTTCCTTGGCTGCGTACCCGCCCGAGGTGCGCGCGCACCTGGAGTCTTACGCGCGCGGAGTGAACGCCTATATCGCCGAGCATCACTACGGACTGCCGCTGGAGATGCGCGTGCTGCGCTACTTTCCGCGGGGCTGGACGGCGGAGGACTCGGTGCTGGTGGGCGCTTCAATGGCGGAGATGCTGACGCACGGCATCTTTCAAGACGAGCTGAACCGGGAAAGGATCCTGCAGAAGCTGGGGCCGGAGCTCACGGCCGACCTCTACCCGGACCGCTCACAGCGCGACATCGCTCCAGGGCACGACCAGGATGAGATCGAGCCGTCTGCCAAAGCTAAACCGGCGGCGAAGATCAGCGAGGCAAAGCCCGCGCAGCCGAAGGCGCAGTTCCCGAAAGCGCAGGTCCCGGCGCAGCCAAACTCGCAATTCAAAGAAGCAGCCGGTAAGCGCAGCCGCTCCGCACAAAGGCATGCGACGAAGGCCCGCTCAGCGCGTCGCGCGCCTGGTGGGCACCGCGGCAGGCGCTCCAGCCATCCGCGAGCACACGGCAAACGAAGCCGGTCAGGCGGCGGTCACTGGCATGTGTGCGACGATAATTGCATCGAGCGCTTGCTGTGGCGCCAGCGTGCGGAGGAAGTGTTTGCGCCGCGGAATACGCAGTTGGCGCGGGCAACGGACCAAGGTCAACTGCCAAATCGGCCACGCAACCCTAGCCCAACCGCAGGGCCACGATGGGGCACCCTGCTCGCCCAGGTCAGCGCCGAACAGCTCGGAGCGGGACGTCGACTTACAGAACCTGCGGCAACCGAGCACCTGATCGAACTGCAAGCCTGGGACTTCGTACAGCAGCTCCGCAATGGATCCATGGACCAGGTGCGCGCGGGATCGAACGAATGGGTGATCAGCGGCGCGCACACCGCCAGCGGCCGACCTCTGCTCTCCAATGACATGCACCTGCCGCACCACATCCCGAACACCTGGTACGAGGCGCACCTCAGTTGCACCTCGTCGGGCTGCGGAGACTACGACGTGGCGGGAGTCACGCTGCCGGGGGTCCCGTGGGTGATCGTCGGGCATAACCGGCGCGTCGCGTGGGGCTTCACCAACGTCGGTATCGATGTGCAGGACGTCTTCGTGGAGAACTTCAACGCCGCGGGCGAGTACCAGACGCCCACAGGCTGGCGCAAGCCGGATGCGCGGCATGAGACGATCCACGTGAAGCGCGGACGCGACGTCGAGATGGAGGTCATCGTAACGCGGCATGGGCCGATCATCAGCGACGAGTTGCACGGCGAGACCCGAAAGCTGGCGCTGAAGTGGGCATTCTCCGATACCGGGCTCACCGTGCCGTTCTATGCGATGAACACCGCGCAGAACTGGCAGCAGTTTCGAGCGGCGCTGAGCGGCTATAACGGTCCGGGGCAGAACGTGGTCTATGCCGATGTGGATGGCAATATCGCATACCAGGCCACCGGACGCGCCCCGCTGCGCGCCTCCGGCGACGGCACGCTGCCGGTGAGCGGCGCCGACGATGCACACGAGTGGACGGGCTATCTGGCCTTTGAGGAGCTGCCCAGCGTCTACAATCCGCCTTCGGGGATCATCGCCAGCGCGAACGGCCGCATCACTCACGAAGGCTACCAATATTCGCTGAGCCACGAGTGGGAGTCGCCCTATCGCACCGAGCGCATCTATCGCGTGTTGCGGCAGAACAAAAAGTTCACCACCGCCGACATGCTGGCGCTGCAGAACGATGTGCAGAGCGGCCTGGACCGCTTTGTGGCGCAGCGCATGGTCTACGCAGTGGACCAGACGCCCGGGGCAAGCGAACGGGTGCGCGCGGCGGCTGACATTCTGCGCCGCTTCGACGGCGAGCTCACGGTGGATTCGGCCGGAGCGGCCATCGAGCAGAAGGCGCGCGCCTGGCTGATGGACACGCTGCTTGAGAGCAAGCTGGGCGAGGACGCCAAGCTCTATCACTGGTATATGAATACCGTGTGGCTGGAGAACATGGTCGCCTTCCAGCCCGCGCGCTGGCTTCCGGCGAAGTATGCGAGCTGGAACGCGCTGCTGGCGGCGGCGGTGGAGTCGGCGGCGAACTCACCCGGCGCCCCGCGCGATTTGTCCAAATGGAAATACGGTGACTACGCGGCGGTGGAGATCGATCACGCGCTCTTCGGCAAAATGCCGTGGCTGAGGAAATACGCCTCGACGGGCCGCCAGCCGCAGTCGGGCAACGGGGTCACTGTGAAACAGGTGGGCGGGGTCTTTGCGCCCTCGGAGCGCTTCAACGCCGACCTGGCGGACTTGAATCGCTCCACGCTGAACATCGTCAACGGCCAGTCGGGAAACCTCTTCAGTCCCTACTTCAACGATCAGTTCGAGGCCTGGTACCGGGGCACGAGCTTCGAGCTGCCCTTCGCGCCCGAGACGGTGGAGCGCACCGCAGCACACAAGTTGACGATCGTGGGGCAGTAGAAGCAGGCCGCTCCTTTCATTGAGTGGGGCAGTTCTCACGCATCCATCAAGAAAAGGCCCGCGCGGTGCGGGCCTTTAACTTTGAAACTCTGAAACCTTGAAACTCTGAAACCTTGCTCTTTTACCTTCCCGCGGCCTGGGCTGCGGTGGCCATCTTGGCCAGCATCTTCTGCGTTCTGACCAGCCGCTTGCGCGCGTCAGAGGAGCCGGTCACCGCCTTTTGCACGTTCATCAGGAATTCGGGATATTCCATCGCCTGCCGGATCTCTTTGAGGTAAGGCGAGAACTTGGCGTAGAAGAAGACCATCTCTCCGTTCCAGGCCAGGAAGAGGTCGGGGTGGACAACGTCGTGGATGATCAGCGAAGCCGCGTAGTCCCAGAAGGAAAAGACCATGCGCATCCACGCATTCTCCTGCGCGCCCATCGACTGCATCAGTTTGAGCACGTCGTCGGCGCTTTTGGGCTGGAACTTAAAGTTAACGAATTCGCGCGCCTTGCGCATCTCTGCTTCGCGGCGCAGTTCGAGCAGCTTCATGCAGATCTCTGCATCGGCGGTGGTTGCTTTTCTGCCTCTGGGCATCGGCGTTCTCCTTTGAACGGCCAACATTCTAATTGCCACAAAGCCCGTCCTGTAAAGCGCACGCAGGAGTAAGTGCTAATTTTCTTGGATTTTCAACAAACTCAGTGAGTCTCGGCCCCTGCTCCGCACTTCCGCCCGCCCGCGCGCTACAATACTGAAAATGTTTTTCAATGCAATGGGGGGAACTCACAATTTATGAGCACGAGCGAGCAAGTCGTCACATCGCCCCAGCACGCCAACAGCGGGCGCGCCGGGGACCCCGCCGCCGGGCAGGCCGTTGCGCTGCCTCCGGTCCCGTTGACCCTGGAAGGCGCGGCCGTACTCCACCAGCTGTTCCGCTTCCGCTGGAGCCAGTGGCGCAAGCTGAGCGCCGCCGATCGCGCCCGAATCACGGCCGAGGCGCAGCAGGCGCTGGCCGGGATGGAGAAGGCGAACTCCGCCCTGTTCTCCATGTTTGGACACAAGGGCGACCTGCTCTTCGTCCATTACCGCAACGACTTCGAAGCGCTCAACCAGGCGCAGCTCACGCTGAACCAGATCGAGCTGATGGACTACCTTGAGCCCGGCATCGGTTACACGTCCGTCATCGAACTCGGGCTGTATGAATCGACCGTGAAGGTCTACCGCGACATGATGGCGCGCGGCGTGGAGCCTTACTCCGCCGAGTGGAACAAGGAGGCGGAGGAAACCATGGCGCGCCAGCGAGAGGCGATGCGCGTGCGCCTCTATCCGTCCATTCCGGAGGGCCGCTTTCTCTGCTTTTATCCCATGGACCGCAAGCGCGGCGAGCAGAAGAACTGGTACACGCTGCCCATCCAGGAGCGACAGCGGCAGATGGACCTGCACGGGCAGATCGGGCGGCGCTATGCGGGCAGGGTGCAGCAGATCATCAGCGGCTCGATCGGCTTCGACGACTGGGAGTGGGGCGTGGACCTCTACGCCGACGATCCCGTGGTCTTCAAGAAGCTGATCTACGAGATGCGCTTCGACGAGGTCAGCGCGGTGTTCTCGAGCTTTGGCGCCTTCTATATCGGGTTGCGCTGCGCGGCAAGCGAACTGCCCACGCTGCTGGAGGGCAAGACTCCCAAAGCCCTGCCGCGGACGCAGCCGACGCCCACCGGACGCCCGGGCCGGCCGGGGGCGTAAGAGCAGCTTTCAAAGTTGAACCGTTTTCGCGGCGTCTGAGCCGCGAGGCGAAATCCTGAGCGAAGCGAAGATCGCTGAAAGTTTCAAAGTTGAGGGCCCGCGCTGCGCGGGCCCTTTGCATCGCGAACGGCTGCGAACTACCCACTCAACGATAAGAACGTTGAGTGGGCCACCCGCCAGATTTCAAGTTTGGAAAAAACTCTAGGGTGCCTAACCCTTCTTTGGTCAGGGCGGGGTTGTTGCTTTTGACCTTCTACCGACAGCGCACCCTCTTCGGTAACTGCGCCGGCTGGCTTTTTTCGCTACACTGGAAGCATGGCGGTGAAGTCGATTCAACTCGGGCAGGTTTGGCGCGAAGAGGCCAGCGGACAGAGCTTTCTGGTCACGAAGGTCTACAGCGAAGTTTTTTCGCAATTTGCCATACTGCGGCCGGCCGATGCCTCTGCTCCATCGGCGGAAACCCGGCGCATCAAGGTCTCTAAGACCGAACAGTGACTGCTGCTGCCGGGCTACGTCTTTACTCAGGATTCTCATCAGGAATTCTAAACGGCCCTTTCAAGCCAACTGCCGGGTTGACTGGGCCATTCTCATGCAACTTGAATTTCCAATCTTCGAGCCCCAGAATGATCGAACACATTTTATTGCTGCTGGCGGGATTCATTAAGTCTGTCATGTCTTCGCTGGGCCATCCGGGCGTTGCTTTTCTGATGGCGATCGAGTCGGCCTGCGTGCCGCTGCCTTCGGAGGTCATCATGCCCTTCGCCGGATACCTGGTGTACGCGCGAGAGTTCAATTCGCTGGTTCTCGTCGCGACATTGGGCGCGCTGGGCTGCAATCTCGGCTCGGTGGTGGCCTACGAGATAGGGGCCTACGGCGGCCGTCCGCTCATCGAGCGCTGGGGCAAATACATCCTGATGAGCCGCCACGACCTGGAAGCAAGCGAGAGCTTCTTTCAGAAATACGGCAGCATCACGGTCTTCATCGGACGCCTGCTGCCGGTGGTGCGCACCTTCATCGCGCTGCCGGCCGGAATTGCGCGCATGCCTCGCGGGAAATTCCATCTCTACACCTTTGTGGGCTCGTGGCCGTGGTGCTACGGCCTTGCCTACTGCGGCTACGTGCTGGGCGAGCGCTGGGATACCGATCCCCGACTGCGGGAGTGGCTGCACCGCTTCGACGCCGTGATCCTGCTGGTCCTGATCGCCGCGTTCATCTATTTCGTGCGCAGCCACTGGCAGAACCGCGTGCGCCGCGAGAGCGTGACGGGGTGAAGGGCAGGTTTCAAGGTTGAGCCGTTTTCGCGGCGTTCGAGCCGCGAGGCGAAATCCTGAGCGAAGCGAAGGATCCCTTCCCCGCCCCGGCCAACAATATGGGCCAGGACCCTCAAAGTTGGTGCCCCACTCAACGTTTTTTTCGTTGAGTGGGGTAGTTCACGCCCGCCATGAGAAAAGGCCCGCGCGATGCGGGCCTTTGGTTTTAACTTTGAAACCTTGAAACTCTGAAACCTGCTTTTAAGCCTTTGCCGCTTCGGCGCGGGCCGCTTCGGCCTGCTTGGCGCGGGCCTCGTGCACGGCCTTGATGCGCGCCTTACGCAGGGTGAGAAACTCTTTGGCTTCCTTGTAGAGGCGCTTGCGGTCCTCGGTCTTGAACAGCGAGCCGAGCACGATGGGCACCCAGACTTTGGGACGGAAGTAGTACTCGTCGTAAAACTTGTGCACCATCTCCATCACATAATCGGCGGGCAGGCCTGGATACTGCACGTGCGCCACCTGATGGCCGCCCAGGTCCACCATGTCGTGCTGCTTGATGATGAAGTTGTTGTCACGCACGTAATCGTAGAACTCGGTACCGGGATAGGCGTGGGCCACCGAGACCTGAATCGTCTCGACGTTGAGTTCCTTGGCGAAGTCGATGGTGCGGCGGATGCTCTCGCGGGTCTCGCCGGGGAGGCCCAGGATGAAGTCGCCGTGGACCACCAGCCCCAGCTTCTTGCAGTCCTTCACGAACTGCCGCGCACGCTCCAGCGTTGCGCCCTTCTTGACGTTCTTGAGGATCTGCGGGTCGCCCGACTCGAAGCCGACAATGAGCAGGCGGCAGCCGGCGTCCTTCATCGCCTTCAGCGTCTCAAAGTCGGTGGTGACGCGCGAGGTGCACGACCAGGTGAGGCCAAGCGGCTTGAGCTTGGAGCAGAGCTCGATGGTGCGCGCCTTCTGGATATTGAACGTGTCGTCGTCGAAGAAGAATTCCTTCACCTCGGGCCAGTACGCTTTGGCCTTGGCCATCTCGGCGGCAACGTCGTCGGAGGAGCGCTTGCGCCAGGCGTGGCCGGAGTGGGTCTGCGGCCACAGGCAGAAGGTGCACTGCGCCGGGCAGCCGCGCGTCGAGTAAAGCGCCACGTAAGGATGCTCGAGGAAGGGTACGTTGTAGCGCGTCACGTCCAGGTCGCGCTTGTAGATGTCGGTCACGTGCGGCAGCGCGTCGAGGTTCTCGATCATCGGCCGGTCAATGTTGTGCACGATGCGGCCGTCGCCGCCGCGATAGCTGGCGCCGGCGATCTCGGCCAGCGGCTTGCCGTTGGCGTACTCCACCACGGCGTAGTCAAACTCGCGGCGAACGATGAAGTCGATCTCAGGATGGCTGAGCGCGTGGTCGGGCGAGACCGTAACGTGCGGCCCCACAAAGCAGACCTTCAGGCGGGGATTGGCACGCTTCATCAGCCCGGACAGCTTGACGTCGCCCTCAAATCCAGGGGTGCTGGTGAACAGCACCAGGAAGTCGTAGTCCTTGCCGATTTCGATGGTCTCGTCGGCGCTGATGTGGTGCGGATTTGCGTCGAGGAGGCGCGAGCCCTCCAGCATGCCGGCCGGATAGGCCAGCCATACCGGGTACCAGTAGGATTCGATCTCGCGAGTGGCCGGCCAGCGGGAGCTGGCGCCACCGTCGAAGTTCTCAAACGAGGGCGGATTCAGGAAAAGAGTCTTCAGAGGCATAGGGATCTAGTTCGATGGTAGCACCAGCCCTGTTGCAATACAGCCGTTCCACGCCGAAACGCAAAAAGCTGCGCCGAGCGGTTGCTGGCGTACAGTGGGAGGCGATGCGGCGCTGCGCGGCGGCGAGAAAGTCGCGGCAAGCAGGAACCTATTTCAGCCCCCGCTACGGCTCTAGAATCCGCTGCGCGAGGAGATCTTGCCCTTCAGCTCCTGAGCGGTGCTGTCGCCGGGATCGATTTGCAGCGCGTCGCTCAGCATCGCCTCCGCCGCTGCATACTGGCGCATCTCCAGCAGGGTCTGGGCGGCCATATCCAGCTCCATGACCCTGACCTGGCGATTGGTCGTCAAGTCCAGCGCAATCTGCAATTGCTCCAGCGCTCCAGGGAAGTCTCGGCGATCGAACAGAATTCGGCCGATGTAGTAGTGGCACAATTCGTTCAGCGGACCAATGGAACAGGAGAGACGAAAGTGTTTCAGTGCCTCTTCCTGCCGGCCCGCTTGCAGCAGGGCGGTCGCATACAGCTGCTCCAGCCACGGGTCCGGCTGGCCGGCTGTGGCCCGAGCGTGGCCAAAGAGCGCTACCTCATCTTTCCAGTGGTGAAGATAGCGCTCTGCAGCCACACCGTACGCAGCGACGATGGCGACGGCGATGACCAGAGGCGCCGCAGCGGGCAGCGGCGTATTTTCAAAGACGGCTGCCAGTCCCCAGACAAGGCAGATAAAAAGCCCGATGCTCGAAATATAGGTAAAATGATCGGCCCGTCCGGCGTACCCGGTCTGTACCAGCCCAATCACCGGAACCAGCGTGCCGAGGAAGAACAGCCAGCCCATGCGAGCATAACAGGCATCGGGAACGAAAAAGACAGCGGCTGTGATGATCGCGACGATCAGGGCAGACGCGGCGACCTGCCCCGCGGGCAGTGAAGGCCCAAGCATCATCGCCGGATGCGAGTAGAAGGGCGATAGTTTTATCGGGACCAGGAGATTGCCGACGTAGGCTGCATAGGCGAGAGCTGCGTTTTCCAGACGCGTGGACAGAGGGAGTACCGAGTAGGATACAACCGACTGGTTTCTCGTTCCCGCCGCAAATGTGAAGACCACAAAACCCGCGGCCATGAGGATCAGCGGCAACTTTTCCGTTACCAGTTTGCTCCAACGGCCCGCCAGTGGCAGTTCCTTCAAACGCTCGAGTGGCCAGTAGTCGATGAGCAAAAGAACCATCGGGATGATGATCGCGATAGGCTTGCACAGCAATGCCAGCACGAATCCAGAGATCACTAGAAGGTATCGTCGCCAGCTTGGGGCCTTGGCATACCAGCCATACGCAGCGATCGTCAGCAGAGAGAAGAATGTGACCAGCAGGGTCTTGCGTTCCGCCACCCAGGCGACGGTCTCAACATTCGTGGGGTGCAGCGCGAAGAGGGCAGCAACGAGAAAGCTGCACCAGAGCGCGCGGGTCGCGTGATTGAGCAGAATAAACAATAAAATCGCATTGGCAGCGTGCAGTGCCACGCTTACAAGGTGGTGTGCCCCAGCGTTGACGCCGAAGAGCTCGCAATCGACCAAGTGAGAGATGCGTGTCAGCGGATGCCAGTAAAAGGGCTCTTGAGTGACAAAGGCCCACTTCAGGCTGGCAAGCGTAATTCCCGATTGTGCATGAGGATTTTCCGTGACGTAGTCACTGTCGTCCCAGCCGTTGAGGAAGCTGTGATGGGCGACCGGAAAGTAGAGCACCAGAGCCGCAGCAACCAGTAACAGAGCCAGCCATACCGGCGCACGTCGAGTCGAGATATGCGACCGCGATTCGGCTTGTTCCATGGGTGTCTTCCCTTCTGATGTGTGATCCGGGATTCGGTATTATACCGGGAACCGGAGCTGCCGGCGGACGCGCGCTACTTGCAAACATCCATTCCCTGGCTGAAACTGGACGCATATGCCCTATCGAAACCGTGAGACCTGGCAGGTGGCCTTTGACGCCCTGCGCGCCAACAAGGTGAAGGCCGCGCTGACCATGCTGGGCGTCATCATCGGCTCGGCCTGCATTGTGCTGGTGGTCACCATTGCGCTGATCGGCAAGACCTACGTGCTGGCGCAGATCGAGGGCGTCGGCTCCAACATCATCTACGCCAGCTACAGCGGCGGCACGGCAAACGCGCGCTCCCAGGCCGATGAGATCAGCATCAACGACATGAATGCCGTGCGCGGGCTTCCGCACGTGGTGGAGGTCGCCGGCACGCACGACATGGCGACCAGCGTTGTCATCAACGGAGTGGAAAAGCCGGTGGCTCTGGTGGGAGTGACCGAGGGGTTCCAGAAGATCCGCAACCTGCTCATCCTGGAGGGGCGCTTCTTCGATGACCTGGACCAGGCCAGCGGCGCCAAGGGCTGCCTGATCACGCAGGAGTTGGCGCGGCAGCTTCCGCCCGGGCCGATGATCGGACGGCAACTGAAGCTGGGCGAGCAGACCTTCACCGTCATCGCGGTCTTTCGCGAGCGCGTTGCCACCTTTGGCCAGTCGGAGATCGGCTCGCAAACCGTGCTGATCCCCTTCAGCCTCGTCAAGTACTACTCCGGCAAAGACTACGTCCGCACGCTCTATGCGCAGGCCGACAACGGGGGCGCCGTGCCCGAGGTCACCTCCAGCGTGCAGTGGCTGCTGAAGAGCCGGCACACGGGTGGCGCGGTCTACACGGTGCAGAACCTGGCGGGCATTCTGGAGGCGGCCAAGAAGATCTCTACCGCGCTGACGGCCGTGCTGCTGCTGGTGGGGATGATTGCCCTGCTCATCAGCGGCGTGGGCATCATGAACATCATGCTGGTGACGGTGAGAGAGCGCACGCGCGAGATCGGCCTGCGCAAAGCCATCGGCGCGCGGCGCAACGAGATCCTCTTCCAGTTTCTGATCGAGGCGCTGGTCATCAGCGGCGTTGGGGCGCTCATCGGGATCGTGTTCGCGGTGAGCATCAAGATCATCGTCGAGCCGCTGATTCCGCCCGAGGTGGGACTGCATATCCCGATCTCGG
>WNFY01001637.1_pt1 | contig 21299 bp, 14 predicted proteins | sample 5400091 | NCBI WGS metagenome assembly WNFY01 (sample SAMN13153364, study PRJNA577476) | soil metagenome | isolation source: 60 cm soil or saprolite under grassland replicate 1 | place: USA:California | collected 2016-06-15
CGCCCATGCCTACCGACTCCTCGGTTTGCTCCTCGGCTGCGTCGCCGCCTGCTCCCACCAGAAAAACGCCACGGGCGAGGGCAGAGCGGAAGAGGTCGCGCCGGCGAGCGCGGTTCCCCACTCAGTAATGACGGCGGAAGAAATCGAGCGGGCGCCCGGCCGATCGCTCGAGCAGTTGCTGATGGACCGCTTTCCCGGCGTGATGGTGACCCGGACGACCGACGGGGGCATCTCCGTTCGCATTCGCGGGGTCGGCTCCTTCATGTCGGACAACCAGCCTCTGTGTATGGTCGACGACGTGCCGGTGGACATCGCACACGGCTCCAGTCTCAGGGCCATCAATCCGCACGATATCGCATCGATCGAGGTGGTGCAGGACCCCGCCGGCACGGCGATGTACGGTGTACGCGGCGCCAATGGAGTGATCCTAATCAAGACCAAGCGGCCCGGCAGCTAGTCCTCACCCCTTGATCCCCTCTCCCTTCGGGAGAGGGGAAACTCAGCACGACCTTCGTGCCCCCTCTCCCAAAGGGAGAGGGGGACAGGGGGTGAGGACCGGAAAACCAGCGCCCGGTCATTGTTCCGGGTCACCACGTACAGGTCGCCGCGGCGGGTCCTGACCCGCTGCACATCGCGGGCCTGCCCGGGGACGGTAAACCCGCTCTGCACCGCGGGCACCGGCGTAAACCGCCCCAGGCCGTCGCCGCGCAGCACCAGCCCGTAGCTCGCGCTCATCCGCCCGATCTCGGGGTGTACCCCATCGAAGTTTCCCGCGAGCAGCAGGTCGGGCTTGCCGTCCCCGTCCACGTCCTGCGCCAAAATGCCGTAGACCGGGGCCCGCTGCGCTTCGAGCGGCAGCGGGACGAGCGTGAACGACCCATCGCCGTTGTTGCGCGCCAGCGCCGTCGCGAGCGTGTGCGTCCGCTTGAAGGTCGCGCCGGCGAGCTCGGTGGGCGAGAAGATGTCGGTAACGGTCTGGCCGGCGTAGTCGGCGTAGCGGGGGAAGCGGACCTTCAAGTAGGGGAGTGCCCTGATCAGCTCGTCCCGCATCGCGAGCGGATAGCTCGTCCCGTGATTGTAGACCGACAGGATCTGCTTGGAGACGCCGCTCCCGTCGAAGTCCTTCACGTACATCGTCACCGGCTCGGTCTCTGAGGCCTGGAACCGGGTGTTCAGACCCAGGTTGCCGACGATGAAGTCGACGCGTCCGTGACCCGTGAAATCGCCGGCCACGATGCGATTCCACCACCCCTCGCTCGTTTCCAGGCCCGGCGTCTTCAGGCGGACCAGCTTCCCGCCGCCCGCGTTGTGGAAGACGGTGATCGGCATCCACTCGCCCACGACGATGAGATCCGGACGGCCGTCGCCGTCCACGTCCCGCCAGATCGCGTCGGTAACCATACCGACGTGCTCGAGCTCGGGGGCGAGCCGCTTGGTCACGTCGGTGAAGTGACCGTGGCCGTCGTTCTGCAGCAGCAGGCTCCGGGGATCGACGCCGTAGTGCCACGGCACGACCCGCCCACCCACGAAGAGATCGACGTCACCATCGCCATCATAGTCGGCCGCCACGACGCGCGAGCCGCTCACGTCTTCGTCCGGCACGCTCCCCACCGCCTTGCGGAACTTGCCCCGCCCGTCGTTCAGGTACAGCCTGTCCTGGAGCGCGGGCGCCATCTGTGAGAACTCGCTCCCGCCGCTCACGACGTACAGGTCGGGGTGCCCGTCGCCGTCGGCGTCGAAGAACACGACGCCAATGTCTTCCGATCCCGCGTCGGCGTCGAATAGCCGCTCGTTGGTGCTCACGAACCGGCCGTCGGGCTGCTGGATGAGCAGCTTCCCGGCCTGACCCTTGGCGCCCCCGATGAACATGTCGTCCAGTCCGTCGCCGTTCACGTCGGCCACCGCCAGCATCGGCCCTTCGGTCGAGAGCAGCTTCGGGATCAGCGGCTCGCGGTCGAAGTCCACGAAGTCGTTTTCTTGGTGGGTGAACGGCAGCGCGACTGCATCCGTAACGTCCGTCAAAAGAGGTGCTAGGTGGTGGGTGTTAGGTGCTAGGAGCGCCGCGGACTCTGACTCCCGGATCGTGAGACGCTGATTCGTGGCGACATGCTTGAGGAGGGTGACCCGTCCTTCGCGGCCCGGCCAATCCACCTTGACGGAGTCAAGCGTGTCGCGCTCGCCGACGCCGAACGTCAGGACGTAGTCGACGCTGGACTGAAAGCCACGGGTCGGCTCCTTCTCCTGATAGAACTCGCGCCCCCCGGCCCACAGAGTCACTTTGGCGCCGACGCCGAATCGATTCGCGCCCGCTCCCTCGAGCCGCACTTGCAAGAAGCGGTTCTGCGCGAGCGACCGGGCGTTGTTGCGGTAGACGAACGCTTCCTGGTTCACGTTGTTCACGACCAGATCGAGCGCGCCGTCGCCGTCCAGGTCGCCGTAGGCCGCGCCGCTCGAAAAGCTCAGCGTGTCCAGGCCCCAGGCCGCGCTCTCGTTCGAGAAGGTCAGGTCGCCGCGGTTACGGAAAGCGTAGTTCGGCAGCTTGGTGGAGCTCATCGCATCCACCAGCCGCCGGAAGTCCACGCGTCCGCCGCTCGTGGCCTGGACCATGGTCTCCCGGTTCGCGAGGAACGCGATGTAGTCCTGGGAGGTTACGTCCCTGGCGAGGCCGGTGGTGACGTAGATGTCCTTGTGGCCGTCCAGGTCGAGATCGGCTAGGAGCACGCTCCAGCTCCAGTCCGTTCGGGCCACACCGGCCATTTGAGCGATGTCCGAGAACGTGCCGTCGCCGTTGTTGAGATGAAGCATGTTGCGGGTAAACTGATAATAAAACCCGTTCCGCACGTCGCTCTGGAGACGGTCCCAGCTCTCGAACGAAGAAGTCGTCTTGAGGCGATGCTCGTCGTCCGGCAGCATGTCCGCGACGTAGATGTCCGGCCAACCGTCATTGTTCACGTCCCCAATGTCGAGGCCCATCGACGACAGACTGATGTACGGCATCTCCTGCTCGAGCCGCTCGGCGAACGTGCCGTCCCCCTGGTTGATGTACAGATAGTCGCGCTCGAAGAAGTCGTTGGCCACGTAGATATCGGGCCATCCGTCACGATTGACGTCGCTCACGACCACGCCCAAACCCAGGCCGATCTCGCTTCCGAAGATGCCCGCCGCCGCGCTCACGTCCACGAAGTGTCCGCCGTCGTTGCGATACAGCTTCGCGCCGCCGAGCGGATCCCGGTCGTTGCGCGTGTTCTTGAGCGGCATGCTCGCGACGGGACGTGGCGAATTGTTGATGACGAACAGGTCCAGGTCGCCGTCGCGGTCGTAGTCGAAGAACACCGCCTGGGTCGAGTAGCCCGAGTCGGCCACGCCGTAGGCGGCGGCCTGCTCGACGAAGGTCGGGACACCGTCCGCATTCAGCCCCTGATTGATGTAGAGCTCATTGGCCCGGAGCCGGCCATCGCCGAGCCCCGCGTGGCAGACATACATGTCGAGCCGCCCGTCGCCGTTCACGTCGGCGAGGGTGACGCCGGTGGTCCAGCCCCGGCTGTGCAGGCCAGCCTGCTGGGTCACGTCCCGAAACCGGAACTTTCCCTCGTTCAAGTACAGCCTGGTGCCACCCAGATTCGACGTCAGCACGATCTCCGGCAGCCCGTCGCCGGTGAGGTCGCCGAGCGCCACGCCGCCGCCGTTGTAGTAGTTGCGGTAGGTGAAGACGTTCAGCTCGCGGGTGTCGGTGAGGCGATTCTCGAAGCGGACGCCGGTGTAGCTCGAGGGCAAGAGGGTGAACAACCGGCCGTCGGCGGGAGGCAGCGTGGGATCGGCGGTCGCGGAGCAACCGGTGAGCAGGCACAGCATGGGCACAAAAAGATGTAGGGGCGCAGCATGCTGCGCCCCTACATGCGCCCCTACCCTGCTGCTACGCTCGGTGACAACTCCCGTCAATCAGGGGTACCCGGGGTTCTGCTTCATTAGGGGGTTGGCGTCGATCTGCCCGTGCGGAATAGGCATGAGGACGGTTCGGGCCCCGCTCGGGCACGGTGTCTTGTACTGCCAGCAGTCAGTGTACTTGCCGAACCGGATCAGGTCTTGTCTGCGCTTCGCTTCGCCCGTGAGCTCGAACAGGCGCTCTGCGAGCACGGTGTCGGCCGTGACGGCGCTGCGCGGCTTCGCCGGATTGAAAACACGAGCACGGAGCGTGTTCACGAGACTGAGGGGCGCCGGGGTACCCGTGGCGCCCGCCAGCTCCGCCTCGGCCTTGATGAGATAAATCTCACCCAGCCGGAACCACGCGTAGTCGTTGCCGTTGTTCTGGGCGATGTGAGCGGGATCGGCGGGCCACTTGTAGATGCGAGCACCTTCCCCTTCGGTCGCCTGCGTGACATCGGCGATGGTCGTGGTGAAGATGAGCGGGTTGCCGGTCCGATCGTTCACGAGGGCGCCGGTCAACACGTTGCGCTGCGGGCCCACGAGGAAGATCTGCCGACGCTGGTCGGCGGCATCGAAGGCGTTGTACGTCTGGGCCAGCGTCGCAAAGCCGTTCCACGGCGACGGGTTGTACTGGTTGTAGTGCAGCGCTCGCATGACGAAGTTGAGGCCCAGCCCGTCGGCTGGGATGAACTTGACGACAAGAATGTTCTCGGTCGACGAGGCGTTGTCGGCGCGGAAGCTCTTCGCGAACGTGTCGGCCAGCTGGTAGACGCCCGAGTTGATGATGCTGTCCGCTCGGTTGCCTGCAGCCTGACAGGCGTTGAGGCCCCCACTGACCGTCACGCCCGAGCACGAGTTGTATGCCGTCGCGTTGATCGCTCCGGCCCCGGCGGAGTCTTTCGTGAACACGCCGGCGTTCAAGTACATGCTGGCCAGGATCGCATCGACGGCGCCCTTCGTGATGCGTCCGTTGTTGGCGGCGTTCCGCGTGAGGGGTAGGTCCGCGCGGGCGGCGATCAGCTCCGATTCGATGAACTTGAACAGGGAGTCGCGTGTGACCCGCGGCCGCTGCTTGACCTCGCTCGTGGTGGCGAGCGGCACGCCGCCAAACAGATCCATCAGGAGATAGTAATAGAAGGCCCGCAGGACCCTGGCTTCACCTTCGTACTCGGCCTGGTTGGGAACGGCCGTGGTTTTCAGGGCGTCGAGCAGCACGTTCGCGCGGGCGATCCCCGCAGACAGCCCGTTCCACGCGCCGTTAAAGAAGGCGCCTGTCGCCGCGCTGGTCCCGTTCCACGTTTGGTAGTGCAGGTCGAGCCACGTCCCGCCGTCGTACCAGTCCTGCCCCCGGGTCGGCACCACCATTTCGTCGGTGCTGATCTCGCTGACGTTGTAATAGTCGTCGAGCGTGCTCCGCAGCTGCGCGTACGTGCCCGCGAGGGACGCCAGGACTTCCGGCTCCGTCTTGAAGAAGTGACTCGGCTCGATGCCGCTCTGGGGCGTTTCGGTCAGGTCCGTGCATCCCTGGAGCGGGACCAGGAGCAGCATGACGAACCCGGCCGCTCCGATCGACGCCTTCACGAATGATCGCTTCATAGGCTCAGAGCTCCTCAGAACGCGAGACGAAGGCCCGCCGTGAACGTGCGGGGCCGGGGATAGCTGACATAATCGATGCCGCGCGCCGCCAGGCCCACGTCGTTCGGGTCGGCCTGGTTCGCGCTCGAGACCTCCGGGTCCAGGCCCGAATAACCGGTAATCAGAAACAGGTTGTCGGCCGACACGTAGAGGCGGGCGCTCCGGGCCGAGCGCGTCAGCACCGGTATGTCGAGATTGTACTCAACCGTCACGTTCTGCAGCCGCACGAACGATGCGCTCTCGACCCAGCGGGACGAGTATACGGCCGGCTCGTGCAACGCGGTCGAGTCGGTGAGGGCCGGCCGCAGGAAGTTCTTGTCCTGAAGCGCATTGCCCTTGGTCGAGTACACGAGCGCGGTGTTGTTGAAGACGTCCTGGCCGACGGACGCGCGCAGCAGGAAGTTGATGTTGAACTTGCCCCAGTTCACCTGATTGTGGAACCCAATGGTGAAGTCCGGGTTGGCGTTCCCGATGACGGTGTAGTCGGCCGGGCTGATGCCATCCGACGTGGTCTTCCCGTTGACGCACTTCGCACCCGTGGAGCACTGGAACAGCTGCTTTCCCTGCGTGTCCCAACCGACGAAGACGGGCCCGTAGAAGGTGCCGAGCGGTTCTCCGGGGAGCAGGCGCTGGGCGCGAGTATCGGACTGCCCCTGCCCGCTGACGATACCGGAGGAGAGGGAGGCGTAGGGACCGAGATTCAGCACCTTGTTACGTTCGGCGGCGAACACGAGTCCCGCACGCCACGTCAAGCCGGGGCGCGAGATCGCCACGGCGTCGAGCGAGAGCTCGAGGCCCTGATTGCGCATCGACCCGACGTTCTCGATCCGCGTGGACGGTTCGGCAGGCTGAGGCGCCTGGACCTCGAGCAACAGGTCCGACGTGTTCTTCACGTAGTACTCGACACTCCCCGCGAGCCGGTTGTTCAGGAGGCCGAAGTCAATTGCCCCGTTGTACTGGTTGGTGCGCTCCCACTTGAGGTCCGGGTTGGGATTGCGCCCTAAGGTCACACCCGTCTGCGGTGCGTCTCCCCACGGGTACGTTCCGCCGGTGCCCCCCACCAACAGGGGCAGGGAGGAATAGGGCGGTACGCTGGGGTTGCCTGTGCGGCCCCAGCCGACGCGCAGCCGGAGGTCCGAGAACGGGCCGTTGCGCAGGAACTCCTCCTGACTGAGGTGCCACGAGGCAGACAGCCCGGGGAAGACGCCCCACTTGTGCCCCTCGGCGAACCTGGACGATCCGTCGTAGCGCAGCACCCCGGTCACGAAAAACCGATCCTTGAAGCCGTAGTTCGCCCTGGTGAAGAACGAGACGAGACGCCAGTCCTCCGCCCAAGAGGAGTCGGTCCGTGTGACGGCGGCGTCCAGCTTGTTGTATGTGAACGCGTCGGTGAAGAAGCCGATCCCCCGAGCCATGACGAGGTTGCTCTTGAACTTGGTATACTCGTAGCCGCCGACGACGTCGAAGCTGTGCACTTCCCCGAGCTGCCGTCGGAAGGTGAGCAGGCCTTGCAGCGTGCGCGTGGAGTTCTCGAGACTGGACTGCTGAGCGAGCCCGTTACCCAACGACACGCCGACGGGATTCGCTAATGGATAGTAGAGCTGACGGTCGCCGGTCGATTGGTCCACACCCACCGTTACTTGCCCTGTCAGCCCCGGCACGAGATCCAGCTCCGCCGACGCGTTGCCCAGCGTGCGTATGGTGTGGCCGATGTCGGTGACCTGCTCGGCGAGCGCGACCGGGTTCCGGACGGACGACGACCCGGTCTCGAAGAAGCGCGTGCCGAGCGGGTCGGTGACCGTGATCGGCTGCGTCGGATTAAAAATCGCGACGTTCTGGAACACGCCGCCTTCGAAGCCGCCTCTATTCTCGAACGTGATGTATTGGTTGTTGACGCGCGAGCTGGTCACATTGAGGTTGAGGCGGAGGCGGTTGTCCAGCGCCCGGTGCGTGGCCGCGAGCCTACCCTGAATCCGCTCGAGCCCGCTCGCGATCGCCACGCCGTCCTGCTTCGCATAGTTCAGCGAGGCACGATAGCGGGTGTCCTCACTGCCCCCGGTGAACGAGACGTCGTGGTTGTGGGTCACCGCGGTCCGCGTGGTCGCACGGCTCCAAGGGGTGTTGTAGAAGAGTCTGGTCGTATCGCTGGGTCCGCATGCCGGGCACCATGGACCGGGACCTTTATAGAGCACGCCGAGGTTTTTGAGGTGTGACGGACCCAGGCCGGCAAGTTTGCCCGCCAACGAGTCCTTGAAGATGGTGGTGTCCGTACAAAACGCCGGTTGTGTCGCACATGAGGAAACTGAATCAGTCCGCCAAACGGTAACCTGTCCCCGGACGAACCCCGAGAATTCCCCCGCATCCAGCACGTCCAACCGCTTCAAGGGCGACGCAGCGGCCACGTACGTGTCGTACTCGACCGTGGACGCGCCCGCGGCGCCTCCCTTCTTGGTCTCAATCAGAATCACGCCGTTCGCGGCGCGGCTACCGTAGATCGCGGCGGCAGAGGCGTCCTTCAGGATGGTGATCGACGCGATGTCCGACGGATTGAGCAGGTTCAGGGGGTTGCGTGGTAGGGCCGGACTGCCCCCCACGCCCATGCTCAACGGTTCGGTCGGGACGTTGTTGATGGGTACCCCGTCGATCACGTACAGGGGATCGTTGCTCGCTCGAATCGAGCTCCCCCCACGGATCAAGACCTGGGATGCCGCGCCGGGCTCGCCGTTGTTCTGGGTGATCTCGACGCCCGCGGCCCGGCCCCGAATCATCTGGTCGACGTTTGTGACCACGCCCACGTTCGCCGCGGACCCTTCGACGGTCGAGACCGATCCCGTGATAGCCTCGCGCCGTTGCGTGCCGTATCCGGTCACCACGACCGGCTCGAGGATCGCGGCCGCAGGCGAGAGCGTGATCTCCGCCGTGACGGTTCCACCTGCAGGGATGGTGACATTCTGGATCGACGAGCCGTACCCGATGCGGCTCGCCCGCAAGCGCTGGCTCCCTGCGGGAACGCCGGTCAGCGTAAAGCCGCCGTCGGCGCGGGTGAGCTCGCGGTGCGGAGTCCCCGCGATCGCAACTTCGACGTTGGCGAGTGGCTGTTGGGTCGTGGCGTCCACGACCTTCCCCGCGACGGCGCCGGTAGTTTGCTGCGCCCCTAGTGGGACCGCCCAGAACACACCAGCGACCAGCGCGGGAACGAGGTGACGGACTAGGCGCATGCGTCGGCCCTCTGCGGGGTGAAGAGTGGGGAATCGGATCGCGGCACGCTGCCGTACGTACATGTTCATAGATCCCCTCCGGGAAAACCTTTGAGGAGGTGACGGGCTGCGCGGCTAGATATGGCCCTCGCCGGAGGACTCGTCAAGAGGCGGCGGGACACGCCTTTGAGCCAGGTACACCGGCACCCCCAACGCGAGCAGCCCCGTCCCGATGAGAGCGTTCTTCGGATTCGCCATGATCGAGCTTGCCACCACGTACGCCGCAGCGAGCACAAACAGCGCCGGCGTCCAGGGGTAAGCGGGCACGCGAAAACCTCCCTCACCAGCGAGGCGGTGAGGTCCGGGAAGCGGGGTGGCGTCCCGCGCTCTATAGATGAAGAGGGTCGCCACCGTCAGCCCGAAGAAGATCCAGTCCCCGAACACGACGTAGTCGAGCAGCTGGGCGTACGTTCCAGATAGCGCCAGCAGAATAGACCACGCCGCCATGAACACGATGGCGCCCGTCGGCGTGCGGTAGGTCGGGTGAAGCGTCGCCAGCCGTTTCAGGAAAACACCGTCCGCCGCCATCGCCTGGAACACGCGCGGTGTCACGAGGATGACCAGGTTCAGGAAGCCGAACGTCGAGATCGCGATGCCGGCGCTGATCAGGCGTCGCCCAGCGGGGCCGAGCACACGTCCCATCACATCGGCGGCGGGTGCCGTGCTGGCGGCGAGGCCCCCGGCGCCGAGCACCCGCAGGTAGGCGACGTTGGCGAGCAGATAGACCGTCACGACCCCGGCGACACCCAACACCAGCGCCCGCGGCAGGTCCCGCTCCGGCGCGATCAGCTCCTCAGCGATGAAGTTGGTTTGTTGCCATCCCCCATACGCAAACAGCACCGGCACGAGGGCGGCACCAAGCGCTATCCCCACCTGCCACGCCCCCGCCGGGGCGGTAGAAGACGGTAGAGGGCGGTAGAGGGCGGTAGAGGGCGGCGAAAAGAGCGCCGCCGCGATGAGCGCCGCCAGCGCGGCGAGTTTCAGGATTGTGAACACGTTCTGCGTGACCGCTGCCGGCTTCACGCCCACGTAGTTGACCGCGGACAGGAGCACGATCGCGCCGATCGCGAGGGGCAGCGTTGCAGTGGCAGGCCAGCCGAGCAGCGGGACTGTGTAGCTCGCGAACGTGACGGCGACCGCGGCCGTCGCGCCGGTTGCGATCACCAGCAGGAGCGCCCACCCGTACAGGAACGCCGGGAGCGGGCCGAACGCCTCGCGCAGGTACACGTACCCGCCCCCCGCGCGCGGCCGCCGGGCGCCCAGCTCGCCGAAGCTCAGCGCCCCCACGAGCGCGATGACGCCGCCCGCGATCCAGGCGGTGAGCGTGAGCCCGGCGCTGCCGACCCGTGCGGCCACCACCTCGGGCCCGAGAAACACGCCCGACCCGATGATGCCGCCGACGACGGCCATCGTGGCCGAAAAGAGCCCGACTCGACGCGCGTAGGTGACACCGCCGGCTGATGCGCTCACGCGGCAGGAAGATGCATTCCGCACCATTGTTCGGATAGCATCACGCTCCCCCGCCCCCCCTTCCATCCGCGCGTCCGCCGGTACACGTTTTTTCCATCTTCCGCGAGGATAGCCCCGTCATGGCCCCCATCACTTTCACCGTCAACGGCAAACGCGAAACGGTCAACGTCACCCCTGACACGCCGCTCCTCTGGGTGCTGCGTGACACCCTCGGCCTCACCGGCACCAAGTTCGGCTGCGGCATCGCCCAGTGCGGCGCCTGCACCGTCCATCTGGACGGCGTCGCCACCCGCACCTGCGTGCTGCCCGTGTCCGCCGTCGCCGGCAAACGCGTCACCACGATCGAAGGCCTGTCCAAGAACCGCTCGCACGCAGTGCAGCGCGCGTGGATCGAGGAAGACGTGCCGCAGTGCGGCTACTGTCAGTCGGGGCAGATCATGGCCGCCGCGGCGCTGCTCGCGAAGAACGCGCATCCCTCGGACGCCGACATCGACACGGCGATGACCAACATCTGTCGCTGCGGCACCTACCAGCGGATCCGCGCCGCCATCCATCGCGCCGCGCAGGGAGCGTGACATGAGCGCGGCTCCAGAAGTCACACGGCGCGAGTTTCTCCAGACCGCGACCGTCGCCGGCGCCGGCCTGGTCATCGGCTTCCACCTGCCCGCCGCCGGCCGCGGACGCACCGCCGCCGCGGCACCGTTCGCTCCCAACGCGTGGCTGCGCATCGGTGCCGACGAGAGCGTCGTCGTCGTGGTCGACCGCTCCGAGATGGGCCAGGGCGTGACCACATCGTTACCCATGCTGCTCGCGGAGGAGCTCGAGGCCGACTGGTCCAAGGTCAGGATCGAGTCCGCCCCCGCGGACAAGGCGTACATCAATCCGATGTTCGGCATGCAGGGGACCGGCGGCAGCACGAGCGTGCGGGCCGCCTACACACCGCTCCGCAAGGCGGGCGCCGCGGCGCGCGAGATGCTCGTCAGCGCGGCGGCGGAAACGTGGGGGGTCGACAAGTCCACGTGTCACGCGGAGAAGGGCGCGGTGATCCACACACCCAGCAACCGGCGCCTCACGTACGGGACGCTGGTCGCGAAGGCGGCGACCGTCCCCCTGCCGCACGATGTCCCGCTCAAAGACCCGAAGGACTGGAAGATCCTCGGCACCCGCGTGAAACGGCTCGATTCCCCCCCCAAAGTGGACGGGAGCGCGCAATTCGGGATCGATGTGAAAGCACCTGGGCTGCTCGTCGCCGTGGTCGCGCGCTCGCCCGTCTTCGGGGGCAAGGTGCAGAGCTTCGACGCCGCCAAGGCGAAGGCCGTGCCGGGCGTGAAGCACCTCGTGCAGATCTCGACCGGCGTCGCCGTCGTGGCCGACGGCTACTGGTCGGCGAAGAAGGGCCGGGACGCGCTCACCGTCACGTGGGACGAAGGCCCCACCGCCAGCGTGTCGAGCACGACCATCTCGCAGCTGTTCGGCCAGAAAGCCGAGCAGGCCGGCGCGGTTGCGCGGCACGACGGCGACGCCCAGGGCGCGCTGCCCGGAGCCGCGACCAAGCTCGACGCCGCATACGAGCTGCCGTTCCTCGCCCATGCGACCATGGAGCCGATGAACTGCACCGCCCACGTTCGCCCGGGTGGTGTCGACATTTGGGCGCCCACCCAGTTCCAGACCGGGGCGCAGGGCCTCGGCGCCGGCATCGGGGGCGTCCCGCCCGAAAAGGTCAAGGTGCACACGACCTATCTGGGCGGCGGCTTCGGCCGCCGGTTCGAGCTCGACTTCATCAAGGAAGCGCTCGAGACCTCCAAGGCCACAGGCGCCCCGGTGAAGGTGATCTGGTCTCGCGAAGACGACACGCGGAACGCGCAGTACCGCCCCGCCTGTTATCACCGGCTGCAAGCGGGTCTCGACGCGAGCGGCCAACCGGTGGCATGGACGCACCGCGTCGCGGCGCCGTCCATCATGGCGCGCGTGTTTCCCGACACCGTGAAGAACGGGCTCGACGAGGAAGCGGTGGAGGGGGGCGTCGGCATGCCCTACGCGGTTCCCAACGTCCACGTCGACTACGTGCTCACGGACACCGGCATCCCGGTCGGCTTCTGGCGCTCGGTGAACAACTCGTACAACGCGTTCGTGGTCGAGAGCTTCATCGACGAGCTAGCCCACGCCGCCAAGAAGGATCCGTACGAGTACCGGCGAGACCTGCTCGGCAAAGCGCCGCGGCATCTCGGTGCGCTGAACCTGGCCGCGAGCAAGGCCGGTTGGGGCACGCCGCTCCCGGCGGGTCGCTCCCGCGGGATCGCCGTGTACAAGGCGTTCGAGTCCTACGTCGCCGAAGTGGCCGAAGTCTCGGTCGGGTCGGACGGAGCGCCGCGCGTGCACCGCGTCGTCTGCGCCGTGGACTGCGGGCCGGTCGTGAACCCCGACATCGTCGAAGCGCAGATGCAGAGCGCCATCGTGTACGGCCTGACGGCCGCGTTGTGGGGCGAGATCACGATCGACAAGGGCCGCGTGCAGCAGAGCAACTTCCACGACTACCGCATGCTCCGCCTGGCCGAGATGCCCGTGGTGGAGGTCCACATCGTGCCGAGTAGCGACGCCCAGGGCGGCGTCGGTGAGCCGGGCACGCCACCGATCGCGCCGGCCGTGTGCAACGCGTTGTTCGTGCTGACCGGGAAGAGGATCAGGAAGCTGCCGATCGGCAAGCTGGCGTAAGCGGTAAGCAGTGAGAGGTGAGCGGTGGCCCCACACGACCATCGGCCACTTCTCACTCCTCACCTCTCACGCCGTCGTCATGAGGGGGAGAGTCGCATGAGCACCGTCACCCGCAGAGACTTCGTCAGCACCACCACAGGCCTGGTGATCGCCTTCGCCTTACCATGGCGCGGGGATGCGGCGCGCGCCCCCGCGGACGCCCCGTTCGCCCCCAATGCCTGGCTGCGCATCGGCCCCGACGGGATCGTCACGCTCACGCTCGACAAGTCCGAAATGGGCCAGGGGTCGCAGACGGGGCTCGCCCAGATCCTGGCGGACGAGCTCGAGGCGGACTGGTCCAAGGTCCGGGTCGGGCCCGTGCCGGAAAACCCGGCAGGCTAGTCGCGCCGCATGTCCACCGGCGGCAGCACGGCGATTCACGGCTCCTGGGACCTGCTGCGCAAGGCGGGCGCCACCGCGCGTCAAATGCTGATCACCGCCGCCGCCCAGACGTGGGACGTCGATCGCACCAGCTGTCGGGCCGAAGCAGGCACGGTGATCCACACACCGACGAAGCGCCGGCTCTCCTACGGCCGGCTGGCGGCGCGCGCCGCCACGCTCCCCGTGCCTCAGGACGTCCCGCTCAAGGACCCGAAGGACTTCCGGCTCATCGGAACCCGCACGACCCGGCTCGACACCCCCGCCAAGGTCGATGGCAGCGCCGTGTACGGCATCGACGTGACCGTGCCGGGGCTGTTGGTCGCGTCGATCGAGCGGTGTCCGGTGTTCGGTGGGACGATCAAGCGGTACGACGCGACGAAGGCGAAAGGCATGCCGGGCGTGCGCGCCGTCGTCGAGCTCGAGCCCAGCCCGTGGACGGGCAAGGACGGCGCGTGGGGCGTGGGGTGTGCCGCCGGGGTCGCGGTCGTCGCCGACACTTACTGGCACGCGTTCCAGGGGCGCAAAGCGCTCGAGATCGAGTGGAACGAAGGTGAGGCGGCGTCACTCGGATCGGAGCGCATTCGCGCGGAGCTCGCCCGCCTGGCCGACCAGCCTGGCGTCGAGGCGAAAAAGATCGGCGACCCCGCCGCGGCGCTGGCCGGCGCAGCGCAGCGCGTGGAAGCGGTCTACGAGGTGCCGTTCCTGCACCACGCCACGATGGAGCCCATGACCTGCACAGCGCACGTTCAAGCGGACGGCTGTGACGTATGGGCCCCGACCCAGAACCAGACGCGGACCCAGGAGGTGGCGGCCGAGCTCGCGGGGTTCCCCAAAGAGAAGGTCCGGATTCACACCACGTTCCTGGGCGGCGGATTCGGGCGCCGGCTCGAGCCGGATTTCGTGTCGGAAGCGGTGCGCGTGTCGAAAGCGGTCGGCGCGCCGGTGAAGGTGATCTGGACGCGAGAAGACGACACGCAGCACGGGTTCTACCGGCCCGCGAGCTACAACCGCTTCGCGGCCGGCCTCGACGCGGCCGGCAATCCGGTCGCCTGGACCCACCGCGTCGTGGGCACGCCGATCCGGATCAAGTTCGGGCCGCTGCCGAAAGGCCTGGACGGATCCCTGGTCGACGGCGCCGAGGACCTGGCCTATGTCATCCCGAACCTGCTGGTCGACCAAGTCGCGGCTGACTTCCTACCGATCCCGCGTGGGTTCTGGCGCTCCGTCGGTATCTCGCACAACGCGTTCGTCACAGAGAGCTTCATGGACGAGGTGGCGACGGCGGCAAAGCAAGATCCCTTCGAGCTGCGGCGAGCCCTGCTCAAGGACAGACCGCGGCACCTGCGGACGCTCGAGCTGGTCGCGGAAAAGGCGGGCTGGGGCACGCCGCTCCCGGCTGGACGGGGCCGGGGCATCGCGTTTGCGGAGTGGCAGCCCACCGTGTGCGCGCAGGTGGCGGAGGTCTCGGTGGCCCCGGACGGCGCGGTGCACGTGCATCGCGTGGTCTGCGCCGTGGACTGCGGGCCGGCGGTGAACGTGGGCCAGATCGAAGCGCAGATCCAGGGCGGAATCGTGTACGGCCTCACCGCCGCGTTGTACGGCGAAATCACCATCGACCGCGGCCGGGTGAAGCAGGGCAACTTCACCGACTACCCGATGATGCACATCAACGAGATGCCCGTCGTGGAAGTGCACGTGGTGCCCAGCACCGAGAAGCAGGGTGGCATCGGCGAGCCGAGCGTGGGGCCGATCGCGCCCGCGGTATGCAACGCGATCTTCGCGGCGACGGGGAAGCGGATCAGGAAGTTGCCGATCGGAAAGGTCGTCTAGTCCTCACCCCCTGACCCCCTCTCCCTTTGGGAGAGGGGGAACGATGGTCGCACTAGGTTTCCCCTCTCCCGAAGGGAGAGGGGATCAAAGGGGTGAGGACCTTCCGGAGGACACCATGACCTCGCAGATCACGCGCCGTGAATTCGTGGAAACCAGCGCGGGGCTCGTAATCTCCTTCTATCTACCTAGTCGTCCCGTTCCCGCCGCCGCGCCCGCCCCCTTCTCGCCCAACGCCTGGCTGCGTATCGGCACGGACGGGATCGTCACGCTCACGGTTGACAAGTCCGAAATGGGCCAGGGCTCCCAGACTGGGCTCGCCATGATCCTCGCGGAAGAGCTCGACGCCGACTGGTCCACCGTCCGGCTCGGTCCCATGCCGGAGAATCCCGCTGCGTGGTCGCGCACCATGCGCACCGGCGGCAGCAACGCGATCCGCAGCTCGTGGGAGCCGCTACGCAAGGCGGGCGCCACCGCGCGGGCGATGCTCGTCACCGCGGCGGCGCAAGCGTGGAAGGTCGACCGCGCCACGTGTCGCGCCGACAAGGGCGCGGTGCTCCACGTCCCGAGCGGCCGGCGCCTCTCCTACGGCGCGCTCGCCACGCGAGCGGCGGCGCTGCCGGCGCCCACCGACGCACCCCTCAAAGATCCCAAGGACTTCCGGCTGGTCGGTACGCGGATGACTCGGCTCGACACGCCGGGCAAAGTGGACGGGAGCGCCCTGTTCGGCATCGACGTCAAGGTGCCGGGGATGCTCGTGGCATCGATCGAGCGGTCTCCGGTGCTGGGCGGCCGGCTGAAACGGTTCAACGGCGACCGCGCGCAGGCCATGCCGGGCGTGCACCACGTCGTCGCGCTCGAGCCGAGCTCGTGGCTGGGAGCCAACGGGGCGTGGGCGGCCGGATGCGCGGCGGGCGTCGCGGTCGTGGCGGATACCTACTGGCAGGCAGTCGAGGCTCGGCGCGCGCTCGACATCGAGTGGGATGAAGGGGACTCGGGCGCGCTCGATTCGGCGAGCATTCGTGCCCAGCTGGTCGCCCTCGCCGAGCGGCCCGGCATTGTGGCGCAGACCATCGGCGATGTGGCCGCCGCTCTCGCCGGCGCGGCAACACGCATCGAAGGGGTGTACGACGTGCCGTTCGTGCACCACGCCACCATGGAGCCCATGAATTGCACGGCGCACGTCCGCGCCGACGGGTGCGACGTGTGGGCCCCGACCCAGAATCAGGGCGACGCGCAACGGGTGGCGGCCGAGGTGACGGGCCTGCCAAAGGAGAAAGTCCGGATCCACACGACGCTCTCGGGCGGTGGGTTCGGGCGCCGGCTCGAGCCGGACTTCGTCTCCGAAGCGGTGCGGGTGTCGCAGGCGGTGGGGGCGCCCGTGAAGGTGATCTGGACCCGCGAAGACGACATGCGCAACGGGTTCTACCGCCCCACGAGCTACAACCGGTTCAGCGCGGGGCTCGATGCCTCGGGGCGGCTCGTCGCATGGACCCACCGCATCGCCGGCATGCCGTTACGACTCAAGTTCGGACCGCTCGAGAAGGGGATCGACGACAGTCTGGTAGACGGCGCCATCGACCTCCCGTATGCGATTCCCAACCTGCTCGTCGACCAGCTCACGCTGACGCTGCCGGCCGTGCCCCTCGGCCCATGGCGCTCCGTCGGTGTCTCGCACAACGGGTTTGTCACCGAGTGCTTCCTCGACGAGATCGCGGCGGCGGGCGGCCGGGACCCGTTCGAGCTGCGACGCGAGCTGCTGCGCGACAAACCGCGTCATCGCCGGACGCTCGAGCTCGCAGCCGAGAAGGCGGGCTGGGGCTCAACGCTTCCCCCGGGCAAGAGCCGCGGGATCGCGCTCGCGGAATGGGGACCGACCGTGTGCGTCGAGGTGGCCGAGGTCTCGGTGGACGCGGAGGGCACCGTGCACGTCCCCCGCGTGGTGTGCGCCGTGGATTGCGGGCAGGCGGTGAACACCGGCCAGGTCGAGGCGCAGATCCAGGGCGGCGTCGTGTTCGGCCTGAGCGCCGCGCTGTACGGGGAGATCACGCTCGATAAGGGCCGCGTGGTGCAGGGAAACTTCGACACGTATCCTGTGGTTCGGATGCCCGAGGCGCCGGCGGTGGAGGTGTATATCGTGCCGAGCAGCGACCCCCAGGGCGGCGCCGGCGAGCCGGGCGTGCCCCCGATCGCGCCCGCGGTGTGCAACGCCATCTTCGCGGCGACGGGGAAGCGGATCCGCAGGTTGCCGATTGGGAAGATCGTCTCAACTTGAGGGAGCGGGGAGCCGGGAGCAGGGAGCGGAACTTCCCGAGTCTTTACTGCTCCCTGCTCCCCGCTCCCTGCTCCCTCCCCTAGTGCACTACCGTCACCGAGCCCGTCATCTGCGTTGGGTGGATGGTGCAGTGGTAGGTATACGTCCCGACGGCCGTAAACGTGGTGCTGAAGGTGGTCGTTCCGGACTGATTAGGTGAACTGGTAGGCAGGGGTGTGGGGCCGCCCGTATAGGTGACGTTGTGCGGAGTGTTCTGCGAATTCCACGTCCAGGTCACCGTCCCGCCCGTTTGCACCGCCGTGTCCCGGGGTGTGAAGGCGTTGTTGGTCACCGCGACACCTACGGCCGTCCCGGGCGCATACGCGTTCGCCGTGAACTGGGTGGTCGGCACTCCTGTTACTACCACGTTCACCACATAGATCGTGGCCGTGCCCAGGGTGTGGACGGTAGTCGCGACGCCGCTCGAGTTCGTCGTGCTCGGGTTGGAGCTGAAGCTGCCGTCAGAACCAAGCAGGGGCGACCACGCCACCGACACGCCGGGCACCGGGCGGTTATTCGCGTCGAGCACGGTGACGCTGTAGGGGACCGGCAAGGGGTTGTTGAAATACCAGTTCTGCTGGTCACCGCCGCTCTTCACGAGGTGGTCCGGCGGACCCAGCGGCTGCGTGCTGTCGTTGTTGCACGCCAGGGCCGCGACCCCCACGAGCAGCGCCATCGTATGCGTCCGGGTCATCGCATGTAAGAACGGCTGAGGGGAGCGGCTCCGCAAGGCGCCGCTCCCCCCTCCCTGCTCCCGTTGCTTAGTGCACCACCTTAACCGTCCCGTTCATCCCAATGTGGTTGGTGCAGGTGTAGTTGTAGGTCCCAACGGCCGTGAGCGTGCGGGTCCTGGCGTCCGCAGTCCCGGTCGCAAGGTCGGCGTCGGCTATTTTTGCCGGAGTCGCGGGCCCACTGCCGAAGGTGACATTGTGCGAGTTCGAGCCTGTCCTGGTCCAAGTCACCATCCCAGCGGTTTGCACCACGACACTCTGTGGATTGAAATTGTTGTCGCGGACGTCGACTGCCCCGGAGGTCGGCGGCGCAGACGCGGTCGCGGTGAACGTGACGGGCGTCGGCAGGCCTGTAAAGGTCGCCGTGACGGTCTGCGGGCTGGTTGACCCGACGCTGTCCGCCGTGGTCGCCACGCCTGCGGCGCTGGTTGTACTCTGGGCCGGGTTGACGCCGCCACCGCCCGAGCCGACCGCCCAGTTTACAACGACGCCCGGAACCGGACAGTTGTTGGCGTCTCGCGCAGTGACGCTGAGCGGCGCGGGGAGCGGGTTGTTGACGTACCAAGTCTGCCCGTCGCCGCTCTTGACGAGCTGAGTCGCCACGCCTGGCGTGCAGGGCCCCGTGCCGCCCCCTCCGTCACCACCACACGCGAGCGCCAGTACCCCCAATCCCAACGTCCACCGTGGATCCCAACGGGCGAGCCTCATCGCATGTCTCCGGATTTTCTGGTGTAAACAATACGCCGCGTGTGAATAGAACACGGGGCGTGGGGTGTAGTTCCTCGCCGAATGGCCGGACGGCTCGACCAGCACCGCCGAGGCGATGCTACACCCCCGCCCCTCTCATCGACGTTTACTGGAATCGGAACAGCTGCCCGCGAATCTCGCCGCCGGCGTTCACCTTGGTGTGGACGTTCACGTACGTCGTATCGGCCCGGATCTGTGAAAGGATGGCGGCCGTAACGGCGACTGTGCTGTCGATCAGGAGCCCGCTGAAGTCCAGGCCCTTCGGAGGGCTGGGTGCAACGTAAAGGGGCACAATGACCCCGCTGCTCGTGCCCGCCGCCCCATGATGAATGTGCGCCAGGAAGGCGCTGTCGATGTTCGAGAGCTCGATTCTGTAGTGGATCGAATCGCCAGTGACCGTGACTGTCGCGAGACCTTGAGCCCCAGTCGTAGTCGGAGTCGGCTCGTTGGCGCCGCTCAAGAACGCGATATAGCGCTCCGGTGCCGGCGGTATTGAAGTGAGTCCTACGTCGTCCTTGCAGCTCTCGACGGCCAGAAACACCGCCAGCGTCCCTACGCCAAACATCAGACGGCCGCGCATAGCAAACCTCCTCACGGTGTGGGGTCCGCACGCCCAAAAAGAGCCTTAGGCATACCCGCGCGACGAGGTTTGATCAAGCGGTCATTTGTTATAGAATTGTCAGGACGGCGGCAGCCGTACGCCGCGCCACAAAAACCGGTGGATCAGCCAGTCGAGCCAGCGGTCCGGGATCCACAGCGGAATCCGGTCGAGCCACCCGTGCGGACTGACGATCACGCGCAGCGGCGGGCGTCGGGCATTGAGCGCGCGCCACACGGACCGGACCACCTTGTCGGGCGGCGGCGCCCGCTCCGCACCCCGCAGCACCGCCCGCCGGAACCGATCGAGCACGCTCTCGTACGGCGTCCCGGCGTAGCGGCGCACGTCCATCGCTTCCACCTTGCTCCAGATGGCCGTCTTGAAGCTTCCCGGCTCGATCACGATCACTCGAACGCCGAACGGCAGCAGCTCGCGTCGCAGACTATCCGAGATGGCTTCCAAGGCAAACTTGGACGCCGCGTACGGCCCCATGAACGGTAACGCGCCGCGCCCCGCGATCGAGCTGATGTTGACGATCCGACCGCGCGAGACCTTGAGGAGCGGCAAGAACGCCTGCGTGACCGCCAGCGTACCGATCAGGTTCACTTCGAAAGCCCGCCGCAGCTCGTCGAGCGGGAACAGCTCGAGCGGACCGGCGGCGGGGATCCCGGCATTGTTCACGAGCCCCTCGAGCGGGGCACCCGCCAGCGCACGCTCCACCTGCTCCCTCGCCCGCGCGATGCTCGCCGTGTCGGTCACATCCATCCGCACCACCGTCACGCCATCGCGCGCCAACGCGACCTCGTCTTCTGCGCGACGCACCGTGCCGAACACGCGGAAGCCTCGGCCGGCAAGGTGCCGCGCGATGGCGGCACCAAAGCCGGTCGAGGCTCCCGTCACCACTACGCCTCGGTTCACACCGGGGAATCTACGACCTCCGCGCCAGGGTCGCCGCGCGCGCCCGCAGCGCCGCGTCGATGTCGCTCAGCGCGACACGAGCCGGGACAGTCCACTCGCCCCGCTGCGTGGTGGGGACGCGGATCGCCGCCACCTCGCCGTCCGGTCCCAGATCGATGACGGCCGTCGCGGCGTCATCCGGGCCCTGGTTCGCCTTGATCACCAGCGTCCACGTCCCCTCGTTGGGCCACGTGCGCTTCAGGGCATGCACGCCCTCGCGCGAAGTCTCGGCGAATTCGAGCTTGAGGGAGCGTCTCGCCCCGCCCACGATCCCCTCGGCCGTGCCGGAGACGATATATCCCATCGCGGTCCCGTGATGAAACGCATGCACCAGCAGAAACGCGCCCTGCATCGACCGGTCGTACGGGTTGACGGGAAGCTCGATCGAGATCCAGGGCGGGCCCTTCAACGCGAAGGCCGGGGCGGCGAGCAGCACGCCCGCGAGCGCCGCGAGGGCGAGGCTACGAATCCGGGTCTGCATAGCAACCTCCAATGGTCGGTTGCCGTTGAGATGCCGCTCGGCGTCCGATGGTTTAGGGGGCCGGGGCGATTCGGTAGATGCTGCCGCCCGCCGACAGCACGTACAGCTCGCCGGCCGAGTCCTCACCGAACGAGAGCACATTGCCGAGACTCACGTTCAGGCTCCACGTGGTCTGTCCGGTGACGGCGCCGTTCGCGTAGGCAAAGCTCCGCATCCAGCCGGAGCA
>WNFY01002332.1_pt1 | contig 21275 bp, 19 predicted proteins | sample 5400091 | NCBI WGS metagenome assembly WNFY01 (sample SAMN13153364, study PRJNA577476) | soil metagenome | isolation source: 60 cm soil or saprolite under grassland replicate 1 | place: USA:California | collected 2016-06-15
AACCCGTGCGGCTCGAGTGCCGGATCTGGCGCGGCTGCTTCGGCGAACTTTGCCACCGTATCGTTTGGCAGCGAGACGGATGGCAGCATTGTTTGCCCGGCCAATGCTAACGGCGTGGTCGGCATCAAGCCTACCGTAGGCCTGACGAGTCGTGCCGGAGTAGTGCCAATCTCACACACGCAGGACACAATCGGCCCGCACGGACGCACGGTGGCTGACGCGGCAGCAGCCTTGGGAGTAATTCAGAGCCGAACTTTTGATGGACGCGATCCCGCAACCGGCAGCGTGCCGCTTGGCTGGCAGGGCACTGGCAAGACTCGTCCCACGAATATTCCGACGGACTATACGCAATTCGTGAACCCGAGCGGCCTGCAGGGCGCGAAGCTGGGAATCACGCGTGCCGGGCTGACGGGATTCGATCCGCTGGTTCCGACTCCGCAGGTAGTTCTCGATGCGTTCGAGCAGGCGGTGAACGCGCTCACCGCAGCGGGCGCTACCGTCATTGATCTTGATCAGGCTGGTTTCACATTTCCTTCCGCGGACGGTGAGTTCTTTGTTCTGCTCTACGAGTTCAAGTTCGATGTAGCGAAATACTTCTCCACGCGCGTCGGAGTTCCGGTTGGTGGAGGGACGCTGCAAACTGCAATTGATTTCGACAATGCTCACGCAGATGTCGAGATGCCATTTTTCAATCAGGACATCTTCGATCTCGCGGAGACGATGAATCCTGATCCCAACTTTGTGGATTCGCGGTTCACGTCGGCACAGTTCCCGAACGGCATGTCGTACAACGATGCGCTGGCCATTGACCACAATGCCGGCGCAAACGGGATTGACGCAGCCATCGCCCAATTCGGATTGGACGCCGTCGTCTCAGCAACTGATAACCCAGCGTGGGCGACCGATCTGCTCTATGGCGACCACTTTATTTTTGGGACGTCAGGTCTGGCTGCGCCGCCGGGATATCCGATCGTGCAGGTACCGGCCGGCATGGCTTTCGGTGTGCCACTTGGCATGAGCTTCTTCGGAACGGCATTCAGCGAGCCGACTCTGATTAAGTTAGCTTCAGGATTCGAGGCAGCAACACAGGTGCGCGCACACAACCTGCCAACTTTCTCGCCTACGGTGCCGTTCGACCACATTCAAGGGACGACACTGACACGGGCGAGGCAGTCGGCGGTTCCGGCGGCTAAGGGCAACAGCAAGAAGGCGCCGCAGCATGCAACGACGCCTACGAACAAGAAGGTGCCGCACAATATTTAGCTTCCGTTCATGGAGCAGGGGCGATTGAAAATCGCCCCTGTCTTGTCTTCGGAAACACGGGGAAGGGCACGGCTTCCAGCCGTGCCGACTCGAGTTCGCGCCCTGAGGGAAGCAAGCTTCAGCTCGTCGACGCCACGGCTGCTCCTTACGTCGCGCTCGACTCTGAGTTCGATTCTGATCGGCACGACTAAAGTCGTGCCCTGATACAACCCTCCATTTCTCGGAATCGACATATTCGAGGCTGTCATTCCGAATGGCTTCAGCCATTAGGAATCTGCTTTTCGTCGGCAGACAGCAGGTTCCTCGACTACGCAGAACGATTCGCTCGGAATGACAAATTTTTGGAGTGCGTGCGGCACGGCTGAAAGCCGTGCCCTGCCGGTGCAACAACATACGCGCAAGTTCGCGGAAGATGATTCAGTCCTCACGAGGCAAGACGCGGCCGTAGAGAGCGATGCAAATTGCCCGGGCAATCGGAACACCTTTCTGATATAAAGTGCCTTTCGTGTGGCACCAGCGACTAAGGCGTGCAACGTGCTCCGACCGTGGATGTCCATAATGCTCCAAGTCTTCTAGAATTCGACGAGCTACTCCAGCATCGTCACAATTTGGTCGCAGCTCCGACATTTCCGAGATGAATAGCTTGCATTGACGACGAGCTTCTTCGCCATCGTGAATGGGGCCGTGCTTAGTGATCGTCCGAATCATGGTTCTGTCTCCAGAGACGATTTGGGAGTCTACCGCGAGTTTGCACTTTGTGCGCGTATCGTGAGAGGCGTTCTGCGAGTGGCCCCTCCTTCGCTTGACGTTTCCCCTGCTCGAACTCTAATCTAGAACGTTTAGTTGTTCGGTCAAATTTTATTTAGCTCGCCTATGCCCGACAATTATTTTGCCCGCTATCTTCCGCTGTTGATCCACTTCCTTTTGGCTGGGGCGCTGGCCACTGCGCTGGTGACGCTTTCGTGGATCATCGGCTATCGCAAGCCGACGCGGGCGAAACTCTCTCCTTATGAATGCGGTATGACGCCAGTGGGCGATGCCCGCGAACGCTTCTCGGTCAAGTTCTACATGGTGGCGATGCTTTTTATCCTTTTCGATGTGGAAGCCGTGTTCCTTTATCCGTGGGCAATCATTCTCAAAGACCTGAAAGCGCATGGGCAGGCGCTGTTTGGAATTTCCGAGATGTTTGTGTACATCGGGATCGTGCTGGTGGGGTTCTGGTACGTCTGGAAAAAAGGCGTGCTCGACTGGGGACTGACAATAACGCAGACTCCGCGTGCTAAGGTCGCGCACGCCAGGAGCGAATTCTGATGGCGTTGACTCCCGCGGTCACCGATCTTGAGCAACTGAAGTCGCATCCGGCGGTATCGCGCCTGGTTTCATGGAGTGCACAGGCGGTTGAGGGCGCGAAGTTTGATCGCGAGGAGATGACGATTTACGTTGAACGCTCGTTTATCCGCGAAGCCTGCGCCTTGCTGCGAGACGATTCTAACTGTCCGTTCAATTTTTTATCGGACGTCACTTGTGTGGATTGGTATCCTGCCGAGCCGCGATTTGAAGTGATTTATCACTTGCTGTCGATTCCGAACAAAGAACGCGTACGGCTGAAGGTAAAACTCAATGGCGACGCTCCATCGCTAGACTCTGTAACCTCGGTCTGGCCGGGCGCAAATTATTTCGAGCGCGAAGTTTTCGACTTATTTGGAGTACGTTTCAACGGCCATCCTTATTTGAGGCGCTTGCTGATGCCTGAAAACTGGGAGGGGTACCCGCTCAGGAAAGATTATCCAGTGGAGGGCTATCGATAGCTCCCAAAGCCTTTAACCGCAGAGATCGCAAAGGATCCGCAAAGGCCGCAAAGGCCGCAAAGAAAATCGAACATCCATGGCCCACCTCTCTCCCACGCCCGCGCTAGAACCCGGTCAGGACAAGACTATGATCCTGAACATGGGTCCGCAGCACCCGTCCACCCACGGTGTGTTGCGCTTACTGCTGGAAATTGACGGCGAAACCGTCGTCCGCATGATGCCGGACATCGGCTTCCTGCATACCGGGATTGAGAAGACCTGCGAGGCAAAGTTTTATCAGCAAGTAGTCCCGCTCACCGACCGCATTGACTACTTGTGTCCGATGACGAACAACCTGTGCTACGTGCTGGCGGTCGAAAAGCTGCTCGGGCTCGAGATTCCGCCGCGCGCGCAGTGGTTGCGGGTGATGATGAACGAGTTGACACGCATCAACTCGCACCTGGTATGGCTGGGCACGCATGCCATGGACATTGGCGCGATGACGGTCTTCTTGTATTGCTTCCGTGAGCGCGAGGACGTCTTGCGGCTGTTTGAGGCGATCAGCGGCCAGCGCATGATGACCTCGTATTTCCGGGTTGGCGGCGTCGCGCTCGACGCCCCGCTGGACTTCTTTAGCCGGGTGCGCAAGTTTGCGGACCGCTTCCCTTCGAGAGTGGACCAGTACGAAGGATTGCTTACGGGAAATCCGATCTGGTTGATGCGGACCAAGGGGGTCGCAAAGATTTCTGCGGAAGATGCCATCGCTATGGGAGCAAGCGGGCCAACTCTGCGCGGTAGCGGCGTAGATATTGATCTGCGGCGCGATATGCCGTATTCCGGATACGAGAATTTCAAATTCAAGGTGCCGGTGGGCAAAGAAGGCGACGTTTTCGAGCGATACATGCTGCGAGTGGCAGAACTGCGCGAGTCAATCGAAATCGTGAAGCAGGCGCTGGATGGTATGCCCTCGGGACCAATCAAAGCGAATGCACCCAAGGTGGTGTTGCCTGACCGCGAGAAGATGAAGACGGAGATGGAAGCGCTCATCTACCACTTCAAAATTATTACTGAAGGATTTGCAGTTCCTGAGGGCGAGGTCTATCAGGCAGTCGAATCGCCGCGCGGCGAAATGGGCTATTACGTAGTCAGCGATGGTGGGCCGAAACCCTACCGGGTGCACATGCGTTCGGCGTGCCTCGCAAATATGCAAACCCTGCCGAAGATGTGCGAAGGAAGACTACTAGCGGATGTTGTAGCAGCGATTGGAAGCATCGATATCGTGCTGGGAGAAATCGATAGATAAAACGTCGTTGGTTGTTGGTCGTTGGTCGTCGGCAAAACCAAAATCAGCCGCGCAGCGGCGGAATGTGAAAGCCCGGCACGGAAGTGCCGGGTAGGCAGAAACAGAGGGCGAGTCCCGGAGGGACGGCACAAACCGATGAGGTTTTCAGACCAATTCGAAGCACGCTTCTCGGAGATGCTGACGCATTATCCGACAAAGCGATCTGTGCTCGTGCCCACCCTGCTTTATGCACAGGATGAGGTTGGCTTTCTGTCCGACGAAGTCATTGGCGAGATCGCCGGACGCTTGGATCTGACCGAACTCGATGTCCGCAACGTGATCAGCTACTACTCGATGCTAACGTGCAAGCCTCGCGGCAAATTCAACGTGCAGGTGTGCACCAACATCGCGTGCTTACTCCGAGGCGGCGAAGAATTACTGGAGCACTGTGAGAAGAAGCTCGGTGTCGGACACAAGGGCACAACTCCAGACGGAATGTTTTCACTCGAAGAAGTCGAGTGCATTGGCGCATGCAGTTGGGCGCCGGCAGTGCAGGTCAACTACGATTTTCATGAGAACCTGACGCCTGAGAAGATGGACGGAGTGCTCGACGAGTATAGGAAACGACCGAGGCAATAAGATTTTGCAATTTGGTAATCGGGTAATTGTGTAATTGAACCCCAGGCACGGCAACATCGCTGATGGATTTCAAATTGCGCAATTACAAAATTACTCAATTACAAAATGGCTTCCCTGGTCTCCCATCCCGATGAGGTGCGCGTAGTTGCGAAGCGCTTTGGACAAGGCGCGACGAATATTGCCCGCTATCTCGCGCTCGACGGCTACAAGGCCGCACAGAAGGCGCTCTCCATGCAGCCTGACGCGATCGTCAACGAAGTCAAGAATTCAGGACTGCGTGGTCGCGGCGGCGCGGGTTTCAACACCGGACTGAAGTGGTCCTTCGTGCCGAAGACCTCGGCCAAACCGAAATACATTTTGTGCAATGGCGATGAGAGCGAGCCCGGCACCTGCAAAGACCGGCTGATTTTCGAGCATGATCCGCACGCGGTGATTGAAGGCGTGATTATCGCCGGACTGGCCGTGGGTGCGCAGTCTGGATACATCTACATTCGCGGTGAGTATCGCTATTTGCTCGATATTATGCAGAAGGCCATTGCTGACGCCTACGCCAAAGGCTTCTTAGGCAAGAATATCTTTGGAAGCGGGCGAGACTTTGAAGTGTATTGGCATGGCGGCGCAGGCGCGTACGAAGTTGGGGAAGAGTCCGCGCTGATGGAGTCGCTCGAAGGCAAGCGTGGAGTGCCGCGCATCCGTCCTCCCTTCCCTGCTGTGGTTGGGCTGTGGGGCGGACCGACGGTCATTAATAATGCCGAGACTCTCGCCAGTGTGCCGCACATTATTCTCGGCGGAGCGGAGTGGTTTGCGAATCTCGGCACGCCGAAAAACGGCGGCACGCGTTTGTTCTGCCTGAGCGGACACCTGAACAAACCTGGCGTGTACGAACTTCCGATGGGCTACAACCTCAAGAAGATGATTTATGACGTCGGCGGCGGAATTCCGAATGGGCGCAAATTGAAGGCAGTGGTGCCGGGTGGATCGAGTTGTCCACTGCTGACCGCAGATGAAATTGATCTTGCCATGGATTTCGACACACTGATGAAAGCGGGTAGCATGTTGGGCTCAGGTGGGCTGGTCGTGGTTGACGACAGCACCTGCATGGTGAAATTCGCGCTACGCATCATGAAGTTTTACAAGCATGAAAGCTGCGGATGGTGCATTCCGTGTCGCGAAGGGACCGACTGGTTGGAGAAAACCTTGACGCGATTCCATACCGGCGGCGGGATTAAGAAGGACATTGATAATATTCAATACTTGTCCGAGAACATGCTGGGCAGAACATTTTGTCCGCTGGGAGATGCAGCTGCTCTGCCGACGATTTCGATTGTGAAGAAATTCAGGAAAGAGTTCGAGGATCACCTGGAAGGCAAGCCGTGTCCGTTTGAACGACAAGGCTCAATACAGCGCCTCCCGGTTTTTGCATGAGGAGATCTGGTAAGTGGATTTTGGTGCTTGCAGTATTTGCGGTGGCATTTTTTCTGTGGCATCCGGTTTGTGTGCCGATCGACGACGACGAAGCAGAGCTTTTCGAAGGGCGCAATGACGAACGGATGTGGGGAATTCAGACGTTTCAAAAGAAGAACGGGCACTTATATCAATGCAAACCGTGGTTAGCGCGGCAAATGTTCTTCTGAGAGTTTCAGGATTGCGTATTCATGGCTGATGTGAACATCACGGTTGACGGCAAGAAAGTCACGGCGCCCGCCGGCACTCTTCTTATTGAGGCATGTAAGACCGTCGGCATCGAAGTGCCCTCATTCTGCTATTACCCGAATCTTTCGTTGCAGGGCGCATGCCGTATGTGCCTGGTGAAGATTGAAAAAATGCCAAAGCTGCAGACGGCATGCACGACGGGAATCACCGAAGGGATGATCGTCATAACCGACAGTGATGAGATTCGGCAGGCGCGCAAGAGCATGGTTGAGATGCTGCTCGGCAATCATCCGCTGGACTGCCCGGTATGTGACGCGGGCGGCGAGTGCGAACTGCAGGATATGACGTTTTCCTACGGCGCGGCGGAGTCGAAGTACATTGACATCAAATCGCACCGCGATGAGCAGCAGTGGTCGCCGGTGGTTTACTTCGATCGCCCGCGCTGCATTTTGTGTTATCGCTGCGTGCGCGTTTGCGGCGAGGCCATGGACGTTTGGGCACTCGGGGTTGATAACCGCGCGGTGAGCTCGACGATTGTTCCTAATAAAAAGGACCATCTCGAATGTGAAGAATGCGGCATGTGCATTGATATCTGTCCGGTGGGCGCGCTCACTTCCGGCGCGTACAGGTACAAGACGCGCCCTTGGGAGATGAAGCATGTCGGAACCACCTGCACCCATTGTGCAGATGGGTGCAAGACAACACTCGGTGTGCGGCGCTCCGATACCGGCATGGAAATCGTTCGCGGCGACAACCGCGACAAGAGCGGCATCAACGGCGATTTTCTTTGTATCAAAGGACGCTACGCGTTTGACTTTGCCAATCATGAAGACCGACTGACACAGCCTCTAATTCGAAAGAACGGAAGGCTGGTCCCGGCGACATGGGAAGAAGCATTTGCGCTGGTCGGCAGGCGCTTTAAAGAAATTCGAGATCGCGATGGTGGCCGGGCGATTGGCGTGATCGGCTCGACACGCACCACCAACGAAGAGAATTACCTTCTTCAGAAATTCGCGCGAGTCGTGCTCGGAACGAACAATATTGATCATCACCGCACGAATGATTTGCCGGCATTTGCGGCGGCCGTTCATGGAAGGCCGCATTCCACCGCCAGCATGCGCGACGTCTATGATGCGCCGGCAATTCTGCTGATCGGGAATGATCCGACGGAGCAACATCCGTTGCTCGCATGGCAGATTCGCAACGATGTGCGTCTGCATGGGGCGCGCTTGTATGTACTGAACTCTGAGCCGATCAAGTTAAGACGGCAAGCGACGAGCTTCACGGAAATATCCAACTCTGGATACAACGAGTTTGCGTCCTTCTTGGCAGGCGCAGCCTCCGACGGGCGAGGGCGTTCGTCACCCCAAAAGCAATGGGCGGATTTGCGGGAGAGGCTTCTGACCGAAGAAAAGATGGTCATCATTTTTGGGTCTGAGATATTCGGAGACGGCATTCAGTCGCTGGCAAAATTCGCAACGGTGGTTCCTGGCGCGAAGCTGCTCTGCCTTGCCGATTATGCGAACTCGCGCGGCGCAGCGGACATGGGCCTCTATCCCGGCCTGCTCCCAGGTTATTTCGCTGTATCAGAGGGCAAGAAATTTCAGCAGGAATGGGGTTCGCTACCGCAAGAGCCCGGCCTCAGCCTTCCAGAGATGCTTGGGGGGACGAAGTCCGGCGCTGTCAAGGCGCTTTACGTTATCGGCGCGAATCCGGTTGGACGGCTCGGCATTGACCCCGCCGCCCTTAAGAACACATTCACAGTGGTACAAGAAATGTTCTTGACGGAAACCGCCGCGCTGGCAGAAGTCGTTCTTCCGGCGGCAAACGCCTATGAAAAGTCAGGAACTTTCACGAACACTTGTGGCGACATTCAGATTGTGAAGAAGGCTGGCGAACTCGCGGCGGCAAAACCGGATTTCGAAATGATTGTGCGCATCGCGGACGCGATGGGATTTGACGTTCACAAACTCGTGCCATTTGGTCATGGTGTTCGTTCGGACATGGGCCAGTCGCGCGGTGCGCAGTCCGGCGAGGCCGATCGTCACGGTGTGTGGCTGGAAGCGCATGGACTCGAGCCGAAGATGAATCCGTTCGATCCCATGGCAATGCTGGATGAGATCCAACGCCTTGTACCGGGTTATGACATTTCGAGGATTGAGCTGATGGCGGGAAATGATCAACATACCGAGATTGGCCGGATGGGACCGGGAGCTGTCCAGGATCCGGGGCTGATCGTTCCAGCAAAGAACAATCTTTTTACTTCCGGGACTGTCAGCCGTTACTCGCGAACCCTGAATTCTGTAATCGAGAACAAGAACCCTGAGCCGGTCGAGGAAGTACCGGCAGACTGAAAACATTTTGTAATTTGGTAATTTTGTAATTGGTCCTTGAAAGCTGCTGTTCTCTGCGGCCTTTTTGGATTTTCTTTGCGCCCTCTGCGGTTAAAAGCTTTTTACCGCAAAGTACGCAAAGGCCGCGAAGAGAGTCGGCTTAATTTCTCAGTTACCAAATGTCCAATTATTAGTTTCAAGAGACGAATTGACAATCACCACCTTCATCCTTGTTTCTGTCATCAAGATCGCGCTGATCTTGTTCGTCCTGCTGACTGCGGTTGCCTACACCGTTTGGCTGGAGCGCAAAGTTGTCGGCCACATGCAGAACCGATGGGGACCCACGCGGGTCGGCCCCTTCGGATTACTGCAGCCGGCTGCTGATGGCGTCAAATTTCTCTTCAAAGAAGACTTGACGCCGCCACACGTGTATAAGCCCTTATATATAGCCGCTCCAATGATTGCGGTGGTTTTCGCGGTGACTTCCATTGCGGTGATTCCGTTCGGGAACTGGCTGAACGTCGGAAAGATCAGTACGCCCTTTCAAATCACCGACGTGAATATCGGCCTGCTCGTCGTTCTCGGTATCACTTCGCTCGGCGTCTATGGGGTGGCGCTTTCAGGTTGGTCCTCAAACAGCAAGTATTCTCTTCTTGGCGGGCTGCGCGCCAGCGCGCAAATGATCAGCTATGAAATCGCGCTCGGATTGTCGCTGGTCGGAGTATTAATGCTGGCGGGGACGTTCAGCCTGCGTGGAATCGTCGATGCACAAGCCGGACACTTCTGGGGATTCATTCCAAACTGGTTTATTTTTCGCGGCGGCCAAATTGTCGCATTCTTTATTTATTTGACCGCCGCCTACGCAGAGACGAACCGCATTCCGTTTGATTTGCCGGAAGCCGAAACGGAACTTGTCGACGGCTACCACACCGAGTACAGCGCGATGAAGTTTGCGATGTTCTTCATGGCCGAGTACGCGAACATGATCACGGTCGCATGCCTGGCATCGTTGCTGTTTTTGGGTGGATGGCGTGGGCCAGTATTTGGCCCCGACTGGCTGCAGCAGTTGCTGCCGCTATTCTGGTTCGTACTGCGGGTGTTTGCATTTCTCTTTGTTTATATCTGGGTGCGAGGAACGTTGCCGCGTTTTCGGTATGACCAACTGATGGCCTTTGGATGGAAGTTTTTGTTGCCGCTAGCGATTGCGAATTTGGTGGTGACGGCACTGGTGGTGGCGCTGACGCCTTAGGAGTTGGCGGGCGAGGGCGCCCACCCTACACAACGTGCTTCATTTGATCTTATTTTCGGTGTTTGGAATTATCTGCGTCGCAGGTGCGGTGAACCTGCTGCTGCAGCGCCATCCAATCAACAGCGCTTTGTCGCTGGTCGTCGTGATGGGATCGCTTGCAGTGGAGTATCTGCTGCTTGGCGCTGAGTTTGTCGCCGCTATTCAGGTGATTGTCTATGCAGGCGCGATCATGGTGCTATTCGTTTTCGTGATCATGCTCCTGAATGCCGGAGAGGAAGAACACACGCAGGGTAGCCGTGTAGCGTGGCTGCTTGGACTGCCAGCTGTCTTAGCCGTAACTGTCGTCATTGGCTGGGCGCTCGTCCAATCGGAAGGATCTGCCGTCGCTCTAGGAGTGATCCCGGAGGCACAGAAAGCGTTTGGCAACGCGGCTGATATTTCGCAGCTTTTGTTTCATCAGTTCCTATTGCCTTTCGAAGTCACGTCGATTCTGGTCTTGATCGCGATCATGGGCGCGGTAGTCTTGGCGGCCCGGCCTGAATCCGACAGGAGAGAGGGCTGATGATACCTCTGTCCTATTATCTGGTCCTCAGCGCGATTCTGTTTGCATGCGGAGTAACTGGGTTCTTGATCAAGCGCAACATCATTACCATTTTCATGTCCATTGAACTGATGCTCAACGGAGTGAACCTCTCGTTCGTCGCCTTTGCTGCGAAATGGCACGCGCTGAGTGGCCACGTTTTCGTATTTTTCGTGATGGTCGTGGCTGCGGCCGAGGCTGCCGTGGGATTGGCGATCATCATCGCGGTGTACCGGACGCGCGAGACTTTGAATATTGACCAGGTGAACCTGCTCAAACTATGACGCCGAACCTGCATCTCTGGATCATTCCGCTGTTGCCGCTCGCCGGCGCCGCAATTAATGGGCTACTGGGGAAGCGATTCTCTCGGCGCACAGTTGCTGCAGTAGCGCTCACGTTTTGCGGGGCGGCGTTTCTGATGGCGTCGTGGATCGCGGCGAAGTTCTCTTCGCTGCCGCTGCCTTACTCAGAAAAGCTTACGACTTGGATCCGATCCGGCACCTTCTCGGTTGATTTCGCCTTTTATCTCGACCAGCTTTCGCTCGTGATGCTGCTGGTCGTGACTGGCGTCGGCTTCCTCATCCATATTTATTCGGTCGGATACATGTGGGAGGAGGGCGGCTACTATCGGTTCTTCTCTTATCTCAACTTGTTCATGTTTTTCATGCTGACGCTGGTTCTCACCAGCAACTACTTGCTGATGTTCATCGGCTGGGAGGGCGTAGGGCTAGCTTCGTATCTGCTAATTGGGTTCTGGTTCACGAAGCATTCGGCGGCCGCTGCCGGAAAGAAAGCATTCATCGTCAATCGGATCGGCGACTTCGGGTTCTTGATCGCTCTGTTTCTGATCATTCAGCATTTCAACACGCTCGATTTTCAAAAAGTATTCACGGGAGTCGCGTCCTTTGCCCCTGAAACCGGCGGCGCTGGATTTATTACAGCGATCGCATTGCTACTGATGGTCGGCGCCTGTGGCAAGTCGGCTCAGATTCCGCTGTACGTATGGCTGCCGGACGCGATGGAGGGCCCCACGCCGGTTTCAGCACTGATTCACGCCGCAACCATGGTGACCGCCGGCGTTTACATGGTGGCGCGCTCGCATGTGATCTTTGAGCGTGCACCGAGCGCTCTGACTGTGGTCGCAATCATCGGGGCATTAACGGCTTTTTTTGCCGCAACCATTGGCATTGCGCAGACGGACATAAAGAAAGTTCTCGCCTATTCCACCATTTCCCAGTTGGGATACATGTTCCTGGCATGCGGCGTGGCGGCGTTTTCGGCAGGAATCTTCCACCTGATGACACATGCATTTTTTAAGGGACTCTTGTTCTTGGCCGCCGGATCAGTAATTCATGCAGTGGGCGGTGAGCAGGATATGCGGAAGATGGGCGGTCTGCGAAAGAAGATTCCGGTGACGTTCTGGACGATGACCATCGCGACATTTGCGATCGCCGGATTCCCACCGCTTGCCGGATTCTTTAGCAAGGACGAAATTCTGTGGCGCGCTTACTCCAGTCCGCAGGGCAGCTGGGTATATTGGCTGGTCGGACTCATTACTGCGTTCATCACCTCGTTCTACATGTTCCGGCTGTGGTTCATGACGTTTTTCGGCAAGTATCGAGGAGAGGCAGATGCTTCTCACGGCCATGACGATTCGCGGGCGGGGGCGCCCGCGCCACATGGCCAAGGACAAGGGCACGGGCATAGCGCGATTCACGAGAGCCCGTGGGTCATGCTTGGGCCGCTGGTGGTTCTGGCCGCGTTTTCGCTCATGGGCGGATGGATAGGAAGCACCCGATTCCAAAGATTTCTTTCTCCGGTCTTTTTTGGTCACGCCGAAACCAAAACGCTCCTCGCTAGTTCAGAGCTAGAAGCGAAGATCATTGAGATGGAGCATTTGGAATTCGCGCTTATGTTCATCTCAGTTGCCGCGGCAGGACTGGGTTTGCTACTGGCCTGGCTCCTTTACAAACGCCGGCCTGAACTGCCAGCCCGAATTGCTGCCTCCTTCGGAAGCCTCTACAGCACGGTGGCGAATAAATACTGGATTGACGAACTTTACGCGTGGATCTTCGTCAAGCCCCTGATCGTAATTTCTGGAGTCGTGTTCTGGCGCGGCATTGATCAGGGGGTGATTGATGCGACACTCGACGGCAGTGCCGATACCGCCCGCGACGTTTCCGATAATTTGCGGCACATGCAATCCGGTAATTTGCGCTCTTACGCAGGATGGGTAGCAGTAGGGGCGATGGTCGTGATCGTTTACATGGTTTGGGTGGGCCTGCGCACACCATGAACTGGCTCGACAAAAATATCCTGACGCTAGTTACCTTCATTCCCGCGGGCGCGGCATTGCTGCTGCTCTTCGCTCCGCGCCGCGACCGCGAAATACGTGGCTTCGCGCTTCTCGTTTCGCTGCTGACGTTCGTTTTGTCTTTGCACCTGCCAACGCACTTTCGTCGTCCCGACCCCGGATTTCAGTTTGAGCGCGACCTCCCCTGGATTCCGACTCCCAACATTCACTACCACATGGGGATTGATGGAATCTCGCTGTGGCTGATAGTGCTGACCACATTTCTTACGCCGCTATGCGTGCTGATCTCATGGAAGTCTATTCATGAGGGGGTAAAGGAATTTTTCATTCTGCTCCTGGTACTCGAGACTGGACTGATCGGCGTTTTCGTTTCACTCGACCTGTTTCTCTTCTACTTCTTCTGGGAAGCAACACTGATCCCGATGGCACTGTTGATCGGGGTTTATGGCCACGGACGGCGCGTATATGCGGCGGTCAAATTTTTCTTGTACACGATGGTGGCATCAGTCTTCATGCTGGCGGCGATCCTCTGGCTATATGCGAAGACCGGCAGCTTTGATTTCGTAACCATTCAGAACGCGATCCGGAGCGGCGGAGTACCAGATTTCGCCGCCGCCGCGCAATGGTTGTTCCTTGGATTCTTCATCGCATTTGCCGTCAAGGTCCCGTTGTTCCCATTCCATACTTGGCTTCCCGATGCTCACGTCGAGGCACCAACTGCGGGCTCGGTCCTGTTGGCTGGGGTTCTGTTGAAGATGGGCACGTACGGAATGCTGCGCTTCAATCTCGGCCTGTTTCCAGAGCAGTCACGGCAAAACGCATCGTGGATTGTTGTGCTGGCCCTCATTGGGATCGTCTATGGCGCACTCGTGGCCATGGTGCAGCCGAATATGAAGAAGCTGATCGCGTATTCGTCCATCAGTCACCTCGGCTTCGTTGTCCTCGGAATTTTCAGCTTCACCCAAGCAGGATTGAACGGCGCGATGTTCGTGATGCTGGCACATGGAATTTCAACTGGTGCTCTGTTTATGCTGGCCGGGATCTTGTATGAACGCCGGCACACCTACGAGATTTCCGAGTTCGGCGGCCTGGCGAAACCGATGCCAACCTACTCGACGTTTTTCCTTTTTGTTGTTCTCGCTTCGGTCGGACTGCCGCTGCTAAACGGCTTCATTGGAGAGTTCCTGGTCTTGAGTGGTGCGTTCCAGGCAAGAGTTTGGTGGGGCGTAGCCGGCGCCACGGGTGTGATCTGGAGCGCATGTTACCTGCTATGGATGTACCAGCGGGTCTTCTTTGGTCAAGTGAAACATGAGGAGAACAATTCCCTTCCCGATCTGGATTTACGCGAGCGAGTCGCACTCTGGCCGGCAGCGGTGATGGCCCTGCTCATGGGCATAGCGCCCTTGTGGTGGCTGAACGCGATTGATCCCGCAGTTCACAACGTGCTCCTCCAGTTCCCACAACTGGCAGCCAAGGCGGTGGGCCAGTGATGGCATTGTTCGACGTCGTAGAAACTTTGCCTCGGGGCGCCGACTACGTAGCAATCCTGCCGGAAATCGTTCTGTCGATTTTCGGCATGCTCATCATGGTGCTCGATCCGGTGATGGACGAAAAGCGCAGCCAGCGTTCGCTTGGCACTCTCGCTTTAATTGGCGCTGTGCTGGGACTGGCCGCCACGGTTTTTCAGGCATATTATCAGGCCCACACAGGTTTCTCGGGCGTCGCGTTTTGGAGCATGATCAAAGTTGAGGCCTTCAGCATCTTCTTTCATTTCGTTGTAGCCGCGGTCACGATCCTGGTGATTCTCAGTTCCTACGAATACATGCAGGTGCAGCAGATTCGCGCCGGCGAATATTACGGGCTAATCCTGTTCGGCGCCGTAGGCATGATGCTTATGTCGTCGGCCGTTGAGCTAGTACTGATCTTCATCGCCCTCGAAATCTCTTCAATATCTACTTACATTCTCGCGGGATTCCGGCGTCGGTCAGCCATCAGCAGCGAATCTTCCGTTAAATATTTTTTACTGGGATCTTTCGCGACCGCGTTCTTTCTCTACGGCGTCGCGCTCATGTTCGGAGCCACTGGCTCGACGAGCATTGACAAGATTGGCGAGGCTCTTGGGCAGTATACAAACGGTGGCGGTCCAATACTGGCCTACATTGGCGTTGCACTGATGTTCGTAGGACTCGGATTCAAGGTGGCTGCGGCTCCGTTTCACGTGTGGACGCCCGACGTCTATGAGGGCGCGCCATCGCCGGTGGTGGGATTCATGTCCACGGCTCCGAAGGCCGCCGTTTTCGCCGTGCTGGTGCGGGTGTTGTTTCAGGGACAAGCGCCTGGACGAATCTGGCTGATCTGGGTGGCGGCAGCGCTTTCGATGACAATCGGGAATATCGCCGCTTTGGTGCAAGACAACGTCAAGCGCCTGCTGGCATACTCGTCCATCGCGCACGCCGGCTACTTGCTGATGGCATTTGCGGTTTGGCCGCAGTCGGATCCGAAGGCGGGCATCTCCTCGGCAATGTTTTACACCGCTTCCTACGCAGCTATGAATGTTGGCGCATTTGCCGTGGTGGGGCATTTTGCCGGGCCTGGTGAGCGTTACGTAACGCTCGAGGACTATTCCGGCTTGGGCAAGCGATCGCCGGCGTTGGCCGCCATTTTCACTGTCTTCCTGCTTTCGCTGATCGGCATTCCTGCCTTTGGCGGCTTCTTTGCGAAGTTCTATGTTTTCGCCTCCGCCGTGCAGCAGAATCTAATCGGGCTGCTGCTCATTGGCGTGGTGAATAGCGCCATCGCCGCGTATTACTACCTGCGAATCATCGTTGTCATGTACATGCGCGAACCGCGGGAAGAAGCTCCGGTTGCTGCCGTGCCGCCCGGTCTTGGCATCGCGCTCGGACTCAGTTTGGCTGTTACTATATTTCTAGGGATCTTCCCTCGACCCGTGCTGAACTACCTGGCCCGCTCGGTTGAGCAATGGCACTAAACGGCATCTTTGGCGGGTGGTTTTTTGCACTAGATCAGGTGCAGATAGCGTTTGACAAGTGGTGTCCGCGCGTTCATCATAGGCGTTCGATAAGTTCTGAGGTGATTTATGCAAAGTTTTATCCAGAGACTGTGGGCTGACGATCAGGGCCAGGACATCGCCGAATATGCGGTCATGTTGGCGGTAATCCTGTTACTCGTGGTAGGCACGATCCGCCTGATCGGGACCAACGCAAACAGCACATTCTCCAACGTCGCCAGCAACCTGCAGTAGCTTTCGTAGTTTGGCCGCCTAGTCCCCCACCCTGGCCAGCGGAACCGTCTCCGTGCTGATGACTTTTAGCTTAGGCTCACGCGCGGCAGATGCCAGCAACTCGCGCATCAATTGATCGTCGGTTTCTGCGGCCTTCTCGATCTGAACCGGGAAGCGCACCGTCGCTTCAATTCCGGATGATGTGTAATGCAGACGGATTTTGCTTCCGAGATCGGCCGACGAAACCGGACTCAGGTTCATCTCCATAACGCGACGCTCGGCTTCGATGTCTCCCTGGTATTTCGCCAAGACCGCTTCGACGGCCTGACTAATTCGCTCTCGTGCAATTTGGTAGTCGGTATCGCTGGCAAGCGTCACTTTCAGCTCGCGCCAACCGAAACTTGTGCCCGGAATCTGCTTAAAGACTCCGGCCGTGGGCTGGAAAACGATGGAGTTGGAAAACGCGACAATTCTTCCGCTGGGCTGATTTCCGCCCGGGCCACCCAGTTCCATGAGATGAATTCGAACCAGCCCGATCTCGACAACTTCTCCGGTCACGCCAGCAATCTGCACGCGATCGCCAACGCGCAGTCCGTATTTGCCGATCAGGAAGAAGTATCCGACGATGGAGACAATGACGTTCTGCAACGCGACTGCCACACCTGCAGTAAGCAGACCGGCGAAGGTCACAGCCGATCCGAGCTGGGATGCGAATGCGAGAATGATGATTATTGCGATCGCGATCCAGAGCACAATCCGGCGCAACAAGAGAAACTGGTATCTGCGGCGGCCGTCGTGAACGTAGCGGAACGTGGCACGGCGCCAGACCTCTCCTAAGATAATCACCAAGCCGATCAGCACGGCCAGCACCGCCAGCTTGAGCAGTAGTTGGCGCAGGCGATCGTGCAGTTCGTCGCGGACCGACTCTTTCCAGTTCCTGAGAGTGGCTTGGTACATCTCCAGCAGCAGATTGATCTTGCTCAACGGAAGCAACTGCGCCGAGGTCTGCCTGAACTCGGCCGCTAACGCATCCAATTGCCGTTTTTGCTGTGCCAACGCAGCAGCCCCACTGGTATCCGCGGCAGCAGACAGCTCGTCACCTTTGCGGACCAAGTTGCGTAAGTCCTGTATCAAAGGATCGCGAAGTTTGCCTGCGGCCGCAGCCAGACTCTCACTCGCGGAAAGCTCATCGTTCAGCGTGTGCACCTTGCCCGACAACTGTATGAGGCCACCCGCCAGCTCCCATATCCCGGAAGGCGCGTTTGTCGCCCCAGCAAGACTTCCTGAGGAATAGGATTGGCGCGCGACGTCGTCCTGGCTGCCGGAAGTGCGGCTCAAGTCCGAGGGCACCGAGCGCGCCATCTCTTCAATTTGCGCGCGCAGACCCATGCTTCCACCGCTATTGCTGGAACTCGCAAACTCGCTCATGCTTTGCAGGGCGTCTCTTCGGGCTTCGAGTAAACCAATTTCGCTCTGAACCTCGGCGATTTGAGACTCGATGACAGACTTCTTCGTTTGCGGTGCGCGCGCGAGCTTCTGGCGCAGGTCCTGGACTTCAGCCTGAGTGTCCTGTAGTTGCTGTTCCACTTTCTGTCTGGCCTGAATCAGACGCTGAAAGCGCGCCGAATTGTCGTCCGAGGATGGCGGCGGAGATGACGGCTGCTTTGCCTGAAGTTGCGCCTGGCCTCTGGCATATTCGAACGCCAACCGCACCACTTGGTTCGCGGTGCGCAGGTCCTCCTGCTGTGCAGGATCCTGCGCAATTAAGGGTGTCGTGCTGCTCTGAGCGGCGCTAGCAGCGCTCGATTGTGCCACGACAACCGGCGCGAGCAGTAACACAACAGCGAGATTCAACCCGAGGGAGAAGGTGTGCCTTATACGAATTCTCATTGATTTGAGGGTTGTTGGTTAGAGTCTATCGCAGCCACGAAGCCGGCATTCGCACTAGGAGACCAAGAATTCCAAGAACACCCGCCGTGACCATACATTTATCTACTGTTAATACAAATGTAAACAGTAATGGGATTGAATGAGCATGGGGACGAAGGTCTCGCTGTCGCAACTTAATTTGCCAGGTCAGTTGGGCGAGCCTGCAGGGACGGTTTCCTATGTCACAAAATGGTTCTCTCGCAAAAAAGGAAGATCCCATACGCGGCGATGCCTTGTTGGAACTGACGGGACGCGCGTACAGCGTTGCGATCGCTGCCGCTCAGAGTGCGGCTGACCTGGTACTGGGCGCCGGTTCCGCACTCGCTCGAATCGTAGCGAATGAGCGCGAATTGGATGAACTCGACCGGGAATTCGATGAGCGTGTAGCGACGGAACTCGCCCATAGTTCAGTTGATCAGGTCCGGGAAAAACTTGCCTGCCTGAAATGCATGATTGATCTGGAGCGGGTTGGAGACTTGTTGGTGTCGTTTGCTACCCGTGCCGAAACCGTTCATTCCCGTCTCGACATGCGGGATTTGCGGGATTTGGGGGACATGCTTTCGGTCTTGGCGAAGATGCTCGCTGACACCCAAACGGCGTTTTCCGGCCGCGACCACGCTTTAGCGCTGCAAGTCCTACGTGCAGACCGGGAGGTGGATCGCCTTCATAATCTGATCGTGATGCGCCACCTGGAGCCTGAAATGACCTTCGGCGGGCCCGACAGCGTCCATGTGATCACAATGGCACAAGCCATCGAGCGGGCTGCAGACCATGTAAAGAACACCGCCGAGGAGGTCTGCCATGTGGTGAGCGGTCATCTGTCCGCCACCTTCTCCGAATGCAGGAAAAGTCGTCCGAGCAGCTTTATCTCGAACATTTAAGGCGGCAGCACCTTACCGCCAGGGCACCAAACGAATAGTTAATTTAGCCAACTGTTAATTTCCGGTTCATCGTCCTTTAACCATCCTGGCTTTTTAATTTAGACAATCAAAACTTAGGTAACACGATCTCAAAGGAGACACATCTTGAGAAAGCTCTACCCAGTTTTCGCGTTGCTCCTGCTGGTTCTGTCAGCGGCAGCGCAAACCAAACTCAACGGTGCGGGCGCCACTTTTCCGTATCCGATCTATTCCAAGTGGTTTAACCAGTATCACCAGGAACATCCGGAGATCGAGATTAACTACCAATCCATTGGTAGCGGGGGCGGAATTCGCCAAGTCACAGCCGGAACAGTCGATTTCGGCGCTAGTGACGGTCCGATGTCTGACCAGCAGCTGGCCGATGCCAAGGTCAAGATCATCCACTTGCCCACAGTGTTGGGAGCCGTCGTTCCTGCCTACAACATTCCCGGATTTAAGGGTGAGCTGAAGTTCACCCCGGAAGTCATTGCGGGAATTTACCTCGGAAAGATCACGTCATGGAACGATCCCGCGATCGCGAAGGCAAATCCCGGCGTTTCGCTTCCCAATCAGAACATCATTGTCGTCCATCGCTCGGATGGCAGCGGAACGACTTACATCTTCACCGATTATCTTTCGAAGGTCAGCAACGAATGGCGCGATGGGGTAGGAAAAAGCACTTCAGTGAAGTGGCCCACAGGATTGGGCGCCAAGGGGAACGAGGGCGTGGCCGGCATGGTGCGTCAGATGGAGGGCGCATTTGGGTATGTTGAGCTGATCTATGCGCTGCAGAACAACATCACGTTCGGATCGGTGAAAAATGCAGCGGGATCTTTCCTAAAGGCCAGTCTTGATTCCACAACTGCAGCCGCGGCATCGATGAAAACCATGCCTGCAGATTTCCGGGTTTCGATCACCAACGCCCCGGGTAAGGACTCTTACCCAATTGCAAGCTTTACTTGGCTGCTCGTTCCGGCCGATTGGAAGGACAAAGCCAAGGAAAAGGTGATTGTAGATTTCCTGAACTGGATGTTGGAGCGGGGTCAAACCATGACCACCGATTTGAACTATGCGCCACTTCCCGATGCTGTAAAGCAGAAGGAGCGCGAGGCGATCAAGACGATTCACTAATTTGCGATTGAGTCTGGTTGCTTACATCAGTACAACGCGACGCCCAGGTAGTCGCGATAAAAAGTCCACAACGGAGATGAAATGAAAGCACTACTCACGTGGTTCACGATAAGTGTACTCGCAGGCAGCCTCATGGCACAGACCTCGAGCACAGGCACTACGCCCAAAAAACGGGCCCGCAAGACAGCGGCAGCCGCCACGCCGGCTCCGCCGCCTGTCACTGCCGATGACTTAAGGGCGCTGAAAGATGCGCTGGCCCAGCAACAACAACAGATCCAGGATTTGCAGGGCAAGATGGCCGAGCGCGATGCAACCCTGCAACAGACACAGCAACAACTGCAACAGGCACAGAGCCAACTACAGGATACCCAGAGCAAAGCGAGCTCGGCTGCGAACGACGCAACCCAGACTTCGGACTCGGTTACCAAGCTCCAGTCTGACGTTGCGGACATCCGTCTCAACACCACAAATTTGGCCGCCACTGCGCAGGACGACCAGAAGAAGGTGTCGGCGTTGTCTTCGGCATTTGGCAAAATTCGCATATCGGGCGATGTCCGGGTGCGTGGAGAGACCTTCATCCAAGATGGAACTCAGGACCGCAATCGAGCCCGTGTCCGCGTACGTCTTGGCCTAGATGGCCAGTTAAACCAGGATTTCATCGGGGGACTCGCGCTGGCGACCGGCAGCATGGGCGATCCCACGACAACCAATGAAACCCTGACCAATGCATTCGATCGTAAGACGATTGCTTTGGACAAGGGCTACATCACGTACAATCCCACAGCCCACCCTTGGTTCTCTGTCACGGGCGGCAAATTCGCCTACTTGTGGCAGCGTACTCCAGTGACAGGCGACAGCGACTTGAACCCGGAAGGCTTCGATCAGAAGTTGTCTTTCGATATTAAGCACGGGGTGTTTAAGAACGTCACCGTGCAGGCGATTGAACTGCTCTACGGCGAAGTTTCTTCGGGCCAA